>Ga0209679_1000423_pt1 | contig 15776 bp, 7 predicted proteins | sample WorMetHEROISLAND_4_FD_187408 | JGI IMG/M metagenome (GOLD analysis project Ga0209679, IMG submission 187408) | Marine gutless worms symbiont microbial communities from Max Planck institute for Marine Microbiology, Germany - Olavius sp. 2 HERON... ...
AAGCCAGTCGATCCACCGGGTGCTACTACTACTGCTGCTACTGCTGCTGTTGACGACTCAGTCCAGTCCGGCAAGCCAGTCGATCCACCGGGTGCTACTACTACTGCTACTGCTGTTGACGACTCAGTCCAGTCCGGCAAGCCAGTCGATCCACCGGGTGCTACTACTACTACTACTACTGCTGTTGACGACTCAGTCCAGTCCAGCAATCCACCGGGTGCTACTACTACTGCTGCTACTGCTGCTGTTGACGACTCAGTCCAGTCCGGCAAGCCTGTCGATCCACCGGGTGCTACTACTACTGCTACTACTACTGTTGACGACTCAGTCCAGTCCGGCAATCCACTGGGTACTGCTACTACTACTACTGCTGCTGTTGACGACTCAGTGCAGTCCGGCAATCCACCGGGTACTGCTACTACTACTACTGCTACTGCTACTGTTGACGACTCAGTCCAGTCGGGCAAGCCAGTCGATCCACCGGGTGCTACTACTACTGCTACTGCTGCTGTTGACGACTCAGTCCAGTCCGGCAAGCCAGATACTGCCTCTGTAGATTCAGCTACCAGTACCTCAAGCAAGCCATCAAGCATTGTTCCATATAGTTCGACGGATGACTCTGGCGATGATGATTATTGTGAATCCAAAGTGGTATTCCCAGTAACACTGGATTCACCTCATCATGTTGATGACGATTGCATTTCTGACGGTAACACTGTTATCAGTGACAGCTGTAGTGACTCTGGCTCTGATGAAATTCCGGTAACTCATAGAATTTGCAGGTACATGCCAGTCAACTCTTTTATCTATCCACCCAATGCTACTGCCTCAGGCCAGTCCAGCAACCCAGTTGACTCCTCCATCCATCCACCCAGTGTTGCTGCTGTTGACACAAGCCAGTCCAGCATGCCAGATTGCTGCATAGACATTGAGCCAGATGACAACGATGAAATTGCTGAAGTTGCTGTAGAAGACGTACAGTCAAGTGATGTACTGGCGGTAGATGATGAGGATGATGACAATGATGATGATGACAGTAACTGCAGTGTTCAGGTAGCAGTTACTTGCAATAAATCTGTTCGTCGCAAATGGGACAAACGGTATTTTTGCAAATTCTGCATGAAACCGCAGTCCAAATTACCTCGACATATGACGATGAAGCACATGGATGAGTCAGAAGTTGAGGCATTTGTAAATATGCCGCTGAAGTCCAGAAGACGAAAGTTACTCCTGAGAAAACTAATGAATGATGGCAATTACCTGCATAATATTGATGTTTTGAAGAGTAACGTTGGTAATATTGTCCCATTTAAGAGACCAAATGCATCAGCACCAGTTTCTCATGATCGTTACATACCATGTGAATATTGTCGAGCAATGTTTGTTAGAGACAGCTTATGGAAACATAAGAAAAAGTGTCCTTTTAAACCAGATACAACATCTGATGACAGTTATGGTCACTGTCAGGGAAGAGGCAGCTTGCTGCTGCCCTTCTCATCTGAAGCAAGCGATGGTCTGAAAAATGACGTAATTAGTGTGATGAACCAGGATGTTGTAACTGCTGCAGTGCGTATGGATGATTTAATCATGAAGTTTGGCAGTAGATTGCATTTCACTCATGGTCACATTAGGCACAGGTGGCAGTACATTAGAGAGCGGATAAGGCAACTGGGCCGCCTGCTGTTGAAGGTTAGGAAAGCATGTTCGTCTGTGAGATGTCTAATGGACTGCATTCTTCCAGAAAACTTTCATGTTGTTGTGAAGTGTGTTCGATACTTGAGTGGGTTTGACGAAGAAACACATACTTACGCAACTCCATCGCTGGCACTTAAAATTGGCCATTCATTAAAAGAATGTGCCAGAATTCAAATAAGCTCGTGCACAGTGCGAGGCCAGCCTGCACAGGAGAAGCTGAAGTATGAAGAGTTTCTATCTCTGTGTGACAGTGAATGGAGTCACGAAATATCGTCACATGCGCTGAGGTCACTGCATCAGAGAAAGTTCAGCAAGCCACTTGTTTTGCCATTTGCTGAAGATATGAAACTACTTCACAACCATCTTGCTACAATTGCTCAAACATCCACACAGACTTTGTCTAAGAAGCCAACTGCTTCAGCATGGAGTGAATTATGTCAGGTCACTCTTACGCAAGTTGTAATATTCAACAGACGCCGCGGCGGAGAAGCGCAGCGAATGCTGATGTCTGCGTATTGTGCTGACAGTGGTGTAAATGTCCACGATGACATTGCAAGCTGCTTGTCAGAAGTGGAGCATGCACTTTGCAGAGAATTCAAGATTGTCTATATAGAAGGAAAGCGTGGACGAAAAGTGCCAGTGTTGTTAAACAAAGCTGCACAGGCTCAGATTGCTCTGTTGATTGAAAAGAGGTCATCAGGAGAGATTTCTGCAACAAATAAATTTCTCTTTGCCAGGAGAAACTCACTTGAACCACATCGTAGTAGTGACACCCTCCGTCGGTTTGCAGGCGAGTGTGGAGCGCAAAATCCTTGTGCAATCACAAGCACAAAGCTAAGAAAACATGTGGCCACTATGTCCCAGATGTTGGCTCTCAGGAAGCACGAATTAGATCTGTTGGCTACTTTTCTTGGCCATGATATCAAGGTGCATCGTGAATTTTACAGGCTTCCTGAACAGACTCTCCAAGTAGCAAAAGTCAGCAAACTCTTAATAGCCATGGAACGAGGAGATTCCGCCAGTTTGCTTGGTCGGAACTTAGACAATGTTGATGTTGACGTACCAGGTTACTGATGTTCTTTAATGTTTGTATCATTTGTAGCAAATGAGTAGCTAATTACAGTGTTGAGTGTGATTTGAAATCAAATGATTTGAATTCATGATTAGAAATTGTTTCCTTGAATTGTTGCTTTCATTTTAAATCAGTTATCAGATGATTGCAATGATATTAATTTATAAGAAAATAGAAATAATTCATGTCAGATTTGCCAATATTTTATGAAACTGCACAGCGTAATGACGTTTGATGTCATTTCGGGCCTTAGCATTTTTACGTTATTTTATTGTTGACATGTTGAGACACCAACACGCACGATATCTGCATAAACATTTGGTACAGTACAACTATTAGATAATCATCTGACATGGGTCTCAGTTGTTCTGTTGTTTTTGTTTAGTTTTTGGAGTGTATGTTTTTATTTACTGTTACTGTTATACTGTATAATTGTTCTATGCAGTTATTGAATCAAGTGATGAGAGTGACGATGGTGGCAGTGACGTTACTCAGCCGATCAACAGTGGTGGACAACATATCAGGCGAAGACGTGGTAATACGTTTCTGAAAATCAGTGTCATTAGAGCAGGGTCGGCATAATATGCGTCAGCGATATATATCAACAACGATAAATATCGGACTTACATCCGATTGTTTCGACAGCAAAAGTTGGATAATCTGATTAAAGTGGCAACAATATTGTTAATATTTTGATAATAACATTTTATATTAACACTTACTTATTTATTTATTACATTATGTTTCCATATTTATATTAAATACATGGTATATGTATATGTGGAATGTGCTTCAAAATGTAACGTAGTTTTAACATTTTACCTTTCAGCTGACATCAAGTTCTTAAAGAAGCTCATTAAGTAGTATCATTTTAGTAACAAACACATGGTTTATAGCAATATTTTCACAGTATTTTACATTTATAGTTTTCTGATGTATATCGGATATATATCGAAATAACAATTTTCACTACTTTTTAATTTTTTTTAAATTTTTTCGAAAGACTTTTACAATCTTGTGAGTTAGAGAATAGGAGATTTATTGAACATAGTTTGATAACCATTGACAAGGGTCTCAGTTTTGTTTTTGTTTACATTTTTGAGTCTGTTATTACTTATTATCAACTGTGTTATATGTTTATATATTTAATACTTATTATATTTTATAAGAAGCTATTGTAGTGCTAGTGATGCGTTCGAGGTGCGGTGGAATCTTTGGCAAACACTTCGTTGCAAATTTGTGAATGATTATTGTGACAGTATATTTTTCATGGAGTTATGGAAAAACTTGTTATTGAAGCACTCTGTATATGAATATGTAACTATATATGTATAGTGATAGTTATTGTTCTGTGCAGTTATTGAATCAAGTGATGAGAGTGATGATGGTGACAGTGCAGAATGTGACGTTGCTGAATCAGTCAACGTTGGTAGACAATGTATAAAGCGAAAACGTGGTAATACATGTCTGCAAATCTGTGTAGTTAGAGTATTAGAGATTTATTGAAGGTCTTTGATAATCATTGGTTGTTTTCTGTTTCGATTTTTGAGTGGCTGTCATTACTTACTATCAGCTGTGTTATATACACTGTGCCACAGTGCCTTGAAAAGTTTCTATGCTGTCTTTGCTTATATCTTTAAATCATGTCAAAATGATTTTCATAATTTTCAGTAGACGTACACCACAGGCAATTTGCAAAATGGCAGTGTATAAAAAACTCAAATAACATGTTTTATGTAGCTGCACTACCTTGTGAAATGTTTGTCGCAATTTTAATCATATTTTTCACCTCTAAAAATGTTAATATTTTACTTTTGTAAAATCTTTGTCAATTTTTATTCAGATTTCTTAAAGAATCATACCTGACAGTTATTACTTACAAGCTTTGTTATTGCTGACATCGGCATCCAGCTTAATGATCTCGTAGAAGAGGGCAATTCAGTGTAATAATGTGCGTTCGTGCCAAGTGGTATAAGTGAACTTGATTCGTGAGACATCAAAATTAATTGGCCCTGACCCTTAAGCCACCTAACAGGACAACATTTCAAACGGTTGTTGTAACTGTGCTGTTGTTTTTTTACTTACTTTCGTAAATGGGGTGTAAAATTACGACTGTGCTTACTCTGTACTAATGTAGCCATGAACGTGTGGCTCTTTGGCGTAGTGGTAAGGTCTCAGACTAGTGACTCAAAGCTCACGAAAGTCCGTTCATTCGGGCAATGGGCTGCCGCTACTTGCGCTGCGTCACCTAATGTCATTGCCGGTCAGTACGCCACTTCAATTGTAAACCGCTGCTGGTCGGGATTTCCTTGTAAGTGGCGGTATATAAATGTCGAGACCTTTAACCTTTAACGTGAACAAAGTTGAGGTCAAGATTTTACGAGGTACTGCAGTTACACAAACTGCACAAGGTGGGTTACTTTACATCTCCTAATTGCAAATTTCTTGTAGTTTGTGTGTGCCAAAATTGTGGATATACGTCACATACGTCAACATCATAAGCGAACACAAACTTTTTGAGACACAGTGTATGCATGGTTCTGTGCAGTTATTGAATCAAGTGACAATGGTGGCAGTGTGGAATGTGCCAACAATGGTGGACAATGTGATGCTGGTGACAGTGCAGAAGGTGACGTTGCTGAATCAGTCAACAGTGGTAGACAATATCTCAAGCGAAAACGTGGTAATACACGTCTGGAATCAGTGTAATTAGAGTATTGGAGATTATTTTGATAGCATGGCAAGTGACACCCCGTAGCTCTGCAATTACTTGTCCAGAAGCACTATATCATTTAACAGTTAACCTTTAACGGTCTGAAAGTGGTAGAAAGTTACTGGTTTTGCACTCTTGGCCCTAGCCTTGTTCTTGATAGAAAGTCTTGTTTTCATCACTGGCATGTATAGTTTTATTTCTTTTCTTTTTTCTTGTTATGCCTGTTTCTATGCTTACCACATTTTACAGTTATGATTGCTTTTTCTTAGGTGTCGATGATCCTTTAACAACAAGGCAAAAGAAGATCTCAGGTATTCTAATAAGATCTTCCATTCGTTGTACTTGACCAGATCAGCGTAGTCGTCTCTTCTTTACTGTGGCTTCCAACACATCTTGTCCTGTGGTGTGCCATATAGTTTTATTTCTCACCTTGTCCTTCCATGTAACATTTAGCAGTTTTTCTCAGACAGGTGTGATGGAAGGCTTCCAAGCGCTTCCGGTTAACTTCTGTCACAGACCACGTTTCTGCACATGAGAGCATGAGACTCTTAATGTGCTACAACTGTTTTTTTTCGGATTTAGCAGACTTAGTGATATGTAATTGTGTTGTGTTTGTCTGTCAACTGCTAATTACTGTCCAGTGCTGTCTCAGCTTGTGGCATCTTATTTTGTGATGTTCTCATCTGTTTGACACACTCTTACTGGCAGCGGGTTAAATACATTACTAGAAATGAATTATTATAGTGCTGCGTAAATCTGGTCTGACCTGACAAGCTGTGATGCTTAACATTTAGTATGTAAATGCAGTTCTCCCAAAGCTGGCTCTGGTCAGATTTGAGGAAGTAAGTACGGCCAAATCTAGCTCTGGCCAGATTTTCAAAATTGACATTTCCAGTATCTATTGATTTGTTCTTTGTTCTGCGTGCTTTTGCTATAACCACTTTTTGCTGTTGTATGTTTTATGTCAGATGACGATGATGCTTCAAGAACATCGAGGACGACTCGACGATGGAAGCGCATTCATGACACTAGTGACACTGCGGTAAACAGATCGGGTATGCAAACTGTCATTCATGTAGCAGTGACTTAATCCTCTTGGACAGTCTTGGTCTTAGTCATGCGATTTAAGACTTGGTACTATTCACGGTTTGGACAAAAAGTCTTATTTACATAACTGAGATGTAGCCTTTGATTTCTTTGTTCTGCTTGCTTTAGATTTTGCTTGCTTGCTGATACATGTTAGACATTTTGCTAGTAATTGTTTCCTGTTAGATGATGATGAGCCTGATCATCCTTCAACAACACAGAAGCGACGGAAGCGCATTCATGACAGTGATGCTGCAATGAACAGATCAGGTATGTAAATTTGTCTATACTGTATTGTGCTCACATGGGCTCCGCCCATACCCTGAGTGCGCTTCACGCACATCTCTAGACATGTGCATACTAGCATACTGCCTCTCATGGAGCAGCCTGTCCGATGGACGTTCAGCGACCATTTGAAAACTATCAGGCAGTGGAGGATTTTGGCATTATTGTATAGCAATAACGCCATCCTAGAGGACAAAATCTTAGCCTTGAGGCACCTATGGGATAAGAAAGTCTTGGCTTTGGTCATGAGATTAAAGTCTTGGTATAACTTCAGGTTTTGACAAAGCCTTGTTTACATCGCTGACATGTAGAGTTTGGTTTCTATTCTTTGGTCTGTGTGCGTTTCATGTAACCTCGTTTTGGCTTGTTTTGTTACCTGTTAGATGATGATGAGCCTGATCCTCCTTCAACAAAACAGCGGCGACAGCAGCACATGCGCAGTGTCGATGTTGCAGTGAGCAGATCGGGTATGCAAACTTGTCTTATATATAGCAATGATGTCGTCTTCGAAGACAAAGTCTAGGCCTTGAGCTACCTTGAAGACTAAAAGTCTTGGTCTTAGTCAAGATTAAAGTTTTGGTCTTGAGTTGAAGTCTTGCCTTGCCTTGGTGTTGGTCTTGACAAAAAAGTGTTGTTTGTTGTCTTTTGTCTGGTTTCTCTTCTTTGTTCTGTGTGCTGTTGATGTAACTATATTTGTTATTTATAGTAATTATAGACTGTTCTAGAATACCAAGACACTGATAAGTAGACAACTCTTTCAAGATTGTTTGTTTGTGTTTGACTGATGACATCACATGACCCCAATATTTGAGGCTTAATATCTCGACAACCATTGGAAATAGACGGTTGGTTCAAATTGCCTGACTGTAGTAAACCACGATGCAACTAGAACGTACTTTGGCCCAAAAAAGTGATTATGTCAATCAATCAATCAATCAATCAGTTATCTATGACGCCTAACCTTGGGATAAATGTTTTTTATCGCTATTGACCAACGTTGGCTCTAAAAATGTTACAAAAGGTTATGCATTATAGCTGGAGCGACAATGGAACAGACAAGCTGGATGGCACTAGAGATAGCTTGCCCAGGCTGGTGTAACTCGAAAACGAGGCTGAATTTCCAAAAACTGAATACAAGTTTTGTGTAGCAGCTAATGGCTTAAAGTTCATGAACGCATTGAATACAAAATCATTTCCACTACTTACAAGCTTCTACAGTTTTCTAGTCCCCAGTATCTTCTCAGTGTCATTGCCATCCAGCCTCCACGATCTACTCGCTCTTCATCTGTGGTCACCCTTCTTTATCCTCCAGTTCAGTCGCGTCTCAATGTCACTAACCGTTCTTTTCGATGTGCAGCACCTCTGTTGTGGAATAAACTTCCGCATTCCATATCAGTCGGATTCATCACATAGCTCTTCTCTGTCCTCATCTTCTGATCCCAGATCTGCTGTCAACCTATCTCATGGTGTCTTTCATTCTCGGCTGAAAACTGACCTCTTCTCAATGTCTTTTCCTCCTTAGCTCACCCCTCTCTTACGGACTGGTCTCACGGATTACTGGCCAGCTTCTGTCTAGTAGGTCTTTGGTGATTGTAACCTTGGTAAAGTGCAGCAGATTAAGCCGGCTCAACTGGCTTTTAGCTGCACTATATATATATATATTATATTACTTACTTACTTACTTAATGTTGAACAAGTGTAGAAACTTTCAGAATTCTACATAGAAAACTGTAGTAGGAGATACATTTAGCGTAAACGTACCAAATTTTGGAGGTTTTTGCCGACTGTGGCGCCACCTGCATATGGATTTTTTCCATAGTGACTTGTTCAGGTGCGACAGTGATCCTAGACCAGGGGTGCACAACATACGGCCCGCGGGCCGCATGCGGCCCGTGGACAGCTAGGCGCATCCTGCTAAAAAAGTGTTAATTTTGGCACAAAAGTGGCTTTCGTGCATTGTTAGCTCATGCTGTATCCTGTTGGTTGAGTTGCATGAAGTTGGACATAAAAAATGTAAAAATTCAATGTCGTATCAGTAAAATGTCGTCAGCTTCAGGGGGCGAAGCCCCCTGACCCTCACCGGGGCTCTGCCCCCTGGACCTCGGCTATGGGCTCCGCCCCTGGACCTCTGCTGGGGGCTCCGCCCCCGGACCCCCATTGTGGCCCACCACTTTGGTGCCAGATTTGTATGTGGCCCTACCCTTCAAACAAGTTGTGCACCCCTGTCCTAGACATACTTACCAAGTTTGATCCAGATCGGTCCAGGAGGAGAGGATGTAGTGCCCGGAATGACAGGCAAACTGACATACGGACAAACATCCAAACTCGGAATGAGTTCAATAGAGTAGCGTAGCTGGGCAAGCTACCTAACGCCGTGCTGCTTAGAAAGTAGGTTATTTCTAGTTACATATTGCTGCCGCCATGGTGAAATATAGTTCATATAATTCAGTTGAAAAGACTTTAAATTACTTTAGAAATGTATTACAAACTGAGAGCATTTTATACTCCACTAAAGTCTGCTGAAGCACACCTTTTCCAGAGAGAGTTTGCTTAAGTTTTAGCAACCTTTTGTTTTAGTGTGCTACAACTGTTTCTCAGCAGACTTTGTAAGATGTAATTGTGTTGTTATGTAATGACTGAAGTTGCTATTCACCTGCATATACGTGTTTGTTTGTCAACTGTAGTCAAGCCTTGGAGTGAGGCGGAGAAAGCTGCAGTGACACAACAACTTGGCTACTTGATCCAGCTACGCCGACCTCCGAAGAAGATTGATTGCTTAAATGCAATTGCAGCAGCGCCTATACTAGAACACCGTGACTGGAGAGCTGTGAAAGGACAGATAGCGTCCAAGATACGCTACGCCCACTTGCGTGATAGACAGCAGTGAGAAAATCCAAGATGGCCAATGGTCAGCTTGCTGCTGGGACATAATGACACGAAACCATTGTTAGCTGCCACGTGCGTGGCCATATGCCTACTGGCATTGAGGGACGAACATAGGCCAGCGAGCGCAGACAAACCGATCTTGATGCGTCGAGGTACAATTTCTGGTTGAGATGTAATGAACGTTTGGGAATTCATTTGTGAAGGTTTTTTTACTGCGATGCTTTGTTTCATCTCAAGCATTGTGATATGCTGTTTTAGTTTAAACTCTGCTAGAGTTTCATTTTTTAGAGAAATTTGACTTGAATTATTTGAATGTTGACCATATATAAGTAACATTTAGTTTCTAATCTGGTGATTTTCTAGCCTTTTTATGTCGCCTGTCAGTAAAACAATTTTGGAATGGCAATTGGCAGTATTATCCTTCAGTGTTTTGACGCTGTTGGTTGGCGACAAGAAGGGCATCAGTTTCCAAAGTTAAGCCAAGTGTGTATGTGTGGCAATATATACATGTGCTGTGTTGTACACCGACATGTCTCTCGTGTTTTCACGGAAGTAGTAAACTTAAATAAATTTCTGAAAATTGTACAGCTATAATTCTGGGAATTTCGAATTAGCGTATTACTGGATAGCAAAATATCTTTGAGATTATGTTCATTCAGTTGGGTAGGATTTAAAACCCGTAAGACCCAATTCTGTGCAGTAATATTTTGATAATGTTGGTTTTTCCACTTATACATCAATGCAAGTTAATGACATTTTACATACGTGAAACTGTTATGTTTTACCACAGCATAAAGCCTGTCGTAAAGGTTTGGCCACTGGTGGCTATCTTTGTATGCTGTGCATTTAACGCTGCAGTAACTGTAACACAGTATGTGCACATGTCTGTGGACAGTAATCTTTGTGGATGTTACAGTTTGCAGTTTTGAAATATCAATGGCTGTTTTTGTTCACTGAACTTGCTAAAGAATTTCACTTCATTTTGATGCCAAATTTTTACGTTCATCTAAAAAACCATACAACCAAAAATAGTCTTTCAATTATGCAGAATGGTGAATTTAACAGTGATTATGGTAATGTTTCACTAAATGTGTCCATTTATATTTTTTTCATAATTCTAACTAGTTACTGGATTAAGATTAATGTTGCACATGTGTTAATGTGTTTACAATGTTTCCTTGTACAATAAAACTTCGGTGCAGTCGTGTGCACTATGAGTTTCCTACAATTTCTGTGTTAATATTTTTGAGAAGATATTTGAATTTTTTCAGTTGTTTTCCTCGAAAGGCAGAGATGGCGTACTTTGTGCTTGTACTTTTACTAAGTACATTTTTGGAGTACTTGTACTGGGACTCACTAACTCCAAATATCACGGCCACAACATTCGCTCCATATGGAGCAATACTCAATTTTTGCTCATCCTTTTAGCATTAAATGCTCTGTCCTCAGAATTCACTATATGTGCAAGCATATGTGGAGCTAATTTTATCTCAATACGGAGGCCCAGGTCTGCTGAAGGTAGGCTGTTGGTGAAGAAAAGTAGCTTCCAACTCTTATCATAGCTACTGCACTTGCATCATAGTCTACTAGCATCACTGTCACTATGGTGTACTTGTACAGCCGGCAAACTGAGCTCAAATGCGCGAGACACAGCCAACGTTCGAGGACCATTCTTTCCGTCGTTTTCAAAACACTTCTCAGGAAGATACAATAGCGTCTACAGTGCGCGTCCTCATATGATTATGAATCCACTTAAAATGTCCTCTAAAATACATACACATTCGTCATATGGAAGGTGCATACGTAATTTACATAATTATACAAACTTACACACACTTTGCCGTGTGTGTGTGTCCTCGCACTTGTCGAGAGATACTTCTCACCCGGTGTACTGTCCTCAGATAGTTGGCAAGTCCAGTACACGACAGGTGCCCTCGTAATGACGTCCTCGGTTTGTGTGTAAAAAGGTCGGACCTCACACTGTTGTACATACACGTAAATGTCCTCTTTGATACAGTTGCACAAACTGTCCTCACTTCAGTCACTTGCCATGTGTGTGTGTGTGTGTGTGTGACGTCATGTGACCTCATACTTGGCGAGAGGTACGCACATCAAATGTCCTCAAATAGATAACCAGTCACGTGCGTACCATGTGTCCTCGAAAGGACGTCCTCGGTTGTTGATGAAAAACTCCGTCCTCACGTGGTCGTCCATACTCGTATGTGTGTGTGTGTGTGTGTGTGTGTGTGTGTGTGTGTGTGTGTGTGTGTGTGTGTGTGTGTGCCTCCGTACAAATCAGCGTGTTCGATTACAACGTATACGCGCGTAGCTGTGCAGCTATACGTACACGCACGTGCACGTACGCAGTGTGAGTGCCGCATTACTGCATCTGTAACTTTAACGAGGGAAAAGTGCAGGACAAGACTAAAATGGTAAAGCAGCTTCACAGTGGGCTCAACGACCCCACTCTGAAGCCTCCATTCTCATCTATACGACAGAGCCAAGACGACCTACCGACTGGAACGAGCTGGAGGAGTGGCGTTGTGAAGTGTATGGAAGCGACGCGTCCGGCTCCGGACCTCGACAACGCCTGGACGTGTACGAGGTATGTGACGCCCTCCAGCAGGTCGCCGATACTCAAGCTGTGGACGTTCTGTTAGTCGCATAGTATTAACAATATGTTTATTTATTCATTTCTCATATACTAATATCTAGTGACATATAAGTTGTTTAATTAGGCGTACATGGCAAATATATACAAAATCTGCCGTTGAAAAATTATCTAGTAATTTTACTAATCAGCAAATCTAAAACGAATGACAAAATAAACTAGACAGCACTGGATACAGCGCATTACCTTCGCCGCCGAGACTAATGCGTCGTGCAGTCGATACGTGATATAAGCGGCTCGGCGGACACACACACAGCGTGACGCCGAGCGTCACAATACCTTCGCTCGCTAAGCGACAGCGAAGGTAATTACAAACATATACGTAGAGTATGCAGACTTTTTGCCAGGAGTCCAGTGTGGAGTCGTGACGGAGTCCTGTTGACAATTTCAGTCACAACTGGACCTCCACCTCGGCATACTATAAGTTTACTGTATAATCTGTATTAAAACAGTAAGATCCATGTAAAAACTGACGCCAGGAGGGATCCGAGGACCGGTTTGCTCTCCTTACCTCTTTGGCAAGGTAGAATACTGATAGTTTTGTGGCATTTGTGCATCAGTAGTGAAGCAACTGTGGCTGTGAGTTTGGATCAATTTTCAAAAGCAGGAATTTGTCACTGCTAATATAACTAACCGTTAACTTCCACAGATATCAACCGCTTAAGCCTGATCAAATGCTTTGGTGTGAAAAAAATGATAAGCTAACGAAGAGATCAAACGAAAACCATGCTGTCAGCATAAGATAAGAAAAGGTACCAAATAATACACAAAAGGCCAAGCCAATACTAAAACGGGGAAATCAGGGCCCACTGCATTTATTCAAAATGCAACCGCCTGCAGTTGAAAAGGTGCAATGCAGCTACTTAATACAATTAACATTATCTTGAAAAGAAAAAAAAAACAGAAATATAACGGTCCACTGCTCTCATAAACAGACATGAACACACACCTTTGACAGGACTTTGGTGAGTGCGGTATTCTTGTCCATGATATGTCCGTGCGGACGGAACACGTGGCCCAGACGACGCGGTAGCCGGTCACGACGGAAGACGGCTCGGCCGGCGACCAGCTGAGACTGGCAGTAATGTTGGAGCTACGAATAACGAATCTGTGCTTCAAGTCGCTCGGTTCGTCCGGAATTCGAGCCGCTGAACACAGACAAAATAAACCGTCCGGCCTTAGATAAGTCCAATTTTAAACTACATATAAAGTCAACGGTAAACTCTGAATTTAAAAATTAGTTGTTTCAAGTCCAGCAGTTTATAATTTTTTTCTCACAGAACTGCAAAAGAAACAGTCAAGAACTGCAAAAAGAAATATATTATAAACACGACTGCAATTGAAGAGAACAAATGTTTTTTCGGTATTGTATACAATTCTGTATTTGTTTACTGTGTATATTTATAAAAAGTTAAGTATTTCCATACTCGATATGAATTTTGTTGGAACCGAAGCTAATGTCGACCTTTAGGCAATCACAAACCCGGCAGCAGGCGGCCGTTATTTTCAGCCAGGCCCGCCGTTACCTTCCCAGCCACACATGGTCATAGTTGTTTGGCTAGTGTCAAATTATACTGCTTGACGACATGTTTAACATGGTTGAGCATGTTTTCTTATAACTTGTGCACAAACTGACATAGATGCAGGCCTACATGGGCGCAATATAAGCCTAAGAACGCATCCATCTTTGCAGCATATGCGCTAACGCATTATCATACAGCCAGCCAGTATGATAATACCAACTGTCACAACTTTTGTTTCCATAAGTAAGTAAGCAAGTATGTAAGTAAGTGATTTATATAGCATCAAAGTCTCAGAAAAGAATTGGGGCGCATTGGGATGGGCACTAGGAGGCGGGATAGGCCAACTGAAAGTAATAGGTTTCTAAATGACGTTTTAAAAAATCAAGAGTTTGAGATTGCAGAATGTGAGGATGTAAGCTGTTCCATATCTTTGGTGCAAAGAAGCGAACCTAACATTTGTGATAACCATCTACACAGGCTGAAAGTTTCTGGCAGTTTCTGATTGGTGACGTTAACGTTTATCTAAACTATACTGTTATGGCCAAATTCCATTACTTTGACTTTGGTCTGCGTACGACCAGGTCTGCGAAAGGTTTTGAGCAGACCAGGTCAAAACCTTGTCGCAGACCCGGCCGGAGTAATGGAATTTGGCCATTAGCAAACAGAGTAATTACCGTATTTCACTAACCATTATGTGGGCAGTCCGGCATGATGTCGCCTACAACGATGACGTCATGACATGAAGGCGTGGATATCGTCAGGTGCGTCGTTGCACCTAGGATACCTTGATTGGTGACGGACTGCACTCGAACCAGGTAACGACAGTCAAACCGCAGATCGTAGATGACGAAGTAGTTCTCCTGAAGCCAGAACAGTCGAAAATTACGCCAAAACAACGGGGCATAACAACTGAGTAGAAAACCAAAATACTACACAAAGCAGAGGGTTCTTCCAAGTAGGATAATTACTGAGCAACGCAATGACCGGTTCAAGCATACGCACTGAACGTTTGTGCTCAAGACGATCCCTCTAAACTTACAACTAGAAAATGTGCGCTGGAGCAGTGTGCCAGTGCAAATCGGCGATCCGATCGTGGCGCCACCTGGCGAGTTATGTTTGAAGAAATGATAGGCCAATTTTGCCATTGCTGATACTGTGGCAAAGGAAGACTTTCGGACGTGGATAGCTGGAAAACGGTACATCCCTCAGCAAAAGTCACCTAGGAAGGATAAATCTGTGGGATGTCCACCAGGGGAAGGAAACAGTCTAGGCGTCTCATAACGTTTCCCGTGACCCGTAGACTCGGCATAAACAGAGTACCCTAAAGTACCATAAAAAGACGGCTTTTCGGAAAATTCGACCCCTTAGTGGAAACTTTTCTGGAACGTGAAACCACGTACCGCGAGCCATCACCTGGACACGGATTCACGGAAAGTTTGGCGGAAATCGATCTAAGGAAAGTGGCAGAAGTGGTGCGTCGTTTACCTCGCAAAAACAACGCCTCTGCGACCCATTTTTTCGCGCTCTTTCCGAAACCCATACGGCGATTTCGCTGGAAACTTGCAAGGCTTAGTCTTTTCAGGCCTCAACCCCAACTGCCAAGTTTCATCCAAATCCATCCAAGTTTCCGAGATTTATTAGCGAAAACGACGTTCCAGATCGTTACAATAACCCAGTTCTCCACCTTGGGCATCAACAAAGTAGTCTCACTGTCGACCTCTTCCCTTGCCACCAGGAGTATATACTGTCACGAAACCCCTGGCTAGGCTCCTTGAGCCCTTGAGAATCGCTACTATATTAAATATTTATTTGTCTAATGGGATGTAGACTCAACCGCTGGAGACC
>Ga0209679_1000424_pt1 | contig 15773 bp, 11 predicted proteins | sample WorMetHEROISLAND_4_FD_187408 | JGI IMG/M metagenome (GOLD analysis project Ga0209679, IMG submission 187408) | Marine gutless worms symbiont microbial communities from Max Planck institute for Marine Microbiology, Germany - Olavius sp. 2 HERON... ...
CAATTTTCATTGAACCCAGTGATGGGACTAAACTGTAGTGGATCAGTGTAGGGGTGAGAGGTTATCGGTTGGATCTATTTACTAGTCCATAGAATCGGTCGTCATATACCTACCTGCACGTTACAGTCTGCTAGTGTTTTGTTTTTGTTTAGTTTGTCATTTACTTTGTCAGTGAAATTACAGAGTTGGTTGGATGACAGAAAATGCATCCAGCCAACACAAGAAGAAAGTCACCAATACTACTGACGATAGAAGAAAAAAAGTAAAAGTAAAAAAAGTAAAAGTAAAGACGTCGATTTGTATAGTGCATAACGTGTATACACACCTCTAATGCGCTCTCGTCACTGAACTGAGCCGCCAGGCCGATCAGGCCACAGCCCACAGCCTGCACACACAGGCTTCGTGCAGTGGCCCGACCACCAGCCACGGCAGCCAGCAGCAGTAAAGTCTCCACCTCCGTAACCCATAATTAATAGGTTACTACTCAATTAACCGACCCCGGAAGGATGGCAGGCTGAGTTGGCCGTGTTGGTTGACTGATAGCGGACGCTTTACCCACAGAGTGGTCACACGGCCTGCCATCAGTCTAGCGCAGGATAGGGAAAGTTTGCCGGGCAAGACCGGCAGTCTAACCACTATGCTACGCCACCAACTAAAGAAGAGGTGGTAACAGTAGTAGTAGCAGCAGTGGTGCACCATTGTGTGTAAATCCGGGGTCTGAGACAGCTGGGTGTGTGGGCCGGGGCCCCATTGGTAAAATGTGCCATTTGGCGGACCACATAGATAATATACATTAATTATTTTTTGTAAACAACAAGTTAAAGTGCAATTATTATTTGATTTGATGCTGTGTTTTCACAGTGGGAAAAACGTTTTAAGAAAAGAGCCACAAATGAACAAAATGATTGATATTTGTTGGTTAATTTTTTGCTAGTCAAAGTAGCCCTAGTCGTTACAGGCCACAGATTATAGTTTCGAGGTCCATGTGTGCACCGCAGGCCATGTGTTAGAGACCCTCTACGGACTGATTACTTGATAAATGAATTGGCTCGTTGTTAGTAGTCTTTGGCGTTGTCAACTTGGTAAAGTGCCCAGATTAAGCTAGTTCAGCTAGCTTTTGGGTGCACTATAATACACCACTTACTACTTACTTACTTACTTACTTACTTACTTATCCCCGGTGTAACATGAGCCGGTGATTGTGTGTGTCAGCGAACAGATTATAACTGAGTCGTATCTGAACCTCCGATATGAAGGCACCGACTGTGCTCTGATGTGTACAGCAGTGATGGGCAACTCTGAAACATCAGGTCTCGTGAAGCATGGCGACTTTGAGAGTGTTTTTATCAGCAGGTTACATTCATTTGCTATGCATCGACATGAGGTATATATTGGATTTCAGCCGCAGTCCTGTAGGTCTGGCATCCAGCCATTTCTGGCAAATCCTGCTAAGTCCAGCTGTGGCAATTTTTGGACCCGGAAGGCAGGTCTCAAAAAGCCACTCTAGATGTTCTTCTTGTTATTGTTGTTATCAGTTCTCTAAAAAATCCCTAAGGCTTTGTTATTGCGCAGCAGAGTGCAACGACACTTTGCACACACATTCGTGCTGACATTCCCTGCAGATCTACCGTCTCAGATTTTTCACCCATTTTCTAATTAATGAGTAATTAGCTAGTTAATTAGCATAGACAGGGAAGGGAGTGCACACAACAGCTGTAACAGCTAGCCAACGTATGCCTGCTGGTCAGCTCAGCATGCGTACAATGGTTGTTACTGCTGTTGCGTGCACTCCCTTCCGGGTCCATAATACCTTTCGTATTTGTTTTAGCCACATTTCTGGATTTGCTATATTTGGTGGATTTCAGCACAGTTGCAGTGAACATGGACTGCCTGTAGCTGAAGTTAATGAAACTAGTCTGGACTTGTCATCATTTAAGTGCCTTGACGGTTTGATTCACTGTCATTTGTAGCAGACTGAACTGACATTACAGCATTACATGACTACAAAATGTTCATTTGTACTTTCTTGTTGGTGCATGTTTAAGTTAATACTCAGTTATTTGACTTACGTCGTATGTCGGAGAAAAAATTTTTCTCCCAAATCCAGCCCCAGCTCTGGCCCAATTGAGGACATAAATCCAGGAAAATCCGGATTTGGCCGGGTTTTTGAAAATGGAAATGCAGTACGTTCCTAATATTATTGAAACTGTTGTACATGGTTATGTTTGAATATGTGCATTTGCATTTATTTTTGTATTTGGCGTAACAGTAATAAGCAGTGTGATATGACACGATGGTCGCATTAATCTTACATTTTTCTTCATCTGGCCAATTTTTGTGGAGCTACTCCAGGTTAGACCAAGTTCTGCAAAATGTGAACTTTGGGGAATTATTGGTGCAGGACAGTTACAGGTTGCATTTCCTTCCGGTCACACAACCAGCGCCATCACAGCACTATAGATAATCCAAATCCATTTATTCAAACAGAAGTCTGGACATACAGGTCCCGAAGACACTGACGCATGCCCAACAAAGGAAAATAGCACAACAACGAAACACACAGGCCTAAGTGAACTCAACCCGCACAAAGTGGGTAAAGTAAACATATTCTGCTTTTTGTTTAAATGCAGAAATGCTATTAACATTAACAGTATCACTCGACAGTCTGTTCCGGATATCGATAACCCGGTAAGCAAAACTATACTTCCGCACATTAAGAGTACAGTTTGGCTTAAACAATTTAAGTAAAACTAGTATCACGTAAAACAAAAAAGTCGGTAGGCTTCATGCAGCTGTGACCGTGAACAACACTGTAGCAAAGGACTGTACTCTTTGTATTTGAAACGCTGCCTTCATATAAACTGCTGCCATGTGAATTTGTGTTGCGCTTGCATGAGTCAGTTACATTGCTGTGTAGGTACAAACAGGAGTTTGGATTTGTGATTCCGGGTCGGAAGATTCTCGTCGATGATGTGAGAATTCGTGGCATTGGCCGAACTCACGTCCACGCGGAACAGACGATACCACTTGCCGATGGTGAACCAGTCAGTGACATGGTTCGTGTCCTCCAGCTTTTATTGCATGCTTCATTTCTCTGTCACTATTTTTCTGTCAACTTCTATAATTTGGCTGTCGGCATTTGGCTATAAAAAACTTGCTACAGAAATCCACAAAGGTCCCCACTGGAGACCCGACCTAACGTGGAGAAACTCCAGAAAAATAAGCTGGTTAAACAGAACTGGAAAGTACTCATTCTAGTAGCAGCAGCAGCAACAAACAACAATACAGTAACACAACAACAACAACATCTGATCCATAACGGTCAAGCACTGTCATATCTAACAGACATTGTATACAAACAGCTACTGTCGGTTCAATATCACGTCTTCGGTCCGCCAGCAGCCTACGATATGAACAGCCGCGTGCGAGACTGAAACTCGGTCAACGGGCCTTTTCCTACGCCGCACCAGCTGCATGGAACACTCTTCCAACGTCGTTGCAGCAAATTCCTAACACCTAAACTTTTAAACATCACCTGAAAACTTTTTTGTTTGGTTGCCAAGCTTTTTAACTTCGATTTTCAGTTTTATAGTTCCCGTTGTTTCAGTAACTTTCTAGCATTTTCTTTTGTTGTAAACCACTGGTCACACAGTGTGTAAGTTGGTTTTTATGACTGATTGATTGATTGTTTGATTGATTGATTGATTGATTCCTGTGTGATTTATGGTGCTGTGCAAATCGTTTTATGTGCCGTGTACGTGTTACATCTGTCTGTAGACATTTCTTATTAATCTGCAAGTTTCTAACGATGTGATCATGAATATGAATTATTGGCAAAACGATGCCAGTCAAAGTACCTGCCATTGTTTAGCATTTGCTCTTTATTTACTTCCAGAGATAATGTCATCTTGATCGAATAGGTCTGCTCGGTGGAAAAGCCAAAATCGTTAAGTGGCACATAAAGTTGCAGCTTCGTAGAGTTCGGTCGTTTGTCCTAATCGGTTTTTATTTTTTTAGTTTTTTTTCCTTTTTCATCCTTTAATGCTTTGTTGCTGTTGATTGGGCGACTGGAAGGGCATCTGGTTTGTAAAAGTTATTCGCTTCAAAACACCTTGCATGAGAATCAGTGGGGAAACTGACTAACCCGTGTTTTCCACGAGAATGTCCGTTAAACTGTGTGTGCGTGTGCGTCCATGTGTTTCGTTAATTTTCTGTTTTGGCCACATGTGATAGTTTGTGCTGGCTGTCCTTCAGTTTTTACAGTGTGATATGCGTTATTATTATTGTATCTTGTATTATACAGACAAACTGTTCGCTGTTCAGTTGCTGTTTGTCTTTCGTGTTCCTCAAGATTCATCAGCTCTGGCGAGGAGCCTCGGCAGTGTACTTACAAGAAAAGATGCAGCAGCTGGGTTCACAGTGGGCGACTTCACTTTTTGACTTAGCCTTTCGCTGAGCCTTTCGCTGAGCTAAAGTTCGGTCTAAGACCAGACTTAAGTCAAAAAGTGAAGTGATTTCGCTGAGCCTTTCGCTGAGTCGAAACTTCGGTCTTAGACCGAAGTTTCCACTCAGCGAAAGGCTCAGCGAAAGGCTGAGACCAAAAGTACGGTCTAAGTACAGACTTAGACCGAAGTTCAGCTGAACTAACCTGACTGAAGTCGGTCGAATTTGCATGGAAGAGATAGGTTAAGCCCTTAGGGCTTAACTTTCGCTGAGACTAAACTCACTTCAACTTTCGCTGAGCCAACTGTAAACAAACATGGCGATGATTTGCGGAGCTGCGGCAATTGTGATTGGGACGCAACAAAGAGTGAGGCGCAGAATCCGAATTTGGTGAGAACCGCGTGTGGATCGACGGAAGATGTTTACACGTGTATTTTGTTTGTAAACATCAAAAATGCTAAGACCGGAGTTCAGTTGAACTCTGGTCTGTCTAAGTCCGGACTTTAGCGTTCAGCTTTAGGTTTCGCTCAGCGAAAGGCTCAGCGAAAGGCTAAGTCAAAAAGTGAAGTCGCCCATTGACCTGCTACTACAGCAGAATACCAGAAGAAGAAGATAGCAGACAGACTGAAAGCAACCGTTACGCTGACCGACACTGCACTTCTTCCATTAACAGTTACAACTGTGGACGATGACGAACCACCAGCTTGAAACCTAGTCGCCAATACACATCACAAACTAATTAGACAGATAAATAAGTGTACAGTAATTGTACAGCATAATATACTGTCAAACACAATCAATGTTTACTGAATTATGCTACTATACAAAAGAATATGCATGGATTAACAAGAAAAATATCGATGCTGAGTGCTAACATGATATGCGACCGTCCGTGCAGTTGCCGAGTGTTTCAGGCATTGACAACAAATTAGGTCTAACAGTGGTTAGGACAAGTTTGTAGTCGGCGCCCTAGCCGCTGGTGCTTGATCTGCCACCCGTAAGTAAACACATATGCCAGATATGTGGCAATTTGTTGAGGTTTTTGACGTCTGATGACCTTGAAATGATTTTCAGCTGAAAAATGGCACTCTGCATATTTGTGCCTGAGGAACATTTATACCAAATTTGATTTTTTTACGTATTTTTGTTTTCAAGTTACGAGCCCGTATGGGACAGACGAACAGATAGAGGGACGAAAAGGTGGACGGCCAAGATGTGCATTGCGGCCTACAGGACAGCCACATAAATACTATGCACCAACACACACGTAACTGTCACAAACATGTAACAGACACAAACAGATAACAACTACAGACAGTTAACTGCTATAAACCTTTCCAGTCGTGCATTCTTCCTCGCCTGTTCGGACACAACACCAAAGCGCTTCAGCCGTGCTGCCATTCCCTAATGCATTGTTTCACATACACTCCATCACTCAACAATCACAGCGAGTACAAAACACTGACAACCTGACGAAACAGAAAGAGACGATGCAACCAAACACAGAAATCACTTTCTGACTGAACAGCGAGCAAGCACAACATGTCATCCTTCAAACACTGAAATGAAAGTACAGCGAACTAGAAATGACAAACCACAACCTAACACAGCATCATTCAGACCAGGCTGTCAAGCAGACTGTATCGACTTAATATGCTTGTTTAGGCAAGTTTTGCCTTATCACGTCGATGGTCACATATGGGGGTAGCCGCGCGTTTTGCTATTCTTGCAGTGATCACTGAGTGGTTATTTAGTATTAACTGGGTCTCTAGGGTTCATAGGAGTTACGTGGATTCCTATGGGTAGCTGTTCGCGGAGTGGGCTGACGCTGTCTGTGGTCAGTGGTGTGGGCTTGGACGGCTTGCACATTTCTGGTGTGGCCTCGGACCGGCCGAGGTGCGGGGGAGGTTTCCGCGGGGATGATGGGTGTACTCCGTCCTTGGGATTGTCAGTAGATATCGATTTTACTGCTACATCGGGACTCTTGACTCTCCTTTGGTCTGGGTGACTCAGAAACCATGCGGGCTCTCCCGGGCCCCGGTCATCTGGAGTTTACATCGGGGATGGGTGCTGCCAGTGACCGCATGGCCAGCCGGCTGGCTGAGATGGACTGCTCTAATTGGGCAGTTGCCTATGGGGGTCCGGGGATCCCATGGATCCTATGTTGAACCTAGCAGTACCCCTTCCTTTTAGGGGATGAGTAATCGCTTCCAGTATACGTGAGCGGGGGTAGTTGCGCTTTTTGCTATTCCTGCCACGAACCTTTAGTACCCAGTATTTGCTGGGAATTTTCTGGGGATGGCTGACGGACCCGTGCTGCGGTCTAAGCCTTTGGGTGGCGTAGACCGCCCACCCTAGTTGGAATTGGAATTAATATAGGCAGCCATAGCCACAGATCGGGTTAACACCGTACATGTAAAAAAATAACTGTATGCAATGCACTACTGTACGCAGTGTAAAGCCTCATTCTGCAGTGCTTTGACGTTGTGGGCTGGGCGACATGAAGGGCATTTGGGCTGTAAAATTTCTGCCATAGCAATTCCCAAGAGTTACTGTTGACCAATTGGGGACCGGCTTAACTTTGAGTAATTCCAGAAAATGCCCTGGTTAAACAAAAACGGACTGAGTATGCAATGTACAGCTATTAATGGGGTGCAGGCGCAGTTGATGTGGCTTGTACAACAGGCTGTCTGAGATGCAGCACGTACAGCAAGGTTGCACAACCACCACAAAAGTGCACAGAAATGTGAAAGGAAAGAGACGGAATGTTAGGAAGACAAAGGAGTTTAGAAGAAAGACATAATCCACAATGAATTTTGGTAGACTCAGACTTTAATGTACGGCATTGCCTAAAATGCGAAGCAGACATGTTCATCGCCAGGTGGACCACGGGCCAGGCCTAAAAACCAACTCAGCACGGGCACAGCTGATCCCAGGTTACATTCAGAGTTCAAAATCTTCTAATACTCAAGCTCACCCAAAAGGCATGTTTTAATTAAACAGATGGTTTGATGATCTGACTGATTTTATATGATTATATATTAGTTCGTTTCATAAGCTAAAGGTAAGGTGTTGAAGTCTTGACTTTGAAAAACAGCTACACAAATCCAGACGGAACGAAGTCAGCAAAACTGGCCAGGCCAGGTCAAAATATCAACAGGCTGGGACAAGCCAAGCCAGGCCCAGACAATCAAGACACTTAAACAGGCAGAAGAGTGAACAAGCTGGGCAGAATAACTCAGGCTTGTGCACAGGTTTGATGCAGATTCTGGCTAAAGAAGAGCAGATATTGATGATAATGACAATAAATACCGTGGAAGATGTCTGCTGTGTTACAGTTGGTATCTTTACTGGCTGCGTAGATGTCGACGTCGGTTTTGCAACCACAGTCTTCACTGGGTTGCTGAAAGTCATCGACACAGCACTGAAACATGCACACACTTACAACTCTAATTATCAACTAATGCAACTTTCAAAGCATTAACTCCAAGCACTTTATAAAAATCGACCAGCATTTTTCTTCAAATTGAGGCAGCAAATGGTATAATTCAAGGTCTAAATGATATTTATGTTTTAAGAACAATGAGGACATAAAAATTTTCACAACAATATCAGAAATAAATAAATAAAAATTTTACACAACAATGACAGAAGTAAATAAACATACAGTAAATATGCAATAGTATAAAACTCTCACAGATGATAACTATCTATAACAAGAAGCTCAGCTACCGCTTAGAAACAGGGCATCAGTAATGCATTTCTTTGTAGCTAAGTTACTTTCTATCGCTGCAATGACCTACACCTACATCTACCACATGTGAAACCGACGTTCAATGATCCGGCTAATTTGATACGCATACAGCAAATAAACTTCATCATGCGACTGCAGCACGTGCACACTGCACGTGATGCACAACCCCACTGTCATTTGATGTCTCCTTTCTAGAGAACCCATGGGAATACGTGCATAAACTTTATATCGCCAGAAACTAGAGTCCCTGAACTACATGACAGCTGCTATAATATGGCTCTGTCTGTATTTAATTTTACGCAATTATTTTCGAAAGCCAAGAAAAGATGTTCACAACGAGCATTAACACGCAACCCCACCGTCCTTTCACGTCTTGTTTCTAGAGAACCCGAGCGAATGTCTGCACAAACCTTGTATTGTCAGAAACTAGAGTCCCTGAAGATTTGAGCCACTGAGAGTACGTGTCTATCTTTATTAGTTTCCACGCAATTATTTTTCGAAAGTCGCACGGTCTGAGCCAGCCAAACCGGCACGAAAACAGAATTTAACACGACATCGCCACTCAAGGTCACGTGTTTTGAAATCACTGAAAAGCTGACAATGGACTGCGTATCACAATATAGTAACGCTGGCCTTACTTCAAAAGTTTCCGAGCAAATAGCCAAAGAAAACGCTGAAAATTGCCATTGTCGACAACCCCACTGTCACTTGACGCCCTCTCCCCAGGGAACCTCAGCGAATATCTGCATAAACCTTATATCACCAGAAACTAGAGTCATGGCCTACATTTTTGCCCCGATAATATGGGTATATCTTCATTCATCTTTTGTAGTTGGCTTGGAAATGCGCATCTTTTCTGGAAGAGAGTCTGTATCGGCCATTCCAGGTCATCCAAGGTCATTGATTTTGGCACCAATCGAAGGGTGTATGCGACTTCGTACGAGTCATTAATAGTAACTTTGGTCCTATCTTGCACCTGTTCTGAGATACGGCGACTTATTGGCTGAAAATTGCAAATTTTTCCTACTCCACTCTCATTTAATGCACTCACCGGGGTGAATCCTTTTGAATTTTAGGATGAACTTTTCTTGCCAAGACTAGAGTCCTTCGGCTATCCATCACTGAAGATTTCGTGATCCTAACTTGTGTCGTTTTGACTCAGTGCCAGAGCGTAACAGACGGATGGACGGACAGACATCCCAACTGTAGCTAATACAGGGCTCTGCATAGCAAGCTATGCTGACGCCCTGTAAAAAATGCAATATTTTTGGTTGAAACTGAAACACTAAAACAGGAATTCTGTTCATTACTGATATAATATTATATCTTATAAGACATACGGTTCAGTAACATCTGTAGGCACTATATCTTCAGCAGCAATGTCAGTTGAGTCATCTAACACACTATCATCCTATAAATGCAAAAATGACACAAAACACTGCAGTTGCACATATACATCATTTATAATTTTTAAATTAATATATTAATTGTTATGCAGATACAGAAGTGAATGACAACTTACAAATTTTAAAGTTACAATGCAGTATTTGTAGTTAATGATAATGCAGTAGTTATGCGATTCAACTGTCAAATTAACAGCCAGTATTAAGCAAACTGAGTTATCTACAGAAAAGCGTATATCGAATTCCACTGATTCAATAGCATTTTATTTGCTCAGAAACCCAGTCTAGAAGGACACTAAACTTTTGGTTTCTGTTTAACTATTACATTTTTCACAATTACTGTAGACTAGGTTACGTGCCCCAGGTGCTTCCTGCAAGGCCCATGAATAGTGATGGAGAAGAATATTTTAGCCTGGAGCAGACACTCTTCCTGATGCACATCAACAACATCAGAGCACTAAAGGCAAAATAATGTCTGCAATATTTAAGGTGCATGACATAAATGCAAGTCAAGTACATCAAAAAGACAGTATCACACACATAAGTACTTGTAGATAAATGCTGCTGCAACAGTTCTGCAGTTACCTTGACAAAAACTTTACATAAAATCTACAACTATGTCCATACGCACCTCCAACATTTCTTTTTCAGATGATTCGAATGAAGCTGGAACCATACAACAACTTCATAATTGGCACACGCACTTGTCCAAAATCAAATAGTAACATTAATATAAACAAAATATCAATATCAATGTAACACATATTCCTCTTTTTTAAATCAGGCATATCTTATACGATCAATTTTTACCTTTCAACAAATTCTGTTCCAACATAATTACTCCTAAAACTATGGGTGTAAATCGGTTAACTTGTTATATTTCATAACTGACGACTGAAATCTCACTCATCCATGTCTTTACACAGTGTCCAATAGAAAAGCATCTTTTTTGCCATCTAGCTTTGGCAACAATAAAGACATTCTGATGATATTTGGCACAGAGATTACTAAAACAATTATGAATCTGATTTTTAAAAATTATCTGATCTGCCACACCTACATTTCTGAAAAAAACTTCACACTGAAAAATTATGTCGTACTATAACTTAGCTTTCCTCAACAGAAAACTACATTGCCATTTATTTAGGTCAAAAGTACATAATTACACGGCAAAATACACACAGATGTGTATTGCAGAACTCAACAAACAATGGACGGCATCAAATCAACTAAAGCAGCACTCTGACAAGACCCAGCTCATCTGGCTTGGTCCTTGGCAGCAACTTGGCAATATCACCATGATGCAGATACTTCTGAAGGATTACAGCATCGTGAATTGCACTGTGTCATGTGTCTCAGTGTTGTTATTGATGCTGAGCTGACGTTTGCAAAGCATGTGAAGTAGATCTCAGCGCATTGCTTCTCCAGATTCATCAACTGTGGCCTATTTAGCTAGTCCTCTCTGCTGAAAATGCTCATCAATGCCCTTCTTGCTCATCAATGACCTTCTTGAGTTGCTTGGATTACTGCAATGGCATCCTGTACCAGGCCACGGCCGTTCACTTTCGTTCTTTTCAGTCAGTACTGAATGCTGCCTGGTTGTTAAGAAGTGGAAATGGGACAGCATCATACCACCTCTCCACAATAATCTTCACTGGCTGCTAGTGTGTCAAAGAGTCGACTTCAAGATATGTCACTTGGTCTACAAATTCCTGCATTAGCTCGCTCCACTGTACCTGATGTCGATGATCATTCCAGTGTCGGCAACTTCAACATGTCGCATTCTGTGGTCTGTTGATCTACCATAGGTGATTTGTTTACAGCGAGGACCTGAACTGTGGGCTTTGGTCCTCAAAGCTTTTCAACAGGTGGCCTGTCATCATGGAACAGCCTGCCGTCAGAACTGAAAAAGACATCATTAACAGTCGGAGAGTTCTCTAGCCGGCTAAAGACAGAGATGTTCTTCCGTAGTTATTACACATCAGTGCAGCCGACATAATTCTTCCGTTACTAGACTGTGTGAAACATAAATACTGTTACTGAACTGAACTCAATAAATTTATGCTTACTTGGTTTGCTCAAGTTTCGAGAACACGCATATCACAACGTTATCACATTAATATTTCTATTTTTCACGCTACAATAAAAAAGATTAGATTAGATGCCACTTTTTATTTGGACATCACGAATGATATTACACATTCCAGTTACCAGATGCGCAGTTGCAGCAGCTGCTAATTAACTTCTGTGTGGTAGGCTAACTAAAGCACTGAAAACTGCCTCATCATCATTAGCTACAATATACAACTAAGTACATATAATTCATCTCACTGATGTATCAAATAGCACAAAATGACAAGAATTAATCTCAATGAGTTTAAATTGGTCAATAGTAATTTGTGCATAAAATGACTTGGATCATAAATAAATATTAGACTAAACATTACTCACTGTCTTCAGCATTAGACAATCTCTCCAAGAGGTTGGCTTTGTTTCCGGATGTTGACAGTCCGCGCTCCTTTAAAAGCTTCTTCAGTTCAGCCATCTACAACCACATATGACAGAATCATGCAAGTACGTAACTTTATTGCAATCACCTTGACAAATTCATTTATAGTGTTTAGAAAAAGATATTAAAGCACCTACAAACACAATAAATGACCATCCTCCCTGGAACAAAAGTTCTTGACATAAAGAAACATATATAATTCACTTAGCACCTTCCACCTTGCACTATTTTTTATAAGTCATACACGAACCCCAAGAAGAAGAAAACTACTAGCACAGATTCTATTTAATGTCCAACAATGCCACATGGGTATGCCATGTTGCAGTTAAATCAAATGACCCACAATATACAGGAGGCTTACCATGCAGGAGCTAGATGCAGACTATGAATTCTCATGCTGTGTTTTAACAGCATGGTAAGTTTGTTCCCACTTGCTCACAAACGCAAGGTGACCCACTGACCCTTTCTGGTTATGTCCAAAAATGTATCTAGTTGTATCGACTTTGATTCTGTGTTAAATGAGGATATTTTAAAAACACGTTTGGTAGTTATTTCAATTTCAACTTTTTCCTCATTGTGCAAGCATTTAAATGTGATAATTCTACTTTACATTATCTAAAACATGATAAACGTAGGACCACTTTGTGTGGTTCTCTATTTGGGGTGCTCTTGCACATGCACAAAATTAACTGAACTGTTACATGCCATCCGCTCCCAAAATTCATTTCCAGACTACACCCATTTTTGCACGATGCATGGAAGGCTGGTAAGACTTAACACAGAGACATATTGTCATAATACATAATGGTCTGCCAGCTATTTTACAAGAAAGCCTAGCTGATGCAAAGGTAAACACGCAACAGCAGTCCGTGTATGAAGGCCCCTAGCGAAGAGATCTACAGCAAATCAACGATATGCGATTGACCAAAGCTATACATATGGCCAGCCATGTGTATAGCAAATGTTACTAACACACATGACCGGGCGTGCGCGTTGCTAGCGACCGCTATACACACGGCCGGCCCTAACCCTAGTACTTCCTGGAATACTTCTGCCCTTAGTGTATGCAGCCATATGCGTACTTTAGCTCCGGCTTATACCTCCTGGCATTCTCATTTAGTCTTGCATTCTGCCACTCTACTGTTCGAGAATCTAGTATAGCATACCCTTGGTGACTTTTATGACAATATTTTGCAAATTCTTATTCACATTCGGACCAATTTGGCCATGTTTTGCTGAAAAACTGATCCGCCATTACACGCGAATACCGGAAGTTGTTAACCGTCCATCTGGTAAATAAGAAAGTAGACCAAAACATTGGCCATGCGCAACACAGTCAAGAACAGCGTTTCCGTTAAGGAAATTTTTCAAACAGTCACTGACGCACGGTCCCTTAAATTCGGCGTCAACGAGAAAACTGTGAGTGTCAATGACTCCCCGTACTTTCAGTTTTGAAGTCACACTGTACCCCCTCCAATACCAATAAAAATCATAATGCCGCACTGAGTGATTAGGCCTATCATTTATTACGCTCTGCGAGCATAGACATGAATGTGTGTCTGCGAGCTGCACTGGTGACGCACACTCCACGCATTACATAATGTAACTTATGCAAGTAGCATAAGCAACTAAGTTAAGTTAACGTGGTTATAATGGATGCAGGCTTAATTGTAAGCAATCAGTCAAGTAAGTAAGCAAGCATTGGAAAAACTGAAATAATAGTAATAGTAATAACAAATTTTACATGACAGCCTCTGTATGCAATTAGCGGGTCAACCTGACGCAAGGCAATTTAAATGTGTGCGTCATAAAGGAAATTATGTGCGTCCTTTGATGCACAGCCTTCATTTTTTGTGTGTCTTGGCCTAAACTGTGAGGGTAAAATACCCTTAAACCTCTCTTAACGGAAACGCTGGTCAAGAATCTTGCACAAGTTGACTTGCACATGAAACTTGCACATATATCACAGTTTCTTGTACAAGTTTCTTGCATCCAATAAAACGCAGCTATACTTCGTGCAAGAAACTTGCATGCACGTGACCAAAATTGAGACGTCTGATTGGTCGGCTGTATAATGCTGCGCTGGTGTTAACAAAGTTGCTGTTATTGTTGTGTGAGGCGTGTCATTAACAGTTAAAAGCGTTTGTTGCAAATGTAAAATATTACGAATTTATATGTTCATTTGCATAAATGTACAAAAATACAATACTTGAAATGGTGACGTCAATGGCAAAGCGAATGTTCAATCAATCCAATCCAATGACTGAGTATAACGGAAGCAGTCCAAGGGCCTCTAGGCCTATTTCAGTCATTATAAAAATTTAAAATACAAAAAAACGCAAATAAGATTAAATAAAATTGTTATTCAATTTTGGTGCCATCTGGGGAATAAGTTTCCAGTTTTTTTCGGTTTTGAAACAAGATCTCATGCAAGTTTCTTCTACACGAAACTTGCGCAACTTTCTTGTACAAGATTCTTGACACCACATGTTATGCATTATCGCATCGCAGACTGTTATGTCGTGGTGGATACCTTCATTTTTTTCAACTCCGCGAGGGCATATATTTCTGACATGGTCTATAAAATTAATATTGCTGATGTTGATAAAAGAAATTCGCAACTTTTACCAGCCACAAATATTTAATACAAAAATAAAATAGGTAACAATGAGTATGTAACAAAATAACACCATTAATTGGTAAGTATGTAACAACGGCTAACGTTTAAACAGGGCTGACCTCCTTGAACTCTTCAAGATGATTAAGGGGTTTTCAAGAGTTTCCTGGTCTTAGTTCTTTGTACGTATCGAAAACAGCACTACTCGTGGACACAGTTGGAAATTGCGCAAAAGACATAACCAGCTTGACATTCGGCGGCACTTTTTTCCCAGTGCTGTCTCAACTCTCAATATATGGAACAGTCTCACTCAAGACGCAGTCGACGCACCGAGTGTCAACTCGTTCAAGAATTAAGTTCTCGTCAAGATAAGACTCCGGCAGATGGACTTCTTTATGGACTGGTGGTCTTCCAAGTCCTATGGCTGCACGACATTCAACGATTCTTCAAGTCTTCTTTGATACGGTACCATAGCCAGGTGCAGCCCGGCAGCCGCACCCGGTGAGTACCGGTGAGCACAAGCCCCATATACTGTGCATCACACGTCAGTGACGCGAGACATAAGTACATGTAGCATACCCCAACTGTACCTTTCAGTATAGGCCTACTAGACTTTCATGCTCCGCCATATTCCACACTGCATCAAATCTTTACATTGCAAAAGTTCTGTGAGTTATATTAAATTTCTGAATTTCTGATCCTGACGTCTTCCGGTCTATGAACGCGAACGTGAATCCGTACTCCGTAGAAAACTGTCAGCTGTCAGTCTGTCACCACTCACCAATTGGGGGTGTTGCACCAGGGAGTGTTGCGCCTGAGGAAATGATTGTCACAGGCGTTACTTCGCTCGACTGTAATACAAACTAGAAAAGGCTGCACATGGCGTAGCCCAGTGCGAAGTATCGGCCTACGCGCGTAATTGTAGACGCTGCGTTGCGAGTTGCGACGTATTGCAATGAGCAGACGCGGCGGTCACAAAATTGCAAATATCTCCCGTAATTGTGAACGGATTTAAAAACGGATTTCACCAATGGATTCAGCGTATTT
>Ga0209679_1000425_pt1 | contig 15761 bp, 13 predicted proteins | sample WorMetHEROISLAND_4_FD_187408 | JGI IMG/M metagenome (GOLD analysis project Ga0209679, IMG submission 187408) | Marine gutless worms symbiont microbial communities from Max Planck institute for Marine Microbiology, Germany - Olavius sp. 2 HERON... ...
TTAATTGAATATTATTCGATTGTCAAATAACTGCAGTTCAATTGCATGTTGGAACTCCTGCTTCATAAAAATTTATGTATGTACGTTAATTTTTTTTAACGGCGTTAATTTTTTTAATCGCGATTAATTCTTTAACGCGTTAATTAACGCGCTAATTCGACAGCTCTACTTTTTACCCATTTGTTTAAACACAGAATAACTGACTACAATGCACTTAAACTGTAACACTCAGCAGTAACATTTGCAGTAAAATATAGCACACAATACTAGAGTCAACAAAGTATGCAAAGTTATCCTATTTAAGAGTCACAAGACGACACTACTTACTCGTATGTGATGTGGACGAAACAGAAATTGTCTGTTTAAGTTGGACTTCTCAATCAGATCATTGTCTGTAATTACCAGCTGCAATCACATGCAACATGTGCATCATGTATTGTACAGTGTGTAACAAATAATGCACATGCACATATCTGTTTATTACTGTGAATCTTAGCCGTTTTAATTGTACACGTAAATATAGAGACTGCTTAATAATAATATTATAGTTTTTCATATGTGTCTCATTTTTGCTTCTGTTGCTGTTATCATCAGCATGTACGTACCTTTCCACCAGCAGCAGATGTACAAAGCCCAAGCAGAGCATAGTTCTTCAGCATCTCACAACCAATTGCACCACAGCCAACCTTTCATAGTATGACAACAACTTGTGTGAGACTCACATGTTACATTTAACAACTAGCCACTACACATCAGCTATCAACAACAGTCAGGTCCAGCTATGTACACATTACAATTTGTTTTCCACATTTTTGCCACACAGTGAATAAACAGCTGAGAGCAAAAGAGGAAACTGTTTGCTTGTTTGCTCAAGTCTAGATGTGTCATGTTATGAAATTTTTAAATATTATTACACGGACACAATCCGGTATTTTCTGGCAATTGGAGTTGATGTATAATTACATAATACATATATCACATACACAATGACTACTTGTAAAATAACACAGAAAATTATTGAACATAAATCTGCAGATTTCTGCAGTTTTGCAGACAGTTCTATTCCAAACACAGTAACTTCCATTTTACATAACATGTCATCTGTTACTTACAAAATACAACTTATACAATGTCCGCTGTACCCAACATTAACATGTGAATCTAGTAATGCTACCTTTAACTGTTTCAAATGACCATCTGTGGTTTCAAAAGGTAATGCCATCTAAAGTATGCCTACCACAAAAATCACTGATGATTCCAATGTTCAAAGCTAAAATGTGCTATTACTAGAGTGAAAAAAATTAGTCAGTCTCAAATCAGTATACACATAGCTTATAGTAGCAGATAAATACATTACCATGAACAGATGCAGCTGAGCTAACTTGTTGCACATTTCTTCACCAATGCACATCCGCAACGCATCATACTGTGTGCATCTACAACACACCGACCTGAGCTTAGACATACACTTAATCATCATGTGTAACTGATCTGAATGTCCAACGTGACATCGGCTATTTCAAAGCTTTCTGCTATCTCCAATCTATGTGAGTGGCTTGTCTGCAGAACGGCTCAATGCAATCTGCAGTCAGCCTTTCAGCCGGTTCACTTAATGGTAACAGCCATTAGCAAGATTCTGCATGATGTGATGCTGGCAGATGATCCGGTACATGGCAGCATAACTGCTTGACCAGCTTTTGTTAGTGATGACCAGTCCATGGCACTGCTCTAGCAACTCTTGACGATATGGCAATCAGCTGGTTTGCATGGACATGCAGTTTTAATGCCATTCATTTGTAAATAACAAGAATTTATACAATAAACACATAAAAAACTAGACAGCACTGGATACAGTGCATTATCTTTGCCGCCGAGACTAATGCAGCAGACACACACACACACACACACACACACACACACAGCGTGACACCGAGCATCACAATATCTTCGCTTGCTAAGCGGTAGTGCAGAGAAAGTATCGGGATTCAAAGGTGGAATGTAATAAAAAACTTATAAAAATTAAATTATAATAATGTTCAGCTGGCAAGTAATTTATGAATGCGTTACAAATGCGCGGATACCACTTCAGACCATTTATCAAAAATCTAATATTTTTAAATTTCACTAGAACTGCAAAGAGGCTCATCAGAAAAGCGAAGTAACCTTGCAGGAAAGAAAACTGGTATAATGGCGTGATGAGAGACACATGTGCCTACTTACTTCACAGCTTTTGCTGGTACTCATTACTCACTGCGCCTCCCCGCAGAGGGATGGCCAGGCTGAGGTGACCTTGGTACATGGTTATACACCGAAATGGTTGATCGAGACCAATGTGTTTCCACAGTATGCTGCTGCCATGCTGTCATGGTGAGCCAGAAACACTGTTGTCATCGTCATCGTCATCATATAGCCGGCTCAGGTCGTTGCGTCACTCCATCATGGCCTCACAGTACAGCTTGTCTCCAGAGATTGGAGGTTTCCAGACCAGTGTCAGACAGAGCTGGTCTGTCCAATGAGCACAGGGCGACCAAGTGAACGACGACTGGATGACAGAGCGACTTGACAGTGAAGGGCGTCATGTGCAGGAGCCCGAGTGAGCTGAGCTATGTGGCTGAAAATTATTGACAAACTATGTCGTCTGATGAGGTCCATGACATGTGGTAAGCCGGTGCACGATGATACCTCTGCGTTGGTAACATGCAGAGACCAGTGTATATGAAGAATTTGGCGTTGGCATTTCATGTAGAATGCTTCCAACATTTTTTCATCACAAGAAAGCAGTGTTGTGACCGTACTTTTTACAGGCCGGATGTCCTTCCTGTCGTCCAACCAACAGCGTCAAAGCACTGCCACACTGTGACGAGAGAGAAACTAAAAACCTAAATGTCAACTGAATAGGTCTACTTGTATCGCATGCAGCTAAATCATGTACAGTAGCTAACACAAATTGACTTGCATGTTTCTATAATATTTTTCTTCTTCACACACTACACGAACAAAACTCATGAAAACACAAATGCCTTTCAGCAGAAACAACTGTTAATTACCTTGGCTGAAATGAGTTTAAGTTAGAACTATCGACATCTGCGAGTATCTCAACAGCATCAACATATAACTACAAAATACAAACATGAAGTACTAGTACTCAACATTACAGTGCATTGCAATTAAGTTCTGCAGTAACTATGCAGCAAGAACGAGGATGCTCTACTAGTTACAATTACATATCTAACTACTCAAGAAGAAATATGTACACTCAATCTATGGCAGCTTTAAAAAACTGCTACAACAAAATTCTTCTCTAGCAGTAGAAAATTCTTATAAAACAGAGAAAGTATCCAGATTCAAGAGTAAATATATAACACCATTAAATGGTCATTTTTCAGGAAAACCAGGGTTAGTCACTTCCTCCCAATTTTAATACAAGGTGTTTTGAAGCAAGCAGTATTTATAAGACGGATGCTCTTTCAGTCGTCCAACCAACAGCGTCAAACCTCTGAAGTTTCAAGAGTACATAAACAAAATAAAAATGCTAAACACGCTACATGTAAATGTTCCCTGTGACAGAATGTTATAAAAGTACAGAAGGCACTAGAGAAAGCTGGATTACTGATACACTGAAAGCAATCAAACACATCATTGAAGCATACGGACTCTCACATGGACCTTGCATTAAAAAGCTGTGCACAGCTCTTTATGGGAACACGTCTCAGAGCTACGGGGCCATAAGATCACACAGTATTACCTGCCACCAGACACACGTGAACACGCCCGCCTTAACCCCAGCCAGCCAAGCCGGTACTTGACTTACCTACCCTGGAGGGATAGAAGGCTGAGTTGAGCTAGGTAGCTTGATAGTGGCCTGACTGGAAATCAAACCTATGACCGCTTGATCACAAGTCCAACACCCAGACCGTTATGCCACCAAGCCATCCAACATAAATCAATGGTGAATTACATGATGCTGGCTTTACTAACCCACTGAATGATTGGTGTAAACTTTCCAGTTAGTGCCTTTAATGCCTCCTGTGCCACCACTCCGCCTAGAAATGCACAGAGTGGTGCAAAGCAGCCAAGCGCAGTGTATGCCAGATACCGAAGACGACTTTCGTCTAACTTGTCAATCTGGACACAAACCATTGCAAACGTTGCCAATATAGACACAAAACTTTCACATCAGTTAGTGATACCTTAAGAGAAATTAAGCTACACAAGAAGATAACGTACAGCATGTGACACAACAGCAAACAGGAGTTCCTCATACGAAATTATACAAATCATGAAGCTGATATCTACAATGTCAGTATTCACATATACAATTTGCACAAAAAATATGCGTAACTGTTAGAAAAATCAAACAAAGACAACTAATGTAAGCTGCAAGATGACAATATTGTTGTAACAAAAAAAAAAACAATTTACACTGTCACGCTATGTAACATCTCCAATAAAAACTTCACATAAGGCTAGGTAATTTAACACAGACTTTGAAAGAATGCATGACATCACCCTTATGTCAAACTGTATGTCTTATGCATTTTGCACTGGATGAACACAATGCTATATCACACTATTTAAAACATTACAGTGCAGTAAAGATGAGAGTATATGACAACCCACACTGACCGGTGATTCCAGCTGTGAATTTGCTGCTGTAGCCAGATTAAACAACTGGTCTGCATCCTCCGAGCACCTGGTTAGCACATATGACGCAACAGTTGCATACGGCAGCTCACTAGAACTAAATCAATTATCAACAGCATCATAAAAGTTAATGCTAAATATTAATACTAACGATCTGCAAGACATCATAATACCAAAATTAGTAAGTAAGTAAGTAAGTAAGTGATTTAAAAAGCGCCAAAGACTGAAGTTAATCAGAAAGTAATTAACTAGCTAACTAATTACTTTGTTATCCAATTCTAATTCTAATTAACTGGATAGTAAGTGAAATACTTTAATCGTAATTTTAATCATACAAAAACTAACTGTAATTGAATTCCAATTAACTGCCTTATGAAATGTCACTGTGTCGTCAGTGTTGATTTTTTAGTTTTCCACTTTGATGTACTGACACTGTTACTTACTTACTGTGCATCTAACTACATCCAGTTTTGGCATTCCAATACACTAGTATAATATTAGTGTATTCGGCATAGCAGAGATGTTACATCAAAATCTGCTACTCAAATTTATTATTGACACCAACGCCAGTATTTAAAGCTGGGTAGCAGCAAGTTAGTGCATCATTGACAGAAAATGAACAAGTCATTACAATTACAACAGCTGTGAGGTTGTATCAAAAGCATACCAGAGATTTGGCAAGCGATGGTACACAGCAAAAAACTGATACAGAGCAAGAAAGCCTAGATGTAAGTTGGCAGGTGCTTCCAAGTTGGCTAGATCAGCGATGATTAGAGACGGCCGTGTCAACTGATTCTGTAGTGATTCCTGAAATTATATAACGATATTAACCTACAGTGATAAACTTCAACAATAAAATAAGCCATCAAATTTCACAACTTCATCAAATATTGAGCAATTTTCAAAATCCTTTCACTGACACAATCAGCCAAAAAAATTTACAATAAAGTTACAATAAACATCCCACCACACATAAAACAAAGCATTACGCTATTTTGTGAACATTAACATTCAAAAGCTGACACTACTATCTCACAAGGTAGTGTAGCAATGTGTTTGAGGTGCGGTGGGATCTTCAATGACCACTGTTGCACATTTACCACTGAGTGATCCTATGAAAGAGAATTCTGAAAAACGGTCAACATTTGATGAAGTTTTGACAAAAAAATAGCAGCTTACTTGTTTTTGGACCACTCTATATTCAAGGATGAGTTGATTTGGCACAATCAACTCAATTCGCCAAGCAATATAGGCACAGACTATCCAGGAATCCCAACAAAATCTGAACTTGAAATGTACATGTAGTACCCAACCTTAAAGGTCATTTCACATTCACAGCAATTATTATACTGAGACATAACTTGACAATCCTTATAAAATGAATCTGTTTTTAAACAAATAACAATTTAGTCATTATTTGTTAACCTATGCAACAGAACATTTACATTGTGAAGCTCACAAAAATAAATGCAAAATGCTACAATAAAACTATTATGAAACTATGCATCTCCATAACTACATTTATAACTAACTGTCAGTTGCACAAATGCTGTACTCACAAATGCAAGTGACATCGGTGTCTTAACTTGAAGCACAACTCCGTCACCAACATAGCTAGAAAATTCTTCACTAGTTGTATCACAGATTGAAAACTTGTATGGCGACATTACTACAAGATGTCACAAAACAACACAATATTGCATACCAATTCACAATACATACCATATTACTATTACTATTACTTTTAATTTCTGTTAACTGGCTTACTGCTTGAGACAGGTTAAGATAGGCCTCCAAAAACCTCCCAACATAGAACCTTTGGCTACATCTGGTAAACCTACCTGTCACGCAGTCACTACCGTCAAAGCACTGGTAACGGATTATAAATTCTATATCAATATAAACTAGAAAACCTAAATCGACATAATACGTCGAGTACTGTATGCCTCTGCCTGTACAGTGATGGTTCCAGCATATGTCATTCCACCGTGACCTTGAACTGTGACCTTTTGATCCCAAAATTTAATGCATTCATCTCTGTCCCATAATACATCATTGGTGTAAGTTTGGTGAAAATCCGAGTCCAACTAATACTTTTCAAGACGTCGTGTTAACAAGCCCAAAAAGTGCTGTTTCCAGCATACTTTATTCCACCATGACCTTGACCTGTTGACTTTTTGACCCCAAATTGTGAAGCGCTCATCTTTGTCCCATAGTGCATCACTGATGTAAGTTTGGTGAAAATGTGTCAAATACTCTGCAAGATATCGTGTTAACAAATGTTTCATGATGCACACACGGACGAACAGGAAAAAACCATTATGTTTCAGGCCATGCTACGCTGGGTGGAGGCGTAACTATCTAGATGAACTGAGAAGTAAGAGAAAGCAAATCTACCATCAGATGCAGAAATATAGAACAAAGCCATCACAGGGCCGGATTTACTCTAAACCGGGCCCTGTTCAAAAAAAATGTGGGGCCCCAGGGTCCGTAATACAATAATAGGCCTACTGCTACCACCTATACAGTTCAATGGCTTTCGGGCAATTTCGGTGTGTTGGCACATTGCAGAAATTTTTTTGGTCCTCATGTGGGGGCCCCATTTTTGTGGAGGCCCCTGTTTGGCCGAACATGCTGAACATGCCTAAATCCGCCTCTGGCTGGTCATAACACACAGCCTTCAATAGCAGCAACACATATCTATACACAGAAAATAAAACATTGTGACAGTCACGAAAGAAAGTGCCGAGCATGTGGTTGAACAATACCTTCAATCTGACACTGTCTGCCATTAAGAGCCGACATTCCTTTCACTTCTTTGAATGTAACTGTGTCGCCAGACTGAAATCCATGCATCTTGTTATCCAGCGTTGTCACAACACCAGGATTCTCCTAAAACCATCAGCATAACATCACAATCTCTGCTGAGTGCTAACATCTGCTAACTCAAACTGTAGATACTATATAACACAGTTCCACACACCAAATCAGAAGTTATATTGCTGCACTATACCAAAATTAAGCTGCAGCTGTGAGAACTCTTTATTCCGATTATTTGTCATAATCATTTTTACCCTGCCCCCGGTAGGGGGACGGGGTATTGTTTTCGGGCGATTTCTTTCTTTCTTTGTTTCTTTGTCAGCAACATTAGAGAAAATCGCTGGACCCGTGGACCGATTTGCATGAAATTTTCAGGGAAGGTGTGGAGTGACCATGGGACGACCTGATTAAATTTTGGATCAATTCAGGTAAACAGGTCGGCGGGTCAAAGGTCAATTTGTTTGTTATCACCAGCCATAGTTCAGAGGACTGGCGTTAACAAGTCAGTATCATTCGCTATGTGGCAGCAGGGGGCAGGATTTGTTGTGCCTCACACCACAGCTTGTTATTATGGGTAGAAAAGTTCTTGAACTGTGGCTGTGCAAATGAAATTAAGTTTTCAACCTTTAGGCCTATTGCGTGCTTAACATTTAAATGCTGATTAACTGAAAAATTCAGTTCCATGTGATAACTTGTGACATAGATGCAAACTTAATGAACAAAATTGTGAAAACCTACTTACTGTTGTAATATCTCCAATAAAAACTTCACGTGGCTCCTCTCCATTCGTATCATGAACCTCAAAGCTGGATCCAAAGTCACAGAAAGACCAGCAGAAGACGCCACGGACGTCAGCACTAATAAACTACAACATCAAATATATGACATCAATGCTTTAGCAGTCAATGATAATATTCCAATGACTTGAAATAAAACAGCAACCGGAGTACATCCAGTCTACGTCTACAAACATAAAACTTGCCTTGATGGGAGGCGCGTGAGAGCGACAGAATGCATTGACAGTCAACTGGGTCTGAAGGCTGGTCTCAGTCAGCACAACACACTACAACGTAACAATATGATGGTTCAGTAACAGGACACAGTGTGATCAAGAACAAAATGTTCGCTAAAGCCCAAATTCCATTATGCCGACTTCCCCGAAACTTCCCCGTGACAGGTCACGGGAAGAAACGGGGAAGTCGGCGACAAGAAATGGGGAAGTCCGCGACGTCGCCGACTTCCCCGTGTCATGTCGCGGGGATGTCACGAGCTTGTCACGGACTTGTCGTGTCGCAGACATCACAGGGAAGTTGGCATAATGGAATCTGGGCTTAATGAAGCTAACACGATATAAAACAAAAAACTTAACTTGTGCTCAAAAACTGACTGGTAGCACAGGCTTGGTTTAATGCACAGACTAATGATCATTTCAACGAAGGTTTTTTCAGTTTTTTCTACTACAAATACCAATATGTTAGTGCTAACATAATCAATTACAAAGCACTATATATGCAGCTATTTGGCTTTAATGCCGTTGGTTGCGCAACAATAAGTGCAACGCCTGCTCCAACAATTTCCAACAGTTCACTTTTGGGTGACCTGGCCTAACTGGGATAGCTCCAGAAAAGCAGACTGGTTACAAAATATTGAAACTGAAAATAATCTATACATGATGCACACATCAGCATCATGAAACAAGACAGAAAGTACTCTAGTTAACTGAGCAAAAAAAGTGAATATTAACTAAATCGTATTACACTAAACCAACAATTTATTACATTTGAACCTGAAATTGAGAAAGATAGCTTAGGTCGGCATCTCCATTCAATTCATGAGTAAGAACAGCAACGGCAACATAAGGATTCAACTCGGCCACTCGACCAGCACATGCCAATGCCCTAACACAACATAACTAAGTAAGTACCAGTAAGTAAGTAAATGATTTATAAAGCGCCAAAGTCAATGAACAGAATCAGGGTGCAGACAGAATCATAATGCATAGATGCTCCATTCACAACAACTAACTGCTACAACACATATGAACACTTGTACACTCAACTTATGATTATCTACAGGGTGGCACAGAAAAAAGTGGAACATCTCATTTTCATTCGTTATATCGTAACATCACACACATACGCAAAGTTAATGTAGTCATACAGCTAATCACAAAAATGATCAAAATGACCGCCCTTTGCTGCAATGATTGAGGCTAATCGTTTCCGAAACTGTCCGATTGCTCGATCAATACAAGCCTGGCTGATTTGTTCCCAACTTGTTACCAGAATATCCTTCAGGTGCTCAATGGCTTGAACTTGCTATCGGTAAACAAGCTGCTGTAGAGCACTCCATATGGAGTAATCCACCTGATTCAAGTCTAGGTTATTGTGCAGGACAGTTTTCAGGTACAGTGAAGGCGGGTACATGAGTACGCAGAAAGTCGACAGTTTGTCGCGAACGATGTCGTAAACATGTTTAATAAATACGTCATGAATGACGTCACAAAGAATATTTAATATAAACTTCAACATTAAGAAAATTGCAAGGAATATCAGTTGTTTTGTTTTAGTAGCCCCTACTTCAGTGATCTACGAAGACAAAGACAGTATTGAGCAATTATCTACGTAAAGCATGTATGTTCCACTTTTTTGCGCCACCCTGTATATGACACATGATCCATGTAACTCATGTTATAGTCATATGACACTCATCTGACAGCACAGTATGTCTGCAGACCTGTTTTTTGATTCTTTCACATCCTGTGGCCGCAAGAAAAACTGCGTTCCGAGATCCTGATATGTGCACAACTGTGAGTCTTGCAAAGTCACCGACTGAAAGACAATGACACACAAATGACTAACTGGACAAGAGACAGAGCGGTACCATATAGAACTTGAACACTGATTTGACAACAACAAATTAGCAACTAATAATGACAGACGATAATGATCAAGCCCACAAAAATATTCAGCAAGAACACACTCTTTACTGTGCATAAGGCAGGGCTCTTTCACTGTTGGTTGGAAATCAGGAAGGACATAAAGCTGCAAAATACTGCTCACACTGAAACAAGGCACAGTCTGTTTTCTCTCAGTTTACCATCTGCTGAAAGAAGGCTACCAAGGCAATACAGAAAAATTTACAATTAGTTAAAAAACTCAACTAAATCGCTCACGTTATTGCACTGCGATACCCCAACTGCACACTCCATTCTACTAATCAACTCCTCGACCACCCACAGTGCTCCAGTGAATTTGGTAACAGATTGTTTTAGTTATCTTATCTGGTCCAAACAATATCGTACAGACTACACCCAACCACTGACAATTTCAGGCACCATCTGAAAACTCACCTTTTTGTACAACCTATCCATTGCTACCCATCTAGTAACTGCTGGCACTGATTCATATTGTTTCCTGACATTGTGTGCCTTACAAACTATTACTGATATTATTATCACTATTATTTTATTACTATTAATAACAAATAATCAAACAGTTAAATTTATTGAAGTCACAGTTTGCTAACTTTCCACAAACATCAGTTAGAATCAGAAAAATAAAATAGCACATAATTTGTCCCACTATTAGTAATATATTCTTTCACAGACATACCTTCACGCCAGCCAGTACAATGTTCTTGGCTACAAAGTGAACAGAACAGAGAATTATATTTACCGACTACACAACAAAAAGTCTGAAGCATCTCCATTACACACGTAACATATGTTTGCTCATAGCAGGCTAATTTCATCGTTTATAATAGTAAGAAAAATAAATTATAAAAATAAAATAATAGTAATAACAAATAAATTTAAGAAATTACAAAATACAACAACAACAACAATAACAATACCAAGGGCCAAAGTCATTTGGCACTAGGCAGCATTGCTGCAAACATGTTATTTGGAAGGAACTTCCTTCCAAATAACATGTTTGCAGCAATGAAGGGGAAGTCGTATGGGGTCAGCGATGGTACCATTGGATAGGGTGTTGCAGAGTTCCTACAGTCTGTCTATAGTAACACATTCTGTTATCTGTAGCAGTTTGGCTATAATTACCTAATACAACACAATAATTACCAAATGGCATCTTATTCCATCCAATGGCTTTAGCAGGGTGCACGGGTGTCACAGATGGACAAATCACAATTATGGTAACATAAATCTGTTCCAATAAGTGGAATCACTTTCCGTGATGCCAGCTAATAATAACAGTACTCAGAGACTTAAACTACAAAATTTTGCCCATATACAACTTTCATATACACCACAATAAAAATCACAATTCATAAAAGACTACCAGTTACTTGCACCATGTAAAATATCTCTGAATGTATGTTATCAGACAACAACTATTTGTCATTATAATTGTTTTTATCAAAATTCTAAACAAAAAAAACAAGAAAAATAACTACCAATCTCAATTCCAAGGCCTCCAAGACCATAGATCAAAACATCAGACTGTGCTAAAGACTGCATTGCAGAATCGCCAAGCACATATCGTTGTCGGCTAAAACAAACCCAGCAACACTATCTGGATCGCTAATCCACAGTGACACATTTACAAGTAAAAAAGCCACTTCATGTACAGTGTTGTGACCCATGTCTGCACCATCCCGATTAACTACAAATGCATCTGTACATTAAAAAATCAACAAAGCTGTCAAATCATCAGAGAACAATTAAAATGCATGGTTTCGCTTAATATTTTATGAGCATTATTAATGATTAAGGAACTGATGGCATACCAGGAGTTGCTGAAGGCTCTAGGTTCAAGTGGAAAATATTATTCAGTATATGCAAGGAAATATATATAAGTGGAAAGTGGCCTTGAGATTTTTCAGATTCTACAATAATTCCGATAAAAAAGAAACAAGAAGCCCAAGAATGTGTACAGTTTAGAACCATCAGTCTAATCTCCCACGCCTCAAAGACAGTACTGAAGATCTGAACACTCAGACTTGTAAATAAGGCAGAGGAATCTCTTGGCAAAGATCAGTTTGGCTTTAGAAAGGAACGTGGCACAAGAGATGCTACTGCAGCAATGTCGGTGTTATATGAATGAAGTCTGGAGCATAATAGTAAAGTGTATGTATGCTTTGTCGATAATGAAAGAGTACATTGGAGAAAGCTGATGTCAGTCTCCAATAACTGCAGTAGACTGGGCAGGATAGGAAATTTATTTGGAATCTCTACAAGAGCCAAGCAGCATTTGTCTGGATTGGGGAAAGGCCCATCTAGTGCATGTTTAATGGGCAGAGGTGTAAGACAGAGCTGTTCATTATCTCCTTAGCTGTATCTCATATATGACGAAGCAATGGTAAAGGAGGTTAGTTATAATACACAACCTGAGTATCAGTAGGAGGTCAAGTTTGTAATATGATTAGATTTGCTGATGTCAAGTATTCAGAAAGGCCTACAACAGCTCATGGATTATCTAAACAGAGTTACTAAAGATTATGTTATGAAACTCAATGTGAAAAAGACTAAGGTCATGTGCATAAGCCATAAGGGAAACTGTAAAATGAAGATTCTCGTGGATAGAGTTTAGTCGAACACCGTAGTGAGTTCAGACATCTGGGCAGTGGGCACTGGGCAGTCTCATATCAGAGGATGGATATTGTGAAAAGGAAATTCATAACAGAACAGCAATGGGAAAGATATTCATAGACAGCTCATAGGCAAATTAAACTTGGAATCAAAGAAACAAATTATAGTGTCTAGTTTGGAGCGTAGCACTGTATGCTGAAGACGTGGACATTGACACAGGCAGATAGAAGCATGCTGGAAGCCTTTGAAATGTGGATCTGGAGAAGGATGGAGAAGATCAGTTGAAAGGACAGGAAGACAAATGAGGAAATTTTACACACGGTCCAAGAAGATACAAAGATTTTAAACACAATACGGTATCGAAAGCACAAGTGCATGGGTCGTGTTATGGCATGACGTGACATATTAGAAGGAAGAATGCTAGGCAAAAGTACAACAGCAATAAGAAGGGACGGATTCAGCTGGTAGACGACTTATTAGAAACAATGAATTATGCAGATCTGAAGAAAGCAGCTGAAGATAGGAGCGTCTGGAGAACAATGAAAAGAGACTGTCCATTAATGAGCAGATCACTAATGGATGGAAGGATTAATGCCAACACCTTATAAATGAATATATAACTATAAAAATTATGTACATTTTAGATTATATGTACATTATGTACATTTTAGATTATAAAATACATATATGACTACGGATATAATCAGTATCTGCTTAACCAAACTTCCATTATAAATTTGAGTATCATATATTACTGACATAGCACTCACCCACATACAAACCACGCTTTATAAAGTCAACTGTTATTATATTACACATTCTCAGAAGCCAAAGGACCACTGTGTAGTGACTGGAGCAAGAAAAATGCTACATCAGTGGAATGTTTGCTAGTTGGCAACATGTAAATGACATCTGATGTTGCTGAGATACATGCCAGATGACTGTAACTAGATTAGAGCAAACAGACATTAAGGTCTAACCAGCAGAAAGCAGCAGTAAAAACATCACACACAGCCAGTCAGGACAGTCTGTATCATAATGGCAGTAGTCAGACATGGCATGTCCAATTAATTGCCAATGCACGTTGAGATAGCTGTGGGTGCAGACTGGGCAGAACTGATGGATGCGTGACTGGCAGACTGTCCAGAAAAAAGTTGCCAGCGCAAACACTGACAGACAGTCCATGGTCCAGCGGTGTCGGTAGCCAGCATGACCGATGATGAGTGGCCCAAATACAGACAACAACGTTAGTGACATCAATGCCTAATGCATCTCATGACCACTCAAGAGAACTTTGTGCAAGTACTTCATCAACAAAATTGCTTCAGGCCCTCAACTCAATCATCAGTTAATAATCAGTTAAGCTGGTTTGATGTTCAATTTAGCATTTAATCTTAAAAAGACATAAACAAATACATACAACAAATATAATCAACAAATACACAAGCAAGAAGTGAACAATAACCTGTAAAGCGAATCATCTATCTCCATTTTATCATCAGCTACAGCCATTGGATTTTGCTCTAAAACAGTTAACAGATAATGTTTTATATCAAATTCATGTGTATTAGAAATGTAATAAATGACACCAATAATTTGTAATTACACAATTTGTTATTATTAATGTGCCATCAATATTTTAAAGTAAATTAGCAAATAAATAACAGCACTGCAACTTTTAATACAGCTTTGGCATTCTAGTAATAAGGCATCATTGCTGCTGGTGTCTGTATATATACTACATAAATGTACAAAACTGCAGTTTATACAGGCGTTAATGGCTAAATGCAGTGACTAACACATCGAAAACAGCAAAAATCATAAAAGGGTGATATTGGCCATCATCACATTGACTAACTGTCAATGTGCCATTGAGTCGTAAAACTTGCCAGTAAAATTTGATACCACCTGCTGTTTCTTTTCTATATATAGACTACATCACATGTAGAACCAGTATACCACAGCATTTTATTACTATCAACTTCAAGTATCAAGTAAAATTAATTGGCAGGTATAAAAAGTTACTGCATGTTAATAATCTTTAGAGAAATTAACTCTCATCATGTGTCATGCCTTAAAATATCGACTTGTTTCTAGACAACCATTAGTCCAAGTTTTGCTCAGAAACATCAACTGTGACACCCTGGCTTCCTTTCAATCAGTTCATATATTACTTAATCACTTTCGTTTGGATGCAAGACAAACAAAGTACCGTCTCGCATGGGTACCTCATGGCTGACACCAGGAAATTTTGACGTGAAACATCATACAAATAGAATTACAATTAAAATCCCACCTTTATAAGCATCAATTATAATTATGGTTGATTTGTAATCTCTGCAGTATACCATGGTATCTGCCACTGTGATGGTATACTGTACCATTGCTTCAAACATCGCAACATGCCATTTATACCAGTATATCATGCAACACAACACGTAACACATAAATGGAAGAAACTTTGTTGGAATGACCTTGAACTTGACATGAAAATACAATGCAAATGCTATATTCTATGGCTGCTGTTATTCGTACGGCGGGCCGTATCAATAAGCCAAAGGCTATTAGTACGGCGGTGTTCTGATTGGTCACGGCTGCCGTGACGTCAAAAGCATCACTGTCACTACCAAACGCTAGATGGCGCTAATTCAGCCGTTCTGTCACACCCGTTTTAAACTGTGCAACAACTTAATAAGTCAAAAAAATCCGGAGGGGAAGTGGGTGGTACGGGTTGAGGTGGGAACTG
>Ga0209679_1000428_pt1 | contig 15614 bp, 12 predicted proteins | sample WorMetHEROISLAND_4_FD_187408 | JGI IMG/M metagenome (GOLD analysis project Ga0209679, IMG submission 187408) | Marine gutless worms symbiont microbial communities from Max Planck institute for Marine Microbiology, Germany - Olavius sp. 2 HERON... ...
CCCTTGCAGGCATGGCAGTTCCAGCGGCCAATGCGGTCGCCATCCGCCTTGCGAGCTACATGCAGGCTCCCGCATAACGGGCAGAATGGCTCATCGCCGAAGCGAATGTGTTCAAGATGCGCGATACCAGGCGTCTTGATCGGGGAAGCGTTGAAAGACGGTTAGCAGGTTCATGGCGTTTCCTCTCAACTTGAGAGCATTGTGCACCCGTCAAGCGAAAATGTTAACCCATAACTTGTCATTCCGTTCAATTTAGATGAAATTCGCGATCCTAACGTAAAGTACCCCAATCAAAGGAAGAATGGAAAATACAGATGTAATCCGCTGGGAAAGAATCCATCTGATGTATAGGAATTCCCGAAGATAACGACAGGAAGTAGGAGAAGTTCTAAAGAACGAACAGGGCATCCCGCCCAATTTCCACTGGGAATAGTGGAAAGGATTATAAAAGCATCTTCCAATCAAACAGAAATTGTAGTCGATCCGTTCGCAGGCTCATTTTCAGCAGGTATCGCAGCTTATGGATTAGGACGCTTATTTGTAGGATTTGAGAAGGATAAAAAATACTGTCAATTAGCAATTGATAGATTTCACGAGTTTAAAGAGGAAAGACGACTTGCGCAGAGTTAAGCACAACTCTTCTAGATTTTTCTATATATCTCAAGAAGTTTATTGCTCTCTATCAGATGGGCTTAGTTCCCCCCTCCACTCTTCGGGGTATCTTGCCGCTAGTTCAAGATGACTATAAATCTACAGACTATAAGTAGCATATTTATTTGCGTGGCCGAGATCAGAGATAAAATTACCCCTAACAATCGCATGCACTCGAACAGCAAAAAGTGGCGTTCCTCATCGCTTTGCTTTTCGTTGCCGGTGATGCGTAGCGTTGGCCACCTGCCTACCAGCAGGTGGCTGCAAATAAATTGTGAGCGAGATACCCGCGTTCCCTCGCAAGCGATATCGTGGCCCTATCGAAGCAATCCGCTTGATTTTCCTATGCTTACAATCCAACCTGCGCGGGCTGCCGGTCGCCAGCTACCAGTAGTTATTCCCCCTCTACTTACTACTGGAAGCCGGTAACTGGAAACTAGGTTGTGTTGACATTTAGAAAGTCGGCACAGCAGACCCTACAATAATCAAACGGTTAGCGTGGGGTCCACTGTGCGGACTACTCGGGTATCGCGGCTATTTAACATCTGAAAACAGTCGGTTAGAGTTAAGGCGATTTCTGTCAAATGACAGACCAGCCTGCTTGTCTTTGCGTCCGTCTTCGGGGTCGCGACAACAGTTACATCGCACAACGATGCGCCTGTTGTCGCTCCTTGAAGACGAACGAATAGCCGATCCATCCTAGTCTATCATTTTCCGGCAATCGCCTAAATGTCAACAGGACCTAGGAAAATCAGTCCGCTAAGATCATGATTGCGGGAAGGTTTATATGCCCTCACCCCAGCATACAGGGAAACTCGAGACCGTGACCCCCGCCCGGGCGACGTGGCTGCGACTGACGCTGCTGGGTGTGATCAGCGGTGCAATGGCCAGCCTGGTCGTGCTGGCCTTCAAGGCGGCCATCGCACTCGGCCAATTCCTTTTGTTGCCGGAGGAGGCGCGCGGAACTCACCTGGGTCTCGATCCCTGGCTGCAGCTCCTCTTGCCGGTGGCCGGCGGATTCCTGCTCGGGCTGATTTTCGACAGGCTGCGCGCCAAACACCGCGAGGTGGGTGTCGTTCATGTGCTGCACCACCTGCACACCCCCGGAAAAGTGTGTCTACCCGCGGCCAATCTGATGACCCAGCTGGGAGGTGCGGTTACCGCAATCGTCACCGGACACGCGGTGGACACGGAAGGGCCATCGGTCCATATCGGCGCGGCCAGCGCCAGCCAGCTTGGTCGGCGCCTGCGGGTCTCTGCCAAAGAGGACCATATACTTGCGGCCTGCGGCGCGACCGCTGCCATCGCGGCCGCCTTCAATACCCCCCTGGCAGGCGTCGTCTTCGTGGTCGAGGTGCTGAGGGTACGTTACGAGGTCAGCCGCTTTTTGCCGATCATCGTCGCGTCCGTGGTCGGTGCGGTCATCAGTCGGCTGCTGCTGCATACGGATTCTACTCTCAGCGTCCCCCCGCTGGATCTGAACAACCACTGGGAGCTGCCGAACCTGATCCTGCTCGGGTTGACGATCGGTGTACTGGCCATCGGCTTCATCAGCTGGTGCGAATTCGTCGCCGTGCGTACACGCACCTGGTCCAACCGCTTGGGCTTTACCCTGGCGGGCCTGGTAACCGGCATCCTGGCCCTCCGGACCCCTGAGATCATGGGTTCCAGCTATGCTACCCTGGATCGACTGCTGGCCGGCGGGGAGGGGCTCGGCCTGGGCCTGGTGCTCGCGATGACCCTGACCAAGCTGGCGGCCACAGGCACGGCGGTGGGGCTGCGGGTCCCCGGTGGACTGATCGGACCGACCCTGTTCATCGGGGGGGCGGCGGGATCGGCCCTCGGTATGCTGTTTGAGATGCTGGGGCCCATGGACACGGCCCCACCTGCCTTCTATGCCACAGTCGGGATGGCGGCCATGATGGGGGCGAGTCTCAGGGCACCCCTGGCCGCCCTGATCGCTTTGCTCGAGCTTACCGGCAATCCCAATATCATCCTACCCGGCATGCTTGCGGTTGCCACCGCGGACATCACGAATCAATTGGCAATCGGGCGCGAATCCGTCTTCGAGATCCTGTTGCGCAGTCGCGGGAATCGAGGTATTCCTTGACCATGCGGGGCATTTCCTCGTCCAGGTCGTGGCCTGGCTCGAAGCCCAGGTCGGTCCGGATGCGATCCGAGGAGAACCAGGCATCCTGGGTAAGCTTACGCAGGTCTTCCCGGCTGAAGGGCATGCGCCGGCGGAGTCCTTTTTCCAACCAGGTGGCCCCGCAGGCGGCCGTCGCGAGGGCCCAGTAGGGGACCGTCCAGCCGGGCACCGATTTGCCCAGAGCGAGGCGAATCCGTTCGTACAGCCAACGGGTGGAATAGCCCTTGCCGTCGGTCACCAGGTAGGTGCGGCCGCCGGCCCGCGAATGCGTGGCGACCAGGAATGCCGCCGCGATGAGATCCTGCACGTGAAGGAAGGATCGCCGGTTGCCGATCTTCGGCCAGGGGGGGAACCGGTTCCGCGCCACCGCCTCGATCATACGTGCCAGGTTGCCCGCTCCGGTCAGCCCGTAGATCATCGGCGAGCGCAACACGCAGACATGCATGCCTGCTTCGCCCGCTGCCAGGACGCTGTACTCCGCCGCCAATTTGGCGCGTCCGTATACCGTGTCCGGCGTCGGTGGCGTCGCTTCGTCCATCGGTCCCTTGCCGGTCGCTGCCCCCATGACCTTGATACTGCTCAGGTAGACAAGCCGCTGCACGCCGGCCGCGCGCGCCGCGTCCACCAGATTTCGGGTGCCTTCCGCCGTCACGGGCCAATGGGCGGCCGCCTGGTAGATATCAGGCGCTCGCGGTGGCGGCGCGTGACTCGCCAGATGAAAGACCAGCTCGATTCCATTGAACTGGCTGACCAGCGTGGACGGATCGGTAAGATCCGCACTGCGGATGTCCAATCGCTTCCCCAGCCATAGGGGACAGGCGTTTTTGGGGCAACGGGTCAGGATGGTGACGTCGGCGCCCTGTGCAAGGAGCGCGGTCACCAGATGACGCCCGACCCTCCCGGTGGCCCCCGTAACCAGGGTGGGAACGGCCTTCAAAGGGGATGCATCGGCACTGGAAGAGATCACTGTCTTCGCCCCCGACCCACCAGGCGACGCAGGCCATAAGCCCCGAGAAACAAGCCGAAATGGGCCCAGATGCCGATGATGACCAGCACGCTGAAGGGAAACGGATAGGCACGAAACTGGAATTTGCGGAAGAAGCGCACCATGCCCTTGTGCTTGTACCATTCCACCGCGATCGGCCGGCCGGTGCTGCAACTACCCTGATGGTGAACTACTTCCACGTCCGGCACCAGATAGAGCTTCCAACCCGCGCGCCGGAAGCGCACGAACCAATCCAGGTCTTCGCAGTGCAGAAAATAGCCTTCGTCGAGCAGGCCGACCTCATCGAGCGTCGCCCTGCGGACTAGCATCAAGGCGCCGGAGACCGCCTCCACCGGGATCGGCCCTTCAGGCAAAGGATCATTGATCTGCTCCGAGTACCCATTCCGAGTGAATTGCAGGAAACGCGTCAGCCCGATCCAGGGACAGGGAGTCGGGATCTGACGACGGGCGGACCGTTGCTCGCTTCCGTCCGGATTACGAATCATACAGCCAGCCATTCCGGCATCCGGGGTCGCGTCCATAAAATCGAGTAGACGCCCGAAGGAGTCGGGCCCAACGATGCAATCCGGATTCAGGATCAACATATAAGGGGCACGCGTATGGGCCAGGGCAAGGTTTATTGCCCCGTGCAAAACCCAGGTTGGAACCGTGCTCCAGGATGGTCAGCCGCGGGTCCTCCCCGTGGTGCCTCCGCACGTGGGTCAGGCTCCCGTCCGTAGACCCGTTGTCGCTGATGACCACCTCCAGATCGACCGGTGAGGCAAGCACTGCCTGGACGCAATCTGCGAGCAGATCGCCGGCATTGTAGTTGACGATGGCGACGCTGAGCGCCGGGGATTCTTTACTGATCTTCTTCATGCTTGAGTCTGGGAGTCTATTCGACTAGCGATCCCTCTACCCCGTAATCACCTAGTCGCATCCGTCGGCTAGAAGTTCCGGCGCAGTGTTGTAATTGCTTCGGAATAAAGAGAGCTCACCGGGAACCGAGCAATCGGTGTGTACACTGTTTGACCACCCCGCAAGTACGATACCACGAATTTTGTGAGTAACTACACTTCTCAAAAAATGGGTCTATAACCCACCGGGCCTTGATGCTCCAGGCAAATCGACCCAGGCCGAAAGCTCACCGTATCTCCCCGGGAACGGCCGTGATACGCAGATCCGGCCCAACCATGCGTAGGTCCCGGATCCTGAGCGCGATACGGTCCTGCATCCGCTCCAGGCCTGGTAGTCGGAAGAGCCCACGGGCGGCGTCACCCATGAGATGGGGCGCCAGGTAGAAGACGATCTCGTCCACCAGCCCCGCTTCCAGGAACGCCCCGGCCAGGGTCGGCCCCGCTTCCACTAGCACTTCGTTGATCTCCCGACGGGCGAGGTCGCGCAGCAGGGACGCCAGGTCCACCCGCCCTCTACGCCCGACACACACCTGGACCTGGGCCCCCGCCGCTTCCAGCCGCATGCTATCGGACGGCGCCTGACCCTCCACACAGGCGATCAAGGTCGTACCCGGCAGGCCGAGCATGCGCGCGTCCGCGGGGGTACGGAGGTGACTATCGACCAGGACCCGCAAGGGCTGGCGCACCTGTTCGCCGGGCCGCATCCCCGGCAGCTCCTCCGCACCGAGGCGCACGTTCAGGGCGGGGTCGTCCGCCAACAGGGTACCGACTCCGGTGAGGATCGCCGAGCTGCGCGCGCGCAGCCGTTGCACGTCCCGCCGCGCCGGCTCGGATGTGATCCACTTGCTCTCCCCACTGGCCATGGCGGTGCGCCCGTCCAGACTGGCGGCCAGCTTACAGCACACATAGGGCAGCCCCCGGTTCATACGCTTGATGAAACCGGGATTGAGGGTCCGTGCCTCGGCCTCCAGGACACCGACCTGGACGGCGACGCCGGCGGTCTTTAAGGTTTCCAGCCCCCGACCCGCCACCAGCGGATTCGGATCAAGCATGGCGGCCACCACGCGCCGCACCCCGGCCGCCAGCAGGCCCTCGGTGCAGGGTGGGGTCCTGCCCTGGTGGCAGCAGGGCTCCAGGGTGATATAGGCAGTCGCGCCCCTGGCCCGCTCCCCCGCGGCCGCGAGCGCGTTGCGCTCGGCATGAGGCTCGCCGGCACGGCGATGGTAGCCCTCGCCCACGACCTCGCCGGCGCGGACCAGGACGCAGCCCACCCGCGGGTTCGGATCGGTGGTAAAGAGCCCTCGGTGCGCGAGCCGGACCGCCCGCGCCATGCAGGCGGGGTCGGCGGCGTCCTCAGTACGGATGCCCTCAACCACCGATAACCTAGTATCCCATTTCACCTTATTTTCGCTCTCAGAGCCTCCCAAACGCGTCACGGCAAGGCACCGCGCGCAGGGAATAGTCAGGCTATTGCCAAGCGCTGTAACGCCACCTTGGCGCGTTTGGGAGGCTCCCTTCGGGCGCGACGAGAGGCGGCTAGCTGCGGTGTTGCGCGAGCTTGAAAGAGGACTGGCTATTCCGGCGCTTGCGCGCCTGGCATCTGGCCGCCTCTCGCCGCGCTGAGAACCAAAAATAAGGTGAAATAGGGTACTAGTACACAGTTTCGGTCGATATTGCCAATGCATAGGGGATGTTCGCATCAAACTCAAGCGACTCTACCTGCAATATCGAGAGAAATGAGGTACTAGGGCGTGTTGACATTTGATTAAGGAGTAAACCCTAACCTCCAGGCTTGTCTCCTAATGGTACAGGATTCATAGGAATCTCAAGGATTAACAGGATGTTATAATTGTTATTTAAGAAAAAAATCCTGTTAATCCTGGTCATCCTGTTAATCTTGTCCGATTAGCGATTGGCACGACGATGATGTCGACAGCCCCAAGTCAAGGCTTTTTTTCCAGATCGGCCAGCAGATCCAGCTGGTGGCGCCTGGCCTCGGGCGTGAGCTGGCGTTCGAGACGCTCGATCTCCTCGCGAAAGGCGGCCACATCCTCGAATTTGCGGTAGACAGAGGCAAACCGCACATAAGCCACCTGGTCCAGTGCCCGTAGCTCGTCCATGACCAACTCGCCGATCGTGCGCGACGAAACCTCCCCTTCCCCACCGGTAACCAGGCGCCGGTTGATGCGGGCCAGAGCCGCCTCGATCTCCTCGGTGCCGACGGGACGTTTCTCCAGGGCCCGCATGATGCCTGAGCGCAGCTTGCCCCCATCGAATGGGACTCGGGACCCATCACGCTTTTTCACGCGCGGGAAGTCGAGCTCGGCACGCTCATAGGTCGTAAAGCGTTCCTTGCACAGGACGCACCGACGGCGGCGGCGCACCTGATCGCCCTCCCCCGCCAACCGGGAGTCGGTAACCTTGGTATCCTGGGCGCCACAGAAGGGGCAGCGCATAGCGACTCGGCATGGGTCGGATCAAACGCGCAATGCGCATCATCAATGCGGTTCGCTGTCTGCCTGTGCGTCCCTGCAGGCAGACAAGCGCTCACCGCATTCTACGTCTCCAGGTTTACGCTGGCCGTTGGCCGCCCCGGAGGAGGAATCGGGGGAGGAGGAATAGGGCGTGCGCGGCGTCACACGCCCCGGCCCGGCACTGCTACGAGGGGACGCCTGCCCTCACGCGCCGATAGCCTCCCTATTATCGCCGATCACCGCAGGACGGAAAAGCCGCGGCGCCGGCGCCGCGGCTTTCCCGTCCTACGACCTGACAATTTGCCCCTAATCGTGATCGCAGTCGTGATCGTGATCGAAACCGATCACGGTCATTGGCTGAGTAGGTTGGAGCGAAGGAAGGACGAATCCCAACGCGATGTCGGAGGATGTCGGGATTCGTTCCGCACCCCAACCTCAGTTCTAAACCTACGCGGATTTCTTTCGGTTTGAACGTTGCGCGAGTGCCGAACCAGATGCAATTTTAGCAGCCTTGCTTGATCCACTGCTGCGAAGTAATCTGGAAGCAGCAGAAGCTGCTCGCCTCGATGTTGTTTTCACCGGGGCTCTCCTTTGAGAGAGCGCAGATCCTGCTGCCGACTTTGTAGCTTTACTTGCATTATTGCTGCGAAGAACTCTGGATGCCGCAGAAGCAGCCCGCTTACTCGTGACTTTTCTGTTTGTGCCCATTTTCAATTACCTCTACTTTTTCGCGAAGGTTATCGCCGATTTGAACCGGGGACACATCGTTCAAGACTAAGAACGCTATAACAACCAACAAGGTGGCGAATAATAACGCGCTTACCAGACCGGCAGCTACATTTACCCCGAATTGTGGCCAAAGACGACCGAGTGAACGAATTTCACCAACGATAATTCCTTCTTCAATACCTTTACCATGTTCTTCGAGTTCCGACGCTACTACCTCTTCAGAGAAAACCTGGAGCGCATTTTCGGCGGTACCTTTTGCCCGTAGTAGAACACCCTCGGGCTGCTGCTCATACCAACTTTCGATTTTTGCAACGGTTGGTTTAGTTCCATTAATTTGTTCATGGTGGCGCGCCCATTCGATCCTTTGCTCTTCGACAATTGCAAAAGCGACAAGCCCATACAACCAACTTTCATCGGATTCCTCGACCAATTCCTGATAGATATCATCGGAAGTGGAAAATTTGGTCATCATATGCATTACCCTTCCTAGTACATCATTTCGACTGATATTGCGGGCATAATCCCCTAAGCTGGATGTGCGCCTCCTCCGAGAAATTTGCAATATCAGTCGAAACCGGGTACTAGTAGGAATGGCGATGTGGTTCGCTGTTGGCTAGGCATCCCTGCCTGGTCAGGGTTCACCGCATCCTAACAAAACGGGGTCTACCGCGCATACACGGGAAATCGCGCACACAGTGCCAGCGCCCTCGCTTTGACCGCGTCGATCACGGCCGGTTCGCCCCTGTTGTCGATAATGTCGCACATCCAGCCCGTCAGCTCCCGCACCTCCCTGGTCCCGAAGCCGCGGGTCGTCACGGCGGGGGTCCCGACCCGGATGCCGCTGGTGATGAATGGGGACTGGGGATCATCAGGCACCGCATTCTTGTTCACCGTGATATTGGCTGCCCCGAGCCAGATCTCCACGTCCTTGCCGGTGAGCCCCTGCTCGATGAAGCTGACCAGAAGCAGGTGATCGCTAGTGCCGCCGGATACCACAGTGTAACCACGGGAGATGAAGACCTCCGCCATGATCCGGGCATTGCGCAACACCTGCTGCTGATAGATCTTGAACCGGGGCTCCATCGCCTCCCTGAAGGCCACGGCCTTGGCGGCGATCACATGCATCAGGGGGCCACCCTGGGTGCCGGGAAAGATCAACGAGCTGAGCCGCTTTTCGAGCTCCGGATTCGACCTGGCCAGGATCAGGCCGCCGCGGGGACCGCGCAGGGTTTTATGGGTAGTCGTCGTGGTGACATCCGCGATCTGCACCGGGCTCGGATACAGAGCCGCGGCGACCAGGCCCGCCACATGGGCCATATCCACACACAGGAAGGCACCGACCCCATCGGCGATGGCGCGAAAGCGGTCCCAGTCGACCACCCGGGAATAGGCGGAGAAGCCGGCCACGATCATCCGTGGCCAGTGCTCCCGCGCCAGCTGCTCCACCGCCTGATAGTCGATCTCCTCGGTGGCCGGATCCAGCCCATACTGTACCGCGTCATAGAGTTGGCCTGAAAAGTTGGGCTTGGCCCCATGGGTAAGGTGCCCACCATGGGCTAGGCTCATACCGAGGATGGTGTCGCCGGGTTGGCACAGGGCCATGTAGACCGCCGCATTGGCCTGGGAGCCGGAATGGGGCTGGACATTGGCATAGTCCGCGCCGAATAGGGCCTTGGCACGCTCCACGGCCAGCCGCTCGGCGACGTCCACATGTTCGCAGCCGCCGTAATAACGCTTGCCGGGATAGCCCTCGGCATACTTGTTGGTCAGCACCGTGCCCTGGGCCTGCAAGACCCTGGGACTAGCGTAGTTCTCGGACGCGATCAGCTCGACATGCTCCTCCTGGCGCCGCTCCTCGTCTCGGATCGCCTGCCACAGCTCGTCGTCATAACCGGCAATCTGCGTGGTCTTATCAAACATCGAATCTTTCCCGCTGCCAAATCGAAATAGTTTAGCTGCTTTCCAGGCAATGGACCCCGATTTTCGGATCACCGGTCAGCAGTCAGCCCGGTCGTCATATAGAGGGCCAGTCGACGCTCCGGCTCTAGTACCCCATTTCACCTTGTTTTACGTTCTCAGGAGGCGAGAAGTGGCCCGGTGCGAGGCGCGCGAGCGCAGGAATAGCATCCCCTCTTTCAAGCTCGCGCAACACCGCAGGTGGCCGCTTCTCGTCGCGCCCAAAGGGAGCCCCCCAAACACACCAAGGCGGCGTTACAGCGCTTGACAAGAGGGTGAGCTATTCCCGGCGCGCTGTGCCTGGCCTTGGCACGTTTGGGAGGACTCTGAGAGTGCAAGATAAGGTGAAATAGTACACTAGGCCACATCCGTGTAAATTGTGACCAACCTCATGTCAGACGGTTATTCCGCTCTCTTCGAGTGCTCCATTGTCCTATATACTTTTACCTATCAGATCCTATGATGGCGACCTTCCGGAGGGAGACGATGAGCAGACTGAAGATTCTGGGGTCAAGGTATCCTGGGCGCCTTGCTTGCCATGGTGGTGAGTACTGCGGGTGCCGCGCAGTCGGTGCGTGCCACCCTGTCGGAGATCGACGGTGAGGCCAAGGTTAGCCGGGGAAAGCGACATAGCAACGGGCAGCAAGGCATGCGGCTTAGGAGAGGCGACCGCGTGAAGGTCAGGGAAGGGAATCATAGCGCCGCTATCAAGTTTGGTGATGGCTGTGTCTACAACTTGGAAGATGGCGAGGCCTTCACCGTTGGCGTTGCCGACACCTGTTGCGCATTAAAGTCGGTAGGGGCCCCCTTGGCGCGAGTCGTCGGTGATGTCTTGGTCAGTCAGCGAGTACGCTACATCCAAGGGAAGGAAGGCAAAATACTGAAGCGAGGTGACCGCGTGGTGGCCATGCAAAACGGCAGCGAAATCAGCTTCGACGACGACTGTCACTATACCTTGGAAGATGGCGAGGTCTTTACTATCAGCGATGTCAGCCCTTGTTCGAGACGTGCCACCCTGGCGCGGATCGACGGTGATGCGACGGTCAATCAGAAAGCGCGTATCAAGCAAGGAGAAGAAGGCGAACCGCTGAGGAGAGGTAACCGGGTAACGGTTGGGAAAGGACACAAAGCCATCATCACATTCGATGACGGTTGCGAATATACCTTGGAAGACGACGAGATCTTGGCCATCGGCGATGACAGTACCTGTTGCCCACTGGGTCCGTTCAGTTCCTATAGTATCGCTTCCGGGAATCCTCTGCTCGACATTACCAAACCTGTATGTCTCGTCCCCGGTACCTTACTGCCTGCCATAAACAAGGCGGTCATCCCTCCCAGTATGATCGGGATTCTGAGAATCCTGGGTAACGAACTTCCGTGGGGCAGCGAAGACCGTGGGCCACTCAGTCCGTAAGGGCCGAGTGGACGCTATCGGGCGCATGGAAAGTCTTCTCGGACCAGGTAGCTCGCGGCGGATAAAGCGCCATCTGCAGAGGCGAAACACGAGGTTGCTTGTCGATGGGTGCACAACTCATCGACGCAATTCCCGGGGTAGTGCTCAATATGTAGTGGGTGGTGTTGTAACTCTGTCGTTTCCGAGACATAAGATATTGATTTATAAATTCTATTTGAACTTTGCTGGTCGAGTTTACCCTCTAAAGTGCAAAATTATAATTTGCTGCCATCCCTGCTTGCGTACTCACCTATTGCCATGCGCCTGATCCAGGAAGCCCTCACCTTCGACGACGTCCTCCTCGTACCGGCCTACTCTCGGGTCCTGCCCAACACAGCGGACCTGGGCACCCGGCTGACGCGCGCCATCGACCTCAAGATCCCCCTGATCTCTGCCGCCATGGACACGGTTACCGAGGCGCGACTGGCCATCGCCCTGGCGCTGGAGGGCGGCATCGGCATCGTGCACAAGAATATGAGTACCGAGCGGCAGGCATGCGAGATACGCACAGTCAAGAAATATGAAAGCGGCATCATCCGCGATCCGATCACGGTCACCCCCGAGACCAGCATCGGCGAAGTCAGGCATATCACCCGCGCCAACAACATCTCTGGCGTCCCGGTCGTGACCGAAGAAGGACAACTCGACGGCATCGTCACCGGGCGCGACCTGCGTTTCGAGACCCGCTACGATGCCCCCGTATCCTCCATCATGACCCCCCGTGACCGCCTCGTGACCGTACGCGAGGACGCCGGCCGCGCAGAGATCGTGGGCCTGCTGCACAAGCACCGGATCGAAAAGGTACTGGTCGTCAATCAGGACTTCGCGCTGCGGGGCATGATCACCGTCAAAGATATTCAGAAGGCCAAGGATTTTCCCAAGGCGTCCCGGGACGACCATGGACGCCTGCGAGTCGGTGCCGCGGTCGGCGTCGGGGCTGGCACCGACGAGCGGGTCGCGGCGCTGGTGGAGGCCGGCGTGGACGTAGTCGTCGTGGATACTGCCCACGGCCATTCCCAGGCCGTCCTCGAACGCGTGGCCCGCGTCAAGCAAAAGTTCCCGGCAGTCCAGGCCATCGGCGGCAACATCGCCACCGTCGCCGCCGCCCGCGCCCTCGTAGAGGCGGGAGCCGATGCGGTCAAGGTCGGTATCGGACCCGGCTCTATCTGTACCACCCGCATCGTGGCAGGGGTGGGTGTACCCCAGATTACGGCGGTCGCGGACGTCACGGAGGCCCTCGCCGACAATGACGTACCCCTGATCGCGGACGGGGGATTGCGCTACTCGGGCGATATCGCCAAGATCATCGCGGCCGGTGCCCACAGCGTCATGATCGGCGGACTCTTCGCCGGCACGGACGAGGCGCCCGGCGAGGTGGAAATCTACCAGGGCCGATCCTACAAATCCTACCGCGGCATGGGTTCCCTGGGCGCCATGGGCGGCAAGGAAGGCTCCAGTGACCGTTACTTCCAGGACGACGAAGTGCAAGACAAGCTGGTGCCCGAAGGCATCGAGGGCCGGGTGCCCTACAAAGGCAGCGTACTCAACGTCATCCACCAGCTCATGGGCGGCCTACGTGCGAGCATGGGCTACACTGGCTGTGCCAATATCGAAGAAATGCGGACCAAGCCGGAATTCGTGTGCATCAGCGGCGCCGGCATGCGCGAATCCCATGTCCATGACGTGCAGATCATCAAGGAAGCACCGAATTATCGGATTGAGACATGACAGATAGGCGAAAATGGCAAAAATACTCAAATACCAACGACCGAGAATTTCTCCTCTGCGAGTAGAGGACGCTGTCGGCGCCCTAAGTCTAGAGTTGGGCGACGCGCTAGAGAAATACGAACATTGGCCGAGTCTGACGGCGATTGTCTCGGATGGTCCCTACGGCCTATCCAAATTTCCAGGTGACCTGAATGGTGAGGAATCACTGGGTGAATGGTATGCACCGCATATTGCCGTTTGGAGCAAAAGGGCCTTGCCGGAAACAACACTCTGGTTCTGGTGCTCCGAGGTCGGGTGGGCCGAGGTTCATCCGGTATTGAAGCTCCATGGCTGGCATTACAAAGCCGCTCATATTTGGGACAAAGGTATCGGCCATGTTGCCGGAAACTGCAATGGCGATACGATTAGAGGGTTCCCGGTCGTCTCGGAAATTTGCGTTCAGTACGTGCGTGACGTTCAATTTCGCGACTATGAAGGCCGGCCCTGCTCAATGAAGTATTGGCTGCGTAGCGAATGGCTACGAAGCGGCCTCCCGTTCTACAAGACAAATGAGGCCTGTGGCGTCAAGAATGCGGCTACCCGTAAGTATCTTACGCAATGTCATCTATGGTACTTCCCCCCACCGGACAAGATGGAGGAATTGGCATGCTACGCGAATAAATATGGGCGCAAGACGGATAGACCCTATTTTTCACTCGATGGAAAAACCCATTTGTCTGCGTCTCGATGGGCGAGGATGAGGCCGAAATGGAATCACGTACATGGGATAACAAATGTCTGGCGAGAACCTGCTGTCCGAGGCCAAGAGAGAACTAAGAAGAAAAGGTCTCAAGTCATTACACGCCAACCAGAAACCCCTAACCCTAATGGAGCGAATAATCAATGCATCAACCGAAGTAGGTGATGTTGTCTGGGAGCCTTTCGGCGGCCTATGTTCGGCTACTATTGCCGCTCTCCACACTGGCAGATCCTGTTTACGCAGCCGAAGTTTTACCGGATTATTTCGATGTTGCGGCCGAAAGAATAAACAAAGCACACCAGGAGCGATCGATTTATGAGCAAAGATGTAATTCCGAATCCCCCGGACGAGCTAAAACCTGATGTTACATGGGAACATTATGAATTATATGCGTCTGTAAAAAAGGCGTTATATTCGCTGCCATCTCGGTTCGAATCTACCTTGAATATCGATGGCGTGCTTGCAACAGATCTCTTTGCATTCAATTCGTCGCTGGGGGCAACGATTGAACAGCAGGTTGTCGATTCCCTGAAATAAGTTGCGGTCGGTTTGGGATCCGAGTCAAGGCTATGCGCTGTATGAGTTCGAACGGCAACCTCAGACTTTTCCGGATGTGGTATTAAAGGCAAGTGCGCCAGCTGTAGAACCGCACGTGATTCTTGGTATGGAGCTAAAAGGGTGGTACGTCCTAGCGAAGGAGAAAGAGCCGAGTTTTAGGTATAAGGTAAGCCCATCCGTGTGTGCACCTGCTGATTTATTAGTAGTTGTACCATGGGCACTGACTAATGCTATTTCGGACTCACCCATCGTCTTTGAACCATTCGTGATGGGTGCGCGTCACGCAGCAGAATACAGGAATTGGTATTGGACATATAAGCGTCGCGGTTCTACCGATAGGAATGTCCATTTATCCTCTGTGAGTCAATATTATCCGGCCAAATCGGATATGATTTCAGACCGTCCGGCAAGTGACAGTGGCGGAAACTTTGGGCGTCTAGCCCGCGCTGGCGTTATGGAAGACTATATAGCAGAATTATTCGAGGAGAAGCTGGCCGGTATTCAGTTGCTGGCCTGGCAACAGTTTCTCTCGATTTTCACTGAAAGTGCTTCAAGTGCAGAATAGATAGAGCCCTGGAACGAATCGCAAGGAATGTCGCTTCGTCCGTATCTGATCCTGATGTAGCAAGTTAAGCTTGCAGGCAAATTTAGAGAAATCGCGACCCTTATCGAAAACTCGTAGCCTCCCGAAAAGCGCCTATCAAACGATTCGTCCCCGTTCGGCATAGGAACTATGGCTCAGTGTCGGGACCCTTACGCTCTGTACCTGCTGGTCTATAGGGCACCCTGGAAAATAGGTATTTTCACCAACCAAGCGACTCTAAGCCATTGATTGTTGATGTGTGCCGTAGACAAAAACCGTATTTTTCAAAGTGCCCTATACTTGGTCCTGATTTTCGGGAGAGAAAAGCCATGCCTCTCAGCCAACAAGCTCGGACCCTCTCGGTCACCACCCCCCTCGGCGAAGACATCCTGCTGCTGCACTCCATGCGCGGGCGCGAGCAATTGAGCACCCTGTTCGAGCGTGTCGGGCGTAGGTTGGGTTAGGCGCGCGGTCCGATCCTGAAGAACACAAACAGCGTTGAACGCGCCGTAACCCAACACGTCCGGTCCTCCAGGCTGCGCCAAATCATTCAGGATGTGTTATGGGTGCGATCCTGAATGATTTGGCATGGTCCAGAGGATTTGAATTTCCGCTACAATCCCTTCCTCGGCATTTGCCTTTTCAAGGATCAACCCATGTCCCTCAGCCAACAGGCACGGCCCCTCTCGGCG
>Ga0209679_1000430_pt1 | contig 15577 bp, 14 predicted proteins | sample WorMetHEROISLAND_4_FD_187408 | JGI IMG/M metagenome (GOLD analysis project Ga0209679, IMG submission 187408) | Marine gutless worms symbiont microbial communities from Max Planck institute for Marine Microbiology, Germany - Olavius sp. 2 HERON... ...
ATTTGTTGTTAATAATTAACTGAATATTATCCGATCGTCAAATAACCGCAGTTCAATTGCATATTGGAACTCCTATTTCATAGAATTTATGTATGTGCATTAATTTTTTAACGGCGTTAATTTTTTTAATCGCGGTTAATTCTTTAACGCATTAATTAACGCGTTAATTTGACAGCTCTAATTTTCACCAAACTTAAATCAGCGATGCATTGTGAGACAGAGATGAACGTGTCACAATTTGAGATCAGAAAGTCAAAGGTCAAAGTCATTAAGAGCTTACATGGGGTTGTTTTTTTGTGTTGATGTCAGTATGCAGTAAGTGGTAACTGATCAGTGTAAATGGTTGGTGTGTAGAGCTACGGTACTCGGGACGGAGATAAAAGCTGATTGCCAGCTGCTGAAGCCAGTCTCACTGGCTGTGAAGTTGACACGCAACTTGTCGGCTTCGTGGTATCATGGTCATCCAGACGTAGAGCTGCATGGCAGACTTCAGGACTTCTCTGTATGTTGGATTCGCTTACTTCTTTAATGTCCCGTGATAATTTACACGACAAACTCTCATTTGCACCCAAAACATCTGAACAGTTTACCAGTGGATTTTGACAGCCATAGTAGGTTTACCCATACAGTCAAGCAGTTAAATTTATCTGAATTTTAGTGTAGTGCATGCAACAGCTGTAACAGCTAGCCAAAGCATGCTCACTGGTCAGCTCAGCATACATACAATGGCCAGCTCTTACAACTGTTGCGCATGCTCCCTTCCGGGTCCATAATACCTTTCGTCTTGTTTTTGTAAGTTACTGGTTATTTTTAACTTGTCATATTTTTTATCGCGATTAATTCTTTAACGCGTTAACGCATTAATTAACGCATTAATTCGACAGCTCTAAATAAATCTGATATTATTTTCCCGGCTGAAAGTTTTGTGTGTGGATTGTGACTTTCTAATGAGTTTTGTGCCTTTCTGAATCTGATTAACACTGAGACCAGTCGAGGCCGAGAACAGTAGTCGCAGCCACAACAGAAACGTGTGTTGTGGTTATCTGTCTGCAGCTGATGGTAAGTCAAGGTGATCTCAAGACGATATTACTAATATTGAATGAGAACTTGCAAGAGCCGGGACCATCGCCACCCTCAGTACCGGCACCACCTACTCCAGCACCGTCACCAGCAAAAACTCCAGTCACCCACAATGGTTAGTGTTTCAAGTGTTTTTTACTGACTTTATTTGGAGTTTTCCGGATTTTAGTTGGTTCCTGGCTGCAGGGTTGGCGGATTTAAATCAATGTGATTTAAATCAGCTGACTTAAATCAACTGATTTTTTTGTCAAAAAATCAACTGATTTAAATCATACTTATTTTCATGGTTTTCAGTTTATATCATGCTGTAAAGCATCACATATATAGCGAAAGTTATTTAAGTCATACTTATTTTACACGTTTTTCAGTTTATATCATGCTGTAAAGCATGACATATATAGCCAAGGTAATGAAACTTCGATTAACTGTTGCTTACTTACTTTTTGCTCAGCAAGAATATAACCGGAAATAGAGAAGCATGACGACCATTGTTATTTATATGATTGAGCAGACAGACCAGTTTCAAAAATTTAGTATAACCTTGGTGTGAAAATACGAATAAAAAAAAAATCTGATTTAAATAAAAAAAATCTGTTTTTAATATTTTTTTTATAAAAATCATGATTTTTTCCAACCCTGCATGGCTGTTTGACTGGGTTTGTATGGGCTTTTCTAGATTTTATGTAATTCATGTATGTTTGATTGGATTTGGAATGGTAACACCAGTTATACAAGTGGCTTGGACGAAGACACAGCTACTGCATGCCGGCAGTCCAGGTTCCAGATGGTGTTCTTCCAACTGTGTTGATATTCAATAAGTTTCATAGCTTCTGAAATTACCTCCAAACCAGTACAGCCCTCTTTTATGTTGTCTATCCACTTTATAGCCGACTGCCAGGTATGCTGGCCACCGGCCATTCTGTTTTACTGCTGTAGTTTAGATCTTTTTTTGCCATCTAATCTCTGAGGTCGCTTGGCTAATTATCACCAAACTTGCCACATGTTCGTTGGTGACCCAGATTTATAAAATTCGGTCAGAAATTTGGGTGGCCCTTGCTCCCGAAATTTGGCAGCCCAAAAACATCGAATTTTGGCGCGATTTTGCACAACTTCGCGACTTGGTCGGGAATGTCTGTGGAACGCAACAAGACATCGTCAATCGAAAAATGGCGTTGCAAACTACGGACACTCCCGCACACACTGGCAAACTTAATTTGGTGTACTTTAGTCCACAAATGGCGAAAAATAGCACCGAAGTTCTGACCCACCCAACGGGCGGCCATCAGGCTGGGCATTACCATGCATCTAGTGTTCCTTGGTCCACCTCTTTTGTTTCATTTGCAGCTGACTGTTGGATTGCTTCTTCAGTTAAACTTGGTATTTCCCAGTTTTGTGTTCCTCTGATTTCCTTGTAAGTAAGTAAGTAATCATTTATTGCAAATTACAAATGCAAATGCATAGAGTACATAAAATAACATAGCGCAATGTGATCGCAGTAGTTAACAATAACACAAAATGGTATACATACTTAAAAAGACAATGATTTGTAAAAGAAGATTTAAAAACCTAACACAGTTGGGTAGCTGGAACTGGTGTCCCCGTGGGCGAAGAGCTAGACTGGGATTCTTTTCCTCTGGTAAGATAAGATTTAAGCAATGCTGATGTGACTGTATTTTATAAAAGAGATCATGTGCAGCTTTATCAAATAGCTCAAATACCCTTTGAATATTAGCTGCAAACCAATGACGATGTGCTCTGCCTAAGAAGGCATCAGTTTTGCCAGGGAGTTCTACAGTCAAATAGCAACTCCATGATGGAATAGCATGGAGCAAGCAAGATATTATTATTATAGCCTGAAATACAGTGTTAGGGTGTTTAGCTGGCAGGCCTTGGTCACACAGTCTTTTCATTAAAAATGTGCGCTGGCTACAGACTGACAATATATAATTGACATGAATCTCAACACAGAACTTTCTTGTACAATAACACTTAGTAACTCGATGCGTTCAATGACATCTGTTGGAGAACCCATGTGAAACCCATGGTTTGTGACGCGTGGTGCTATATAATTGTGTTGATCAATCGTTCAGTTGATCATTCTTTATCATCTGTTATTACCGTACTGTTACTACGGAGATGAAATTTGCAGTTACGGAGGTTCCAGCTACCGTTCACGTTCCAGCAACATCAGATAGCACGGAGCCAGGAGCACCTCAGCCAGTGGTTGCTGCACGTCAGACAGACGTCTATTCAACGGTGAAGTTGGATGTTACCGTTGACAGCATCAAGTTGGAGCTGTTCACAGGAGACAGTGATCTGGTGAGTGCAGTAGTTGACAAATGTTGCATGATTTCTTGATGTCTGTCTGCATATAAAAGCCGTTTTGTCAACGCTTTGGATGAGACTAAACTCATAACGTAGCAAAGAGGAGTATATGACATCAGTGTCCGTATATATTGACGACCGACTGTTGAATGTAAAGATGATAAGTAAGTAAGTGGGGATATTATAGTGCACCCAAAAGCTAGCTGAACTAGCTTAATCTGGGCACTTTACCAAGTTGACAACGCCAAACACTGCTAAAAACATGCCGATTCATTTAGCAAGTAATCAGTCCATGGGAGAGGGTCAACTAAGGAGGAAAAGATTTGGAAAAGAGATAGGTCTTGAGCCGAGAATGGAACAACCCACGAGACAGGTTGACAGCAGGTTCAGATTCAGATACAGACTGGTTGAAGCGATTGTGTCGATGGAGATTGACGGAACTTGTCAGTGGAGACGTCCAAGGAAGACTTGGTGGGATTGTGTCAGAGTGGATATGGAGAGTTTTGGCCCTGTGAGGATGCTGATATAGGGATCAGTGGAGATTGATAATCCGGGTTGAAATGGACTGACCCAGGTTTATCTGAAAAATGGCTGTTGAAACGGTGTGCGTGTGCGTGTATGTGGTGTGGTCAAGAGTTGTGGTGCAAGCCAGCGTGAGGATGGCCGTGCCTTGGCCAGGTTTCAGCTGGAGTCTATTGTTCTGGATGTTGACATGAAATCAGACACATCGATGAAGGCGAGGTTCAGTCTCCACCGCTGCGAGCTGGATGATATACGACCCGGTCGAGAGAACTGCATCACAAGGTCAGTTACGTTCGTTTTACTTCTTGCCCATCAATCGTTATTACCTTTGCCGCCGCTTAGCGAGCGAAGGTATTGTGTCACTCGGTGTCACGCTGTCACTCTGTGTGTGTCTGTGTGTGTGTGTGTCCCCCGAGCCGCTTATATCATGTATCAACTGCACGCCGCATTAGTCTTGGTGGCGAAGGTAATGCGCTGTATCCAGTGCTCTCTAGTTATTATTGTTGTCACATTTTTTGTTTCACTCTGTAGCAAGAAATTTTGTGACTGTCGCGCCTTAACTATCATCCCTCAGCTATGCTGTAGTTTTGACGTCGTGATTCGTTCATTTTATGTGATGAAACACGTTATCACTTTATTACTTTATTGCAAGAATTAAAGCGTTATCGAAATAACTGTCAGTCATCGGCAACTTCTTACTTTCCATACAAAACCGAGGTGATTGAACAAAAAATTGACACAAAATAGACAGCCATCTCTGATCGACAAACCGCCATCTTCTGTCCCAACCAGCTTTCAGTGCAGTGTTCGCGATCCACGCTTTCAGCTTAGCCGCTCCTTGCATCTGGAACAGTCTGCCAGTCACTGTCCAAAATCATTTCAGAACATTTTCCGACAACAGCAGAAATCTGTTCTGTTTTCCAGCAACACCGCCGTCTGTTACAACCTGCACCTAGGATTTGTATACTTTAACATGTGGCATGCTACAGATGTTACTTACTTGCTTAAAGGGAAAACAGTAACTGCAACTTTATTATTTATATCACCAGGATGGCCCAGTCGGAGAGTTTATCAGAATTTCAATAATTGGTTATAGTTGCTTGCAAGTGTAACCAACTTTATTATTATCATCTAATATCAGCAACGTGGAGCTGACTTGTTACTAGTTGGATATCACCTGATTCTTGTTTGTTGTTACTTGATTGGTAGAAATAAGTTATTTGTTGTTAAGTTAGGATAAGAATGCAGTTAACTGATAAAGGTGATATTGCATATTTTAAGGTATTTTTGGGTTTTTCCGGCAGTAGATTTTGCACTTGATTACCACTCACATTATGCATTGTTCTCACTTGTTGTTTTTGAGAATATTTTACCAAAATTGTAGATATGTCACTTGTATTCTTTGGTTTTCTTTCTGCTGTCACTGATATAAGCTACATTAGTGATTTGCTTTATGCTTATGCAGTGGACAAGTGTTGAGGTATACGCATGTTACATGTGCTGACTGCATTTTGCTGTGATATAAACTTGTTTAAACTGCAGTGCATGATTTCTTTTACTTTTGTTTTTGTCATATTTTAACTTATGTTCCCTGGCAGTGTGTTCGTCAGTTTGCTTTATTAGAATACCATTGAAGACGGTGGTGGCGTGCATGTATAAAGATTTTGCCAGTGGTCTAACTTTTTAAGCATGCACTACACAGGGTGTCTACAACTCCTGGAAATCGTGGAAATCCTGGAAGTCTACTGGAATTTAAAAGCCCGCCTGGAAATCCTGGAAATCTCCTTGAATTTAATAGTCCTCCTGGAAATTTTTGTGTAAGATGCTTGACCGCATTGGTTTCCAGTCATAAAACTGGGTACCAGGTCGCTTAGACAGTACCGGGTAAGCAGGATCACTATGATCTCAGGGGTTAGCATCCCTACCCGATAAGTGTCAGCTAAAACAAAGACAGTACCCAGTAAACAGCATCCATTAAATGTAGTAGATTCGATACATAGCAGGCTGATCCAATGCAAACATGTCCTGGATTTTTCTCGAAATCCCTCCTGGAGTCTCCTGGAAATCTCCTGGAAATTTGTTCAGTTAAATTTGTAGACACCCTGTTACGCCAGCAGTAACGAATGATTCAACACTGTATGATGTGTATGCATGTCTGAATTAGTATTCAGTTTTCCTTTTTAACATGCTTGAATTTGAAACAAGATCAAGATTATTGTGGATTTTGATTCAGAATTGCACTGTGTAAATTTACTATTAACGTTAACATTGACATTGACACAGAGTGATTGTTCATTGTTGTAAATGTATTCCTCAGCACAGCTGTGGTGTCAGACAGAGCTAATTAGGTAGGTGGTTGTGTGGGTGAGTGCATGGGTGATTATAAGCAGGGCCAGCAGTATTCCACGGCATGCAGATTTTCACGCCGTGCCACAGAATTCGCCGTTTGCCGCAGAATTTGCTACTTGCCACGGAAAAACGCGGAATTGCGCATTTTTGCTACATTTATATTTAATTCAAGTTTTTTCGAGCTCCTTTTTAATTTTACCATTTATAAAACAATAAAATCTAGTGGAGGTAATCTTACTTTTATGATAATTATCAATATTGTGACGTGAATGACATGACAATATTTTCATTATTAGTGGCCCATATAATGTGTTTTCGTGTTACAGGTTACAATATATTCCTTATACTTTGAAGTGTTGTCTGTTAATACAATAACGCCAACTGGCCGCGGAATGTAGGATATTTGGGGATAATAGTGCCGCGGAATTTCGCGGAATTTCACCAACTGTGTTGCGGAATTGGCAAAATTTGTCGCAGGAAAATGGGGGCCTTCACTATAAGTAACCCTTTTTTTGTCAAAAAGCGATATCAGGAAGTACAGAATCTGAAGTTGAGACTTTTGTGTGAGCAGCGTAACAGGTATAGAGTAACTGGACATTTGTTGGTGCTTGTTATAGTCTGTGTATATTTTTGTTTACTGCACTTTGAATTGAATGCTTTTATTTTGTCAGTAATAACTAATTGTCATGCTGCAGAGCTTGGAGCTCCATCACGGCATGCTATTTGTTGTGATTTCTGTTTTGAGCTACAAACCTTTCCAGCGTTAGATAGAACAGCTATTTCTCGTTTACTCGTTGTTATGGTGTTAATGTCTGTTAGCTATATGATCAGCCGTTCATTGCTGTACAGCCACTGCTATTGATGCTGCTGCTGCTGCTAATATTACTTTACATTTTTGTTCAATCCACCGATTTTTTTTGAAGTCACTAGGGTCCTCATGAGAGAACTTTTATGAATAGGAATTTTTGCAGGCTTGATGCCCTTTGATGTCACACGACAGTGTTACAGCACTGAAGGATAGTAGGATAATGACATAACAGTGGTAGTGGCCATAGCTCTTTCAGTGGAGCTAAGTGTGTTTACTGTTAGGACTGATTATGGCTTTGTTGTCACTAATCATATTGTATAATATGTTTACTAAGCTAGAGCAATCTAACAGGAAATACAAACACCAGTAACTTCATGTTCTGTGAACAGAAATAAAACACTTATAGAACTGAAAAGCTATTTATTGGCACTTTATTTTTTTAATACGGTGATGCTCTTAACAATGTTTTTCATGTAAAATACTGAAATATCATTAATTCCGAAATTATATTAAACCAGGATGTATTTGAATAAAGTCAAACCTTCAGTAGTGTGAAATTGTTGAAGTTTCAAAATGTCAATAATTTCACACTGTTGATGGTAGTTTTCTGACGAATTTTTACATTTTAATTAGACCAGGATATTTTCCTATACTTCATATTTTGGCGACTGAGCTGTTTTGTGACGGTGTTCTGCAGAATGATTCATAGTGAAGATACGTCATCGTCAGCTGCTGAAACAAAGGAAATGATTGACGTCATCCTCGTGCAAGACTCAAATTCAAACAAAGACAGTGCGTTGTTCATACTGTGTCATACTTAGCTGATGACTGTCGTTTTGTCGCCGATGCTCGTGAGCGACGACTGCACTCCACAAAGAGTCGGACGTGTCTTTTCCCGGACCCACAGCACCTTTGGTGACAAGAGCTTTTGCAGCTGCCGTTCCCGGGCTATGGAACAGTTTACTGCCACATCTCAGAGATGCTGACTTACCGTACAGTCGGTTCCGGCAGTCAATAAAGACATTTTTGTTTGGATAGTGGGGCCGTGGCACAGTGCGAACTATTTTAACTGCGTCATCTAGAAATACTCTTACTTACTTACTTACTTTGCAGGCTGCTGCTGCTGCTGCTCCTCCTCCTTCTTAGTTTTTGTTTAACTGGGAATTTTTTGTGGTCAGCACAACTTAGCCCAGGTCCCAAAAAGGTCTGCACTGCTAATGTTGATGATCATCAGAAAATGCAGCAGAATGAGTAGATTGGTTTTGAGTGCACTTAGCCAGCTTTTACACTGCTGACAAATGCGGAAATGTTTTTTGGAAGTGTTTGTTGCTAAAAATCAGTAGTAAATTAACATAATTGATTGCAGTTGTTACGTCCGCCGAATGAATAAGGTTACGTTTTTATCTCTGATTGTTTGTCTGTGTGTTTGTATGTTTGTCTCTCTGCTAGATTTTTCAAAAAGCTTGAAAGATTTTGGTGAAATTTTTTGGAGAGGTGGGATGGGCGTGGCCCAAGGAACAATTGGTCAGATTTTGGTGGTGATCCGGATCACGATCTGGTTTTAGCTTTCCTGCACCTGGGTCATGATGTCGATCCGGGAATTTTTTTAAAGGAATGTTTATTTACTAATTGTGATTTTTATAGACAGCCAAGAATAGAGCGTGAAAACCCTCGGTGGAGGTTTGAACTCTCTTGGGTGCTTTCTTGTTGAGTTGCTTAATCTTTTTAATGATTAATCAGTTTTTTATAAATAATTTTATTAGAATCAGTAAGCATGCTGTTTGTTGTGTTTCAGTTGACGTGAAGCTGAACGGGTTGAATGTTGTCGTCAGTATGGAGTATCTGATGACACTGAAAGACTTTTTCGTTGACAGTTTGCCACCATCTTCACCAGCAAAGTCACCGCCTGCTCCTCGCCCTGGTCAGTAAAGACTGATAGATGAATAAGCATTCGAAAGGCCGACAAAACTCGTCTGAGTAATTGGGTTTGGGGTTAGGGTTAGGGTTTGTCTGGAGTCAGCCTTTTGGACATCTGTCCTTCTCAACTTTCAGTGACCCATCAGCAGACACATGATGATGATGATGATGATGATGATGATGATGATGATGATGATGATGGACTGATAGTGATGATACTGATAACGTCAATGACGCAAACTTCGAAACCTGGCCACAGGATATTTGCTGATTTCAGACCCTCATTTTTACCCGCGCGACGCTATGCTAGCGCGGGTCTTTGCGACAGCGACGTGTCTGTCCGTCTGGTCGTCTGTCCGTCTGGACGTCTGTCCGTCACACGCCGGTATTGTGCCTAGCAGAGCGAAATCAGGATCGTGAAGTGTACACCGTCCGATAGCCCATCACTCTAGTTTCTGGCAAGGTATGATTCATCGAAAAATTCGCAAGGGGTCACCCCAAAGGAACGTGCCAAATGAGGGTGGGTTGGTTTTTTTCGGCGATTTTCGACCAATGTGTCGTCATATCTCGAAAACAGTGCATTTTAGACACAAAATTACTATGGGGCGGTAATAGGAAACCATACGCAAGCTATCGAGTGGTGTCACTTTCGATGACCTTGAGTGACCCCTGACCCGGGTTTCAAGGACACGGTAGTTTTAAAAGACGAGTATCTCCAAAGCGACGCATTTTACAGACACAGTTACTATATAGGACGTAATAGGACACCATAGAGATGCTATCGATAGGCAACCTAGCTATACAGCTTACAACCCCACTGCTCTTACGTAAACCGTGCAAACTTTTCGCAAGCATCACGTGGGTTTGTCAGTGACAGCTGGGCTTTCTTGTTTCCTGTCCGTTGCACTGTTCTCGTTGGCAGCAGAAGCTGACACAATTAGACAGTGGTGATAGTTTGCTGATCACTGCATATCATTATTGTAATCGTCATCAGCTGAACTTTATGTTGTCTTTATTACAGTTTGAACATGAGAGCAAAATACAAAATATAAAAGTCACATAGACAGGATGACTAAAAAGCTTTTTCATGGAAAATCTATCTCAGAGCTACAGGCGTCACTTGCCATATGGGATCACAGAGTGTTACCTACCACCTGACACAAATGAACGTGCCAGCCGGAGAGGCTGGTATTCGATTTACCTACCCTGGAGGGATGGAAGTTGACCTAGGTAGCTTGATAGCGACCCAACCGGGAATCGAACCCACGACTGCCTGATCGCAAGTCTGACGCCCTAACTGTTACGCCACCAACCCATCCACTAAAGACTGTAACTTACCTTACCTTACCTTCAAGGCGGACAGTTGTTAGCTGCCCAGTCCTGAGGCCGTATCATTTCAGCGCAAGACTGTAGCGTAGATTATTAACTGCTTTAACTGTAAAAAAGACTTTCTGCCAGTATTGTTGTTGTTCTGTGTATAACATACATGTACATCAGCAGGTGGTCATCAGGCAGCAGTGCCGGCCGTGACTGGTGGTGAGATGAAAATCCAAATGGCCATCGTCCATCCGGAGATCATTGTAGTTGAGGATGCTATGACATTTGACACCAATGCGCTGATACTAACCGTAAGTTTGTATTTCTTTGTTGGTCTCGTAGATTTGAAAGTGTGCCCCAGCTATGACTGACTTGCTTGCTTTAGTGAAACATATACACATTTATGTGTTGTAACTAGCTTCTTAATGCTTCAATAGCTGCAATTATCTCTGGCACCATTTGCAATCTGGTTCGTGCTTTTGTCTAGCATTTCAGGTGATTTAAGGTGCCGCGGCTGCGTTATGCTGTGATTAAAATTGCGATTCGACTATGATACGACTATGATCCGACTACGACATATCGCACGCGCCTTCTTCCATTCGTTGTGATTCAACGCGAGCAAAAAATGAACATGTCAGTTTTTCGTCATAGTCGTATCGTAGTCGAATTGAACGCTTATCGTAATTTCGATCACTTTCATCATAGTTGAATGTGTCGTGGTGTCGTTGTATCTTAGTCGTATTGTAGTCGAATCGCAATTGTGATATAGGCTTTACTCGCATGGCGTCACCTAAATCGCCTGCTTTTTTACGTGACATTACATTCATGTGTGGGAGGGTGAAGGCAAGAAGGTGAGGTGAGTCCATCTGTGGCAAATCCGCAGGAATGGGTACAGTTGTTGCACGAGTACTGCAGGGATGGAACTAAGACTTGCGGGAATACCGTGGGGATGGAATTTATTGCTGCAGGAAATCCGTGGGGTCCTCTATTTCTCCCTTTTCTGGCCTCCCTTTCCATTCCTTTTTTAACCTTTTCTTTATTACATTCCTTGCCCTTCTCCAATCCAGCTTGGGAGCATTTTTGTGCATTTTGAGCTAGAAAGTTTGCGAATCATGCTGATATGTAGTTAATGTGATTTGTGGCTGATGTAAGGTACATATGGAGGCAGTGGTCCGCAGCTCACCTGCCAATCAACTGATCACAGGTAGCATCAAAGGTCTGTCGGTTATCTCCTGTGTCTATGCACCAGAGAAACGCGGCTCAACACAGTCCCAGGTACCAGATGCAACAGTGATTTTTTGGTGTATTAGAAAAGTATTTGAAGGAAGAAAAGATTTCAGAACAGAATGAACAGTGCATTTAAGCAAGTAAGTAAGTAAGTAATATATGGAAATATATGGAAAAATCATAACATTCCAATTACAATAAAGATTTGCATCTTAAAGGCTTTGATATGGCTGGTAACAATGTGTGGATGTGAGAGCTGGATGTTAAAGATTGACGAAGAGAACCGACTCAATGCATTTGAAGTGAAAAGTTTGCGGTAAGTCCTTAGAGCATCATGGACCGCCCGAAAAACAAAGAGTTGGGTGATGGAGACAGCGGGAGTTGAGAGAGACTTGATGAAATCAGTGAAGAGGAGAAAAGTGGCATATTTTGGGCATGACGTGCGGAAAGATGGAGAATGGTTGGACAAGGAGATCATTCAAGGAACAACACCTGGGTCAAGAGGACGTGGCAGACCAAAGACGACCTGGCTCAGCAACATCACGTCATCGACCGGACTTGGAATGGGACAACTGCTTCAGAACACCATACCAGCAACAGAAAGGCGTTGCGTCATCTCGTTCACAGTGCGACCAACTCTCGAAGCGAGGATGGTTGAAGAAAGAAGAAGAAAGGCGCTGGGCTGGATGATGGGATGGGGCACTAAGGCTTTGGCTTTCTTGTCGATGATATGCTATGTGAACTGATGATTTACTTACTGACTGACTGATATTTTACCTACTTAATGTGTTTTACTTACTTAACACCAAGCTGAGAGCTGCAGTTGATCTTACTTGCAGCTGTTAGTGCCGGTCGACATTGAGGTACACAGCAACGCGCCATACGGCAAGAACCATCACGTTGAAGTATTGTTCACGTCGGACGTGATTGTCAATGTTTCACCAGCAGCAATACGTGCTGTTACTGCTACTCTGTCAGCTGTGCCTCCTCCAAAGGTCAGCTAACGATGATGTCAGTAATAATAATAAAAATACCTACCTCCACCACCGACAGGAATTGGCGACCCTGCCGTCTGTGGGAGCCAACCCCTGGTCACCCCCGTTTCCTTATGTACAATGTGTTTCATAAAATTGGGACCCCTTTGTGTTTTTGCAATAACTTTTTCAAATGCTGATCGATTTGAATGAAAAACTACATCACTGTATTCGTTAGGAAATTTGCTTTCAGGCAATGTGGTTTGCAATTGCATATGTTATAAATATTCTTTGTATAGCGTAATATAATTGCAGTTACAAATGCAGTTACAAAATGTAGCACATAACACGCATTGTATTCAACAAAACAACCAGTTTTTAGTGAACAAAACAGCAGTATTTCAAAGAGTTGGGTCTGAAAATTCTGATACAAAATATCATAAATGATAAATGTTCACATCTTATGTTCAAACTGTCCTCCACGTGCAGCCACATACGCTCGAAGTCTCTTTCGCCGCTTCAACTGCTTTATCAATTATGCAGTGGTCCAGCTTGTCCCATTCCCCAGCAATCCGGCGTCGTAGCTCATCGACATCCTTAATGCTTGTCTTGTAAACCCGTTCTTGCAGTACGCCCGAGATCTTGTAGTTGACTGGGTTCAGATCGGGGCTGTTGGGTGGTCACAAATTTGGTGGAATGAAGTCTGGCGTCTCGACTTTCAGGAGTCCGCCACTGCCACCTGAGTGTATGTGTGTGAAAACGTACAGGAATCGGTTAATCTTTCAGTTTTCTTTACATGTGATATGATACTGTATGAAAAATTTATTTGCATATAGAGAAACTAATGGCAAGCCAGTGTAGTCTACCACACACAACCATTCTGAGAGAAAATTAGATAATAATACTAAGAAAGAAAGCCTATGAGCATCAGAGCACTAAAAATCTGAAAAAAAAAACAGTGAGTGGACTGTATGACAGCTATGACTCTATGTGGTAGAGTTCACTGACAGCTATGCTATATGCTTTGATGGATAAACCTGGAGCATTTGTGAAAAAGTAGGTTTAGTTTGGTTAATAAATGGAAATTATCACTACCATATAAGTAAATGTGCACACAGTATTTATCACGGTTATGTAGGAACTTGTTGTAATGCCAAGATTATTCAGCAGTACTTTCTGCCGACGATGATGGCACTGCACGTTGTGTTTGCAGAATGAAGACGCAGGTGACGAGTTACAGAAGATTCCCAAAGATCTGTGGGACGTCAAACAGTTTGATAAGAAGGACTATTGGTTCCTGCAGACACGTTTGTGGCATTGTTGATTGTTGACTTGATACATTATAATTGTAACTGAATGCGTGGTAATGCCCAGCCTGATGGCTGCCCGTTGGGTGGGTCAGAACTTCGGTGCTATTTTCCGCCATTTGTGGGACCAAAGTATACCGAATTAAGTTTGCCAGTGCGCGTGTGTCCGTAGTTAGCAGTGATAATTTACAGTCTTTGTTTCTAGCTGATCTGTTAGGAAAATAGTAAAACAAGCAGTGTTGTTTGCTGTTGATGATGATGATGATGATGATGATCAATGGTGAAAAGCACTGCTGCTGGTGCTGAGAATGAAGTTGCATTTTGTCTCGTTTTCATTTGGCTCACATATCTACCTGTTGCTCACTGATAACTGGACTTGGTGGTAGTCCATTTTCCAGATCTGCTGTGACTTGTAATTTTGGTGTTGTCATTGGTGTATGAAAAGTTTGTTTTGTTCCAAGAGGATGCTCAGATCGTACATGGAACAGAGACATGGGGGGGGGGGGGGGGCAGTCATTATTGTTAACCACCACCGTTGTCTTTTTCCTCCAGTTTTCTCAGTCACCTTAAAGTGGAACAGTTTAGTGAGGCTTATTACAGTCATTTCTTGTAATGTGTTCATGATAGCTTAACTACAAGAATGGGCAAAGATGAGTTTTTCTACTGAGCTGAACCAGCTGAGTCATATTCACCTGAAAATGGCTGAATGTGGTCTGTGTGTTGGTGACTTGTATTATGACAGCTGCCTGCATAGCTGTACCTTGCTGACAGTGCGTCACTGTTTGTGTGAACAGCCACCACTGAGGAGTCTGGCCTGGCTCAGCTTGACAAAGACATTATGATGATTGAGCAGGTACCAGATACGGAACGTGGTGAACAGGTAAGCTTAGGTGTTATTAGTGATTGTATTTACCTTTATAAATAGGTAAATTCACCATTAGATTTTATTGAATTGTGGTGTCGAGTCCTGTAATTTATTCTGGCGGCTAATTCGTATGTATGAGTATGTATCTGATAAACTTTAAGATACTCATCATATTGCTTCAGTGCTGATACTGTTGCTGTTTGGAGCTTTTCATTGTGTCAAAGTGATTAGTGATTAAAGCAGTAGAAATAGATTTTGTCAGCTGAACAATCATAATGACGATAGATGATTACAAAGTGTTTATACTTCTCATTAATGTACATACATTTAAATAAATGTTGTGTTATTTGACTTATATTGTATGAAACCACTGATTATGTAGATGTGGTAATTTTCTCCCAAATCTGGCCCCTTCCCGGCACTAGCTATGGCTAGATTTGAGGATGTGAATGCGGCAAATCCGGCTGTGGACGGATTTTGAAAATTGAAATCTGACACATCTGTAACTTGTTTCTTGTTCATAAATAGATGAACCTTTGGTGCACTGAAAGAAGATCTCAGTAGGATCGGTGCATCCTGAGAACACACCAAATTTAACGAATACATGAAGAATTAGAAGATAAACTTATGGAACTATAGCAGCAGAATGAGTGTTATAAACAACGAACTGACCTGCTTAACAGCAGGCTAGCAGTAACAGCAGCATTAGCAGTACAGTCAACAGCTGATGCTGAAGGGTCTGGTGTGTAATGTTTTTTAGCTGATTCTCGAAAAGTGTCGCTTCATTGTTAAGTTGCTAAGCGGAGTCGGCGATCGTCTTGTGCCATTTATCATAACTGATATGTCACTGAGAAATGTTGATGTACGCAACTGGAGCTCTGTGGTG
>Ga0209679_1000431_pt1 | contig 15547 bp, 12 predicted proteins | sample WorMetHEROISLAND_4_FD_187408 | JGI IMG/M metagenome (GOLD analysis project Ga0209679, IMG submission 187408) | Marine gutless worms symbiont microbial communities from Max Planck institute for Marine Microbiology, Germany - Olavius sp. 2 HERON... ...
CAAAACGTCATTAAACCAGGCAGATAGCAGACAGTAACTTTTTGTCTTAGAAGTTAAGAATTTTAAGATATACATGTATGCTTAGTCATGATGAACATGATGTGGACTGTGGAGACTGGAGACACTTGCTTTAATATTCATTTAGTTGAACTACAGTAAATTAGACAAGGCCTACTGCATAAAAACAATCACGGGAAAATTTAAGTTATAATTCAAAGCAACGTTAAAATACTGGTCATATTAAGAATACAAAATGCTAGTGCTATATAGAACGTTTCCATTAGTAAAAATAGCAGAGGTTATTTAAGGTAGCCCAAAGTGCCAACGTCTCGAAAAACGTCTCAGTCTCGGCCTCTCAGCGTCTCGGTCTCGTCTCGGACCCAAAACTTGAAGGTCTCGGTCTCGTCTCGGTCTCGGCAAAGTGTGGGAAGGTCTCGGTCTCGTCTCGGACTGAAAATCAAACGTCTCGGTCTCGTCTCGGTCTCGGCAAAGTGTGGGAAGGTCTCGGTCTCGGTCTCGTCTCAGACTGAAAGCCAAACGTCTCGGTCTCGTCTCGGTCTCGGGCCACAACGTCTCGTTTACAAGTGGACATTTAAACAAATTTTTCAGTTTCTTTCATTTTCGTACAGTAGTTCAGTTGGATTGCATTTGTTTAATGATGATTCGTTTGCAACTCTGCGGCCGCTTGCTTTGCAGCAGCTCTTCTCTGCACCATGCAGCTCGGCAGCCAGTGAGAGAGTCCTCAGCCAGTCAGGCCTTATAATGAGACCAACCAGATCTCGTCTGTCACCAAGCAGGCTGGCAAAGCTTGTGTTTCTTAAGTGCAACAAGCATGCATATTGCGGCCATGTAAACGGATGACAGATCTGGTTGGTTTCAGGTTGGCTTGACTTTCTGAAAAATGAAAATCATCTCACTCTCAGGAGCGTCCATTCCATAAGGGTGTCCTACGCAAACAGGGGAACAAAAATCATGCATATTTTCATGAAATTTGTATGCTTATTATTTTTTTCCCAATTTTTGTGAGAAATTTGAGGTGTTTGTGTCCTACTGTTTGGGGTTGGACGCCCCAAATTCTCTTGCCAAAGCAAGCGATAGCAGAGTAAGAGCAGATAACGGGTCACTAGGTCGTGGGTCATGGGCTAAATGGGTCAACAAATCGGGATGGTTCACATGGGCCATGGGTCAGTACCCGTGACCCACTGACCCATGATTAATATGCATTCAGAAACTGTTGAAGCAATTTCTATTGTTTTGTAAGGACTAAAGATAAGCTAATTGAGTGATGTGCTGTGGGATAGTGATGACTCATGGTATTTTTTCTTTATTTTAGTTTTTGCTTCTTAAGGACACGTTAATGTGTTATTGGCAAAGAATTGATCAATTTAAAATTGTGTAGCGTGCGAGTTAGTGAAACATAATTATACAAGTATCATGCAGACAAAAGGCAGTAGCGATTGGTCATGGGTCAGTTGCATGATGTGTCATGATGTGACCCACTGTCAACTGTGCACAGAGTAGCAAACGAAACGTCATTAAACCAGATGGCAGATAGTGTTGATGACGAACAGTATGCTAAGTTCGCTAACAGTGTTAGACAGTAACTTTTTGTCTTAAGAGTTAAGAATTTTAAGATATAGATGTATGCTTAGTCATGATGAACATGATGTGGACTGTGGAGACTGGACACACTGGCTTTAATACCGGTAATACTATTCATTTAGTTGAACTACAATAAATTGGACTAGGCTTACTACGTAAAAACAACCACGGGAAATTTAAGTTATAATTCAAAGCAACGTTAAAATATTGATCATATGCTACTGGTATATAGAACATTTCCATTATTGAAAAATAGCAGAGGTTATTTAAGGTAACCCAAAGTGCGAACGTCTCGAAAAACGTCTCGGTCTCGGCCTCTCAACGTCTCGGTCTCGGTCTCGTCTCGGATCCAAAACTTGAAGGTCTCGGTCTCGTCTCGGTCTCGGCAAAGTGTGGGAAGGTCTCGGTCTCGTCTCGGACTGAAAATCAAACGTCTCGGTCTCGTCTCGGTCTCGGACCCCAAGGTCTCGTTTACATCCCTGGTGAAACCAATGTGTCAAACGCATCAAACACTTGCTCTGCATCCATGGTCAACGTCTTCATGCATACGAGTGTCAGTTGAATGCCTCTCATCACGTCACGATAGCCATATAGACGGCGAGGGGACATGGTTATGATGGTGTTTGTTGGGCACCTAAGTGAAAGTGACCTAAGTGCGCACTGCTGGGCGACTACAGTTGTTTGATCCATAGGTAACTGGCACGAGCAGCTTCTTTGCACCAGGACATGTTCGGCGGCAGCAGCCTTAAGATTACAACTCAATCAGTGTGTGATTGTGCGATAAGACGAAGCATGCCATACAGTAATTAATTAGGCAGTCCGACTTCTCACTCAGCCGTGCTGAACAAGCTGTTTGTGCAACGATTGCTACAGAGGATCCAGTCCGGTGCTTCCATTATCCAGGTGTGTTAGGCTACATATACCCGCAAACGTATGAAGGCCTGCATTCCACAGTAAATGTTCCGTACATCCGTACATCGGAACTTGTGCAAAGAATAGGCCTACACTACACCTAGTGTTTTAGTTATTACGCGTACGTGCAGGCCTATGATGTCCAAACACGCAGACGTTACATTGACATGTGGAGATGAAGTAAGTTCACTGTTGTCGCTATTGAATGTTGTTATGGCAGCGCATGGTAGGCCAGTGGCAAACGACAGTAGGTTGTTTTGTTTAAAATGCGTGTGCTGGTCAGTGGTCAAAAACAGGTTGTTGCATCGTTGCTTGCATTTTCTGCATTGCTGGTCTGCATTTCACCGCCTTGCCAGTTGTGATGTCATTGTGGTAATATGCAGAATGACGGCAGTTACGTGGTTTGACGCTCTGACCAATTAGCATCATTATTGGCGATCCGTATATTGTAACGATCTGGAAGGACGTTTTTGCTAATAAATCTCGGAAACTTAGATTTGGATGAAACTTGGCAGGTGGGGTTGAGGCCTGAAAAGACTAAGCCTTGCACGTTTACAGTGAATTTGCGTTATGGGTTTCGGAGAGAGTGCAAAAAAAATGGGTCACAGAGGCGTTTTTTTGTGACGTGTACGACGCACCACTTCTACCACTTTCCTTGGATCGATTTCTGCCAAACTTTCCATGAACACGTGTCCACGTGCTGGCTCGCGACACATGGTTTCACATTCCAGAAAAGTTTCCATTAAGGGGTGGAATTTCCCGAAAAACCCTCTTTTTAAGGTACAAAAAGGTACCCTGTTTGTGCCGAGGCTAGGGGTCATGGGAAACGTTCAGCGACGCCTAGACTGTCTCCATCCCCGGGAGGACATCCTGCGGATGTGCCTTTCTTAGGTGACTTTTGCTGAGGGATGTACCGTTTTCCAGTTATCCACGTCCGAACGTCCTGCGGTGCCACGGTATGGGCAATGGGCAAATGGGCATACGTGAATGCGGAGACAGTACGCTAGCGCCCCCTGGCGAAAGGCAGAACACTAATCAGTAGCCGATAATTTTTTCAAACATCGCTCGCCATGGGATCAGATCGCCGATATGCAGTGGTTTGACAAACCACTGCACATTTTCTAGTTATTTGTTAATACTGTAATGAAAGATTAGATTAGGTGCTACTTTTTATTTGGGCACCTTGTACATTTTGCTGGGTAGTGGACATCTCATGGACTGCCGATTGTTTGGCAGTCCGTGCTTTGGTAATTTTGACTAATGTTGTTATTTTTCACCGTTGCATTAGAATTGAACTGCCGAAGGAGCTGGATCCAAGCCACACACTGACATCCATGATCTTAGTGGAGGCCCCTGCCAAACCTCGATGTCATTTGATCCCTGATGCATATCTGAGAAATTAGTCTCAAGCATGTACACTAATAACATAAATAACACTAATAACATTTAAGTATCTGATAAGATCTGGGATTTGAACCCAACACCATGCCAGTAGCCATTGTGGCATTTACCATTGTGTCACCGGGACTGGTGTGTGGTTGTCTTATGGCCAGTGCTGTCTATTGCAGACCGACCTCAAACGGTGACTGGACTTTTCGTTCCCAAGATGTTTTGTTCCCTGGAACAAAGCATTTCATTCCGTGGACGTTTCATACCTGGATGTTTAATTCCTTAGATGTTTCTTTAGACGTTTCGTTCAGTGGATGTTTCGTTCCTACATTCGTTAAGTGTATACATTGACATCTATCTGTCTGTCTGTCTGTCCGCCTGCTTGCGTGTGTGTGTGTTTGTTGGAAAAAGATGTAGTGTGTGTATAGTTCATGTTTTCTCATTTCTATCTATCTTTCTGTCTTTGATAAACGCATTCATTCACATGACTTATAAAGACTTCTATTAGCAACATGTGACATATGGAACGAGGAACGAAACATCCATGGAATGAAACGTCCGGGAACGAAACGACCAAGGAACGAAATGTTCAGAGAACGAATCGTCCAATGCTTTTTGGGAATGAAACGTCTTGGGAACAATAATTCCTGTAACCCCTCAAACTACTTATCCGTGACAGCTTGATTGTTTTTAAAATTGTTGACTCAAAAACGTACGAATTGTAGTGTAGTGAATTGTTGAAATTATGCACATGCATACATAGGCCTTCGTTGAATACACTGTAAGTTCATTTTGGTTGTGCTGGTCAGTCAGTCAGTCAGAACTCGTCTATATAGTGCAATGTGTTGCGAGTGAATCCGGCATGTAAATGTAGGAATCTTAGCAGGGTGCAGATTTTAACAAGTAATCTCGCTGTCAGTCAATAACAAAATTGGTGCCTGGATTAAATGTACCTTGGACTGTTCATACTGTGAACTATTCATGCCATCGGTGGACTATTCGTGCCATTCGTACCGTGGATGATTTGTACCATCGTTGGACGATTTGTACGAGTCGTCCATTTAAAAAATTTTCCTAGCTATTTGCTCGATGTTCGATCAAAATTATTTTACTTCAATTATAGACATCAATGGAATGACATTATATCAATGATTCCTGCTTTGGTATGTGACATACTTTTTTCAATTACGCTGTTCTTGCTCATGAGACGAATTCACAGCATTGTGGCACTGCGCCAGACAGTATGTATGTATTCCTCATCACTTCTTGACAACTCCTTAAACTCAGTAATTGTGAGGTTCTGGCATCGATGGTGGTACCGTGTATCGCATTTATCACACGCTATCGCACCATGTGCAGACTCCATATGGATAGTCGTTTCATGGCATCGCAAATTTTGTCTGAATTTCGCACTCGTCATCTGAACGGATGTCTTGCATGCTTGCATGGTTTTTATACAGTTAAGTGCACACTCAGCTGGTGATGAAGTCGTTTGATCAGACCTCACACACCACGTGCCCCCTATTCCCGCTACCTGGAAAGATCGTTTGATCAGTCCAGGAGTTAACGGCAGTTAGGGGTAATTAGCAGTGGTGAGCGTTTCAGCGGCATCCTATGGCATGGCTGCGACCAAAAAGAAGTTATCTGCTCAATCGATTAACTAAAGACTGCTGCATAATGACGTGCTATCCTTTACCCTTCACCCACGCAACACGGCACACGAGGCGATGCTAATGACAGAACAAAGTTGTTGTGTATACATGTTTATTCACCATGAAGGAAGCAACACAAACATGCAGCAGAAGGACAGATCGCTAAGGCGGTTTCATTTTTAGGAAGCCACGGCATGCGTGCTTATGCTAGTGCCGGTTATTTTGGCAGAGATAGCACATGACTAGTACACCTAAGTAACTATGGTACGAATTGTCCAACGACAATTGGACCATGTTGCTGTTTTGACATGATATAAAACAGTGTTTCTTGATTGCTGGCCAGCTGTAATTATGGTTATGTTTTGTCTGCCATTTGTTGTTATTTTGTGTGAAGTATTGCATTTAATATCAGAAAAGAGAATTGAGTCAGTAGGTGACTTTTGATTAGGTCATACTGATGACACTGATTTCTGGTCATATTGATTAATGTTTGAAGTTACTGATGCTGATGTTGGTGTCAACCTTGTTGTTTGTTTGTAGATCCATTAGCATCACCAGGTAGTGAAGTGGTGTCTGATGATAGTCATCCAGAGCAGGTTTTGTACGCAGGTAAAGGTTGATTTTATTTAGCTGCATTCATGTCGCATGTTAATGTTATAAGCCTTACCTTCTGAGAAAAATGTTTGCTGTAAGATCACTTAATTTGTCCATTGTTGTCTGGAATTTCTGAAGTGATTATTCTAAGTATGTTAGACACACAAGTAGAAATTTTGAATCTTCATTGCAGTCACATCTGGGTGATATTGTGATCTATGTTGACCGTGTGTACTGCACCATAATCAGTCTAATTATTAACTGTTGCTCAGAAGCAAGCTGACAGTTTTGGCCTCTTGGTACAATAAAAGTATTCATGTGATGAGCACTTGACTGGCTTTGTGTGAAATGGCTTGACACATGCCACTGACAAAGCTAGTTGTTATCTGTAGGGCTGCAAGGTCCTCTCTCAGGTGTTGTCCCACCAGCCGTTACTGGACCTTCTATACAAGCACAGTTGTATCGCCTTGAACAACATTATCATCTTCAGAAGGAGATGCTGAATCGGCAGTTTGAAGAAGATCAGCGTTTACTGGAGCATGAAAAACAACAGTATAAGATGCAGGTACACATTGTATCAGATGTCATAAGTCTGTGTTTTGGAAACTTGGCTGATATTGAATTTTTGATCATTGTTTTCCAGTTCGACACCATTATTTTGTGCCAGCTCTAAAATGTTTTCTGATTGGTTATAGTTTGCTATCATATGCGTGTGATGGAATGAGACATACTGTATACTGTATGTGAGTTTTCTCATGTCTGTTGCAGATCTCTTGTGTTCTAGTGCATTTTGCATTATTTTTACAGTTTAGAAGAGTAGTTGCTGATGTAAGATGGTGACAAGCTTTTACTTGAAATAAGATTGCAGTTATCCAGATTTTGTTCTGCATTGAAGAAACCGTGAAGTATTGTTTATCTGGTGTAAATCAGAAATGGATGATGAGTGTATGAAACTAACAGTTTGGAAGTATTTTTTATCAGTTTTTAGAGTTGATAGTTATTGAGTTGTATTGCATATACATTAATGCAAGACAGTTTAGTGCCACACATACAAGTGTGTTTTGGGTTGGGTGTTAATAGCTTTTGTTCACATAAAGAAAAATATTTTTCGGATTTTTCGTCCTTTAATTGCAAACTAATGCTAAAAATTGTTGTGTAAATAGTGATTCAGTCATTGACAAATGATGCCGACTTGTTTCCAGTCATCACAAACAGAGAAATAGGCTAATTTTGTTCTCCTTTGTGGCAGATTCTGTGCTGTACAATTATTTATTTATTTCAAATAAGTTATCTGAGTGTTGAATACAAGTCAAATACCATGTTAATTGGATGATGAACCTTACTGGCTTCACAGGTCAGAAAGAAACATTATCTCTGCCTTACGTGCCACATTTAATCTTTTTATGTCATTTCTGTCTGAGAATATATACATCTGGTTTTCGTTGCCTGAGGTCAGAAACTGGTGTTTTCGCAAGTCCCTCTATTGTCTTCTTTCAGCTGCTTATGTCTCTCTTCAATATTATTAAATAGTCGTTAGTGTTCGTATCTTCACTGTGATGACTTAGTAAAAATGATAGCACTGCACGACTTTTAGTGCTTGTTCAGTTGATGTTTGCTGCTAGAAGTATGATTTGATCATCTGGTAAATGTCGGACATTTGATTGATATGCTACAACAGATGCTTTTACTGCAGAAGCATCAACAGCAGCTGTTACAGCAGCAGCAGCAGCATCCACCGCAGCTTGATGACACTTCTGAGCCACATCAGAAGCAGTTGCCCAGGGATGAACAGTGGACGCAACTTGAACATATCAAGCATAAGCGGAAAGATGAAGAAAGTAGGCATTTTCTCGTTTATAATGATAGTGTCGTTGATGGTATGTGTCTGATAAGATAAATCACTGTTTTGGACAATGGTGGCTTGTGTTATAGTTACAACTGAAGCTGATTGGTTAAAATATAAATTAAAACATAGTTTTTTGTTTGTGCATAAATGTGCTGATGCAGTCACTGTTGGGTTTTGTGTAACTCTTCTAATGGTGTGTACTTGTCACAGGTTAGGCCAGATCTCTCATAGGTCTCAAGGAAACCTTTAGGGATATTAATAGCAGTCAGTCCACTGTTAATTTACATATCGTGTACAAATTAGCATATTTTAATGTTCAAGTTGCCACTATTATTACCTTCGCTGCCACTTAGCAAGCGGAACAGGTATTGTCACTCAGTGTCCATCTGTCATGCTGTGTGTGTGTGTGCGTGTGTGTGTCTGTCTGTCTTTCCGCCAAGCCGCAACTGCATACGCGTTGCGTTAGTCTTGGCGGCGAAGGTAATGCGCTGTATGCAGTGCTGTCTAGTTATTGTTATTATTATTGTTATTATTATTGTTATTACTATTATTCCTCAGCGGGGTATTCCTCAGCACCGCTGAGGCTCTGCAGTGTCAAATTGAGCTAATTATGTGGGTGTCTGGATGGTGATAAGTAATGCTTTTATCATGAAACGATTTCTCAGGAAATACAATAGATCTGAAGTTCGTAATTTGCTTGTAGGTAGAGTATGGTGGAAGGTTGACGCCCATTACTGAATTTTTGCCTTGTGGTTGAAGCTGTGCTGATGTCTGTAGTGTTGAAGGAACCCTGCGTGTTATTTGCTGCTGATTTGCTTGTTATCTATGGCAGTATAAATGTTTTTTGATTGAATAATTGTTATTATGCACATTCTCACACTTGAGTTTTCTGTTTGCAGCTTTGGTACCATGTGACATGTGTAGTAATGGTTGTGACATATAATGGATGATCATATTATCGATTGATTGATTCATAGAGATTGATTGAAATACAAAGACTTGCTACTGTGATGTCAAGGTGCCGTGGCGTCGACTGCTGTCAAGTTGAAGCTGCGTGAATGTTTGCTGAACAAGAGCCAGCGAGAGCTCAGCAACATCAGCAACTCACCACCAGAGTTTCGACAGTGGTTAGTTTTTGTTTGTTGTAAGCTTTGTTTAGTATTCTAAAATTCAATTAACTCTCGTATTTTAATTCCCTTAGTATAAAGTACCCGATGTCGTAGACGTATACAGAGTTCATCTAATGTTTTAATTGCTGTGCTGCAAAATATTAAGTTACAACCTACAGTACAGTACAGTAGTTCAGAGAGCTGGCGTAGATAGGTATTTGTGTACTTCTGGTTGACCGTGTAGTTTTGTAGCCGTTGTTCAGTAACGCAGTATCATATCTGGTGAATTTTAGGTCCACGCAGCACAGTTCACTGGAGAAACATTCTCCGCCAACGACAGAATGGTCGCCACCTCCAAAAACCGCGCTTGGCCAGTATGATGACGAATATCCACTGAGAAAGACGAGTACGTATGAACAGGAGAATACTTGCTGTTTGTCTGCTAGCAGTAAAACTTTCAACAGTTATTGCTTATTTTGCAATGTTTCAGTTAACGTCAGTTCATGTCTTGGTTACAGCAGAAGCATATTTCCCAATATGCAAACTAGGCAGCTGCCTAGGGCGGTACAGTAAGATGTATTGGAGATGTATTTTTAGCAGCTTATTGTCATTTTTGTACTCTGGAAAAATGGGTCTGTTAAACAAAAACTGAGTGTGTGTGTGTGTGTAAGCGTGTATGTGTGTTGTGTTTTGATTAAAAGATGTCTTATTTTTCATTTTTGTTGGTATTCTCTGTTTTCTGTGAGCAGAGGTAAAGCAGTGCATTGTTTTTGCTGATAGTGTCTGAGCCGAGTTTAAAGATGAGATCATCGAAGCTGTCGTTAAGGCAGAAGGTTATGCAGAAGAACAGCCGGTTAGTACGTCGCCGTGAAGTCTATGGGAAACATGTTCCCTCTGCTGGTATGTAGATTTCATATGACATATTTGCAAATGGAATTCTGTAAATGAGATTATGTGTCACTTTCTGCAGCGTCATGCGATAAATCCTGCTGCATCTAATTGCATAGAAACTTTCTGAGAGTTAACAAAACTTGAAGCAAATGGTCTAGTTTATTTGATGCTCACAGTTTTCACTAATTTATGTCAGTGTTACTTTTCATAGGACATTTTTGTGTAATTATAATTTTAATGAAGGACTTATGTAGTATATATTTATTTTGTATGTATTTCTACAGTAATATTTCAGAAAATTGGTGTTTATATACCTGTGCAGTGTGCATGGATGTGCCAAATGAAATGGTTTGTTCTTTGTTTGAATATCGTCTTTGGTGTTTATTTAATTCAGGCAGATGGTTTTACTACTGGAGTTGATAGAAAACTGAAATGACGGTATTTCTGAAAAGTTAGACAGGTTTTGTGTGTGTAAACATGCCACAGAGATGCGTGTTGATTAGCGTTGAGAATTTACACTATCCGTTTGTTATGAAGCATGTTTCTGTTTGTTTGATGTCATATAATTTTTTTGGCTTGAGATAAAGCGTAACTTTCTGGTATCAGTTAATTAATGCTAATAGCCTGTTGTTAATGACATATGTTTTTGTAGTAGATCATGATGATTCTCCGAATTCCCCGCCGAGTGCCGTCAGTTCACAGGGCTCATCTGTTGACATATCATTGGCCAGAGAAGTAAGCTTTATGCAGTCATTGTGCGCCTGTAAATATTAAGATATATTTTGTATTGTGTATATATATATGTAACCATTACCACCTACAGCCCTACACCAGTGTTTATTAACCCCTTTGATGGTCAGTTACCTGATGTGGCTGCCAGATTGTTACTGAAAAAATAAAAAAATAAAATGGTTTCAGTTATTAGTGGGTCAGTATTCTGTGTTTACTACTAACCATTCTGTCACTGTTTACTTCTTGTGTACCAGTGTCTTTATCATTTGCCTGTTCATAGTTATCTTTGGCTTGTAAAATATACAAACATAAAACGTAAAAGAAAGGCATTTTAAGTGATGCCATGCACATATAATGCTGTCACTGTCAGAAACAAAAATTATGTGATATAAAAACAGATTTGCTTTTCTGCTTGTCTCTACGTTTTTTGCACTTCACTTTGTAATCTTTACGTTTGTTTACCATCTTAAAATGTGACCATGTACTGTCGACCTATCATGTTGCAGTACAGTGATTATATCCAGCCTTTGTCTCAATTTCGTGCAGGTCAACTTATCTTGTGTATTATTATGCATGTGAACGATGCAGTCACTGTATGTGTTTTGACTTTTATTTGCTCATTTATCTCGTTGTTAATGCTTTTGACCAGGATCAGCATACTGGACCATCAGATCGTTTTGTCGATGATTCACTGGTGTGCAAGCCTGCACCGATTGTGAGTTGAAGCTATATAACCAGTAATAATAGTAATGATTTGGGTTTGTGATTTTCCATGACCTGCAGGACTTTACACCACATGAATTTGGAAGACATTGCAGAATTCCACAGTCTGCGAGAACAACAGTGTGTCACAAAATTTAGATTAGTTTGCTACTCAGTATCTGTCCATCCTTTCTGACAGTATGTTCCTCTGATTCGCTTATGACACGTGCGCTGTATAAATGTGTTGTGATTGATTGATTGATTGATTGATTGATTGATTGATTGATTGATTGATTGATTGCAGTGGTGACAAAAAATAGAGATAGTGCAAAAAGAGACAGTGCCTAAACTTTGTTGCAGACTAGTACATTTTGTGTTAAATGCATCAAAACTCCAGAAATATAAGGAATGGCAAAGAAGTGCTAGAAAACAGTAACCTATATGTTTTATTGTTTATTTTGTGTAGATACAGTGTTGTTGTCATTAAAGATGTAATCCACTTCTGTATAGCTTGAGTCGTGATTGTGACTGACATTACCATTAATTGTCCAGATGTCTTTTAGGAATTGCTTGATATGTATTTGCAGTTATATTCGCTAAGTAGAATAGGTGTGATCCACTTCCTGACTCAGTATAATTTTGTCAGATTTGTATTCTTGCATATGTATGTGTACAGAATATGGCCGCTCTGTCGAGCAGCGATGCTGAGTTCATGCTGGCTATGTCTCGGACGTATGGCAGTCTACCACTGATGGGTTGCTGGCCAACCCATCCACCAGCTTCATCTACTGAGACTCCACTGAAGATGCTGGAGACGTCACATCAGACTGGTCCGGCTGGTTTGCCATACCAGCCAGCAGCCAGTAGTGTCAGCCACATATCAGATCCGTACATGCAGGCTTTGATTGCTAGGTAGTTAGCTGTGTGCATTCCGTGTAGTTTCCCTCACTTTGGCGTGGTGTGAACATATGCTTCAGCAAAGTGCTAATGATCCAGAAAGTGTATTTCGTTTTGCAAAGTCAGTGTACAAGAACTGCCAACTGATTACAGTACACATCTTGTAGAGTTCTCTGCTACCTTTGCTGGTATTTCTCTTTAGAAATACTATCATTGGTTTTCTGTATTTTTGTGAGAAGGCAATTTTTTTGCAATGATTTGTATGCAGATCAACACTGCAGAGAACGCGTTCCGAACCCATTCCATTACCAGTGCAGCTGCTACTGCAGCAGCACAAGATGCTGCTGAACAAACAGCAGGATCAGCAGCTCAAAGAAAACCACAAACTCTATCTTAAAAAGGCATGTATTGTTACTTTCATTTGGTGTGCAGTATTTCTGCTGTTTGTGCATAGATTAGGCAGTAAGATGCCACTGTATACTGTGACTGAGTATATTGTAGTGTCACCGCAGATGTGTTACACTTGTAAGAAGCCTGCTAAGTGAAAAATGTGTATTAATATTTAATGGTATTAAAATCTGTGCTTCAGATGCTTGCACTCCAGCAACAGCATAATTAGATTGTCATTGAATGTAATTGTTGTAATGATTAACTGCGGAATATCGTCTGATGATTGATGTTATCTGAACGTTGTTGTGTGCATTGTAGAAGCTGCTACACCAAGCAAGTGCCAAGAAATTGCACATGGAGCATGTTGACGAGACTGCGGAGGCTCGGCCATCTCGGGTGAGACTGTCCCAGCTGATGGTTTCTCTGTTTACTGTCACATCTGTAAATTAGTCAGTTTGTCAACATCACTTACCCCCTTCTAATGGATGACGTGTTCTGTGATGATTTTCTGGAGGGTAAGGGAGATCTGTATTATGTACCGCAATTGTAGGCAGATGAAGTGGAAGAAGCCGACGTCATTGTAATTGACGAAGCACCAAGTGAGAGTGATGATTCTGCAATACAGCCAGACTCTGGTCGGACCCGGCGCGCCTGCCTCGGCCGCATGCGAGCTCGGACCCTGTCAGACAGTGGAGCACCAAGCATCTCAGCAGCTGAACGTGGCCTGCTGGAACGCGGCCACTCATTCCCAGTCGCTGCAACGTCAAAGAGTCACTATACGACGTCGTTTGTTGACAGTGGTTTTGTTAAACGACATTTTGTTACTGGTAAGCTGTACTTTTGAGTCCTATTAAGACACGTTAAGACCACACATACAAATTATTTTTGTATGTTAGAAGCACAGATTAGCTGTGTTATGACAGGAATTAAAATTTTCTGAAATTTGTGGAAGTAATTGCCCTATGCATATGTCGTAATATTTATCCGTTATGTGTGCACTTGGCTGAGTACAACGGGTTTAACACCATTTGGAATGGTGTTTCATGATTGTTCTGCCTGCCATTTGGTGTCTTCTCGTGTCTACTCTCGTTCTTTGCAGGTCACAGCAAACTTTTTGTGGCTACCAAGACCTTTGCACAGTAGTCTGGCAACCTGGAACTGTTTGCCTGTTTCAGATACAGGCTAAAAATTTACCTCTTTATGTGTTACTGCTGCCTTTTTGTGGATTTCCAGCCTTGGTTAATTTTGCACTGGATACATGCTGTTATTTAGTACTTTTAGTCATTGGGTGAACTGGTCTTTGATCCAAATCTAGTTAGGTTGCAGTAAATTATTGGTTGTCAAAGTGATTGCACAAAGCGTGTGTGTGTTCAGCCTTGATGGCTGTTGTGATCATTTGTAAAATATTCTGTAAGGTAAAGAACAGTCTGTGGTTTCTTGTGCATCGACAAATGTTATCCAAACTTTTGTCGCTAGTGCATCTTGGGGCAAAGATTCACTGATTCGGTTTTGGGGGTCAAAGGGTCAAAAAGTCGAGGTTATTGCCGGAGCCATACTGACCTCGACACTGCGTAGAGTTCTAACCATCTGGTTTTAGCTTTTTATTGTTATTTTTATGCCTCCGTTAATGTATTGCTGTCAGAGGCATTATGTTTTCGGGCTGTTTGTGCATCCATGTGTTTGTCCATACGTCTGTGCAGTGTGCATCCTGAATGTTGTTAACACTATCTTGAAAAGTATTGGACATACTTTTACCAAACTTTCAGCATTGGTGCATTTTCAGACAAGGATGAACGATTCGAGGCCAAAGTTCAAGGTCACGGTGGGGTCCAGCATGCTGGAAAATGTGCTTTTTGGCCGTGTGAATGCGATCTCTTGCTCTTGAAAATTACTGGACTGAATTTCACTAAGTGTTGGACATATTTTCACGAAGCTGTGAACATTGATGCAGTTTGGGACAAGGATGAACATATAATTTTTTGGGATCAAAAGGTCAAAGATCAAGGTCACAGCATGACCAAGGACCCAGGAGACAGAGGCATACAGTGCTCTGTGTGTCGAGTTTCTAGTTACTTTTTGTTATTATGAAAAGTGTCCACTGTGACAGTCACAGCTGTCACAGTGCAATCATCTGTCATTGCTTAGTAGCTCAGCTGCATATCTTTGTCATGTAATGTTGGATTGGTCCTAGAACACACATATACTGTGGTATGTGTTTGTGTCGTAAAGGTCTGGCTTATGATGACATTATGTTGAGGCATGCATGTGTCTGTCACAATGACGCCAATCACCCAGAAAATCCTAGTCGACTTTTATGTATCTGGTCAAGGATCATAGAGACTGGTCTGCACAACAAATGTGAGGTAATGTCAGAAGTATGCACTCGTCTGGTGTATTTTGTTATTATGTTTGCTGCTGTTTAATACACACAGTCAGGTTTGGTGTCCTTTGACTTATACAACTCTAGCTTTGTTCATTTTGCGTCATTCATATATGTACTGGTACATGATCGTTGTACTGTTATAAAGCAACTTTGGCATTTTTTATATTAGCAGATTTTTATTGCAGTTGTTAGGCTATGAAACTAGTCTTACATTGAGAGAAGTTCTGCCTACCATCAGGCAGAAGCAGTTACTGTCCTTTGGAGAGATTGTGTAAAATGAAAAAAAGGAAAGTGGACGATTCAGCATTTGAAATGGCCAGAATTCTAACCACAAGAAGAAATGAAAGAGAGAGAGAGAGAGAGAGAGAGAGAGAGAGAGAGAGAGAGAGAGAGACAGACAGACAGAGACAGACAGACAGACAGACACATACGGGAGACATTGTGTGTA
>Ga0209679_1000433_pt1 | contig 15492 bp, 8 predicted proteins | sample WorMetHEROISLAND_4_FD_187408 | JGI IMG/M metagenome (GOLD analysis project Ga0209679, IMG submission 187408) | Marine gutless worms symbiont microbial communities from Max Planck institute for Marine Microbiology, Germany - Olavius sp. 2 HERON... ...
CATCCAGCGGGGTCCCCAGTACTAAATAGATGACCATTAATAACTATATATTTACAGCAGTCAACATTTAATGCCTATAAGCCCGGATCAGCCCGACACTCCCCAGTCTGCACTACATATACTTGCTGTTACATTCAGTCACCACGCCATTTACTCGTGTTGCAACTTGCATGGGTTACAGCGACTTTTAAGTGCCATCGAAAATTGTACTTTATTAGTTCTTTACTGACATAACCCGTTCACTGCATATTAGTGTCATGGTAGTCCAGCTTGGTGAAGACCGGATGCTAACCCGTGTCATACTGATGACAACGTTGATGATGGTGAATTGGTGATGATGATTCAGCCTTCAGGTGAAAGGCAGCAAGGAAGGAATGGTATTATGGTAGAGGAATGGCGTGAATTACAATTCTATAATGAGGGACATTAAGTTGCTATCGTCATTTTATTGTTATAGCTTTAAGTAAGGTTGTTAGTAGATAAGTAATGCTATATGCAGTTTTAGGCATGAGTTAATTTCTTGCTTTTAGTGAAAATATTACTGGCTGTAGTGAGAACGTATAGAACATTCGCGACAAATAGAAATTAAGGTGTTCATAATTGGCAATGTCATAATATTTTTAATTTTTGGTTACATTTTGCTTGATGTTGCTGTCCAAAAATCAGACTCCAATCTGTATAGTTAAAAATGTAAGAGAAAACCAGTATTATGTGTGCCACTTTCTCAGATGAGGCCTTCCTTGTAGTGGGATAATGTTGGATGTGGATGTGGTGTGCTTTGCTGGTAGTGCATAATCAGATACTAAAACATTTAACTGGTATTTTATATGTCATTGCAGTAAATTAGTTATTGGCATTATTCGTCTTTGAACAAGCTGTATGTTGTATTTGCTTTGTATTGTGTATGCAAATATAACAATGATTTTCACGTGTGCTTGTTTATCTGACAGTGGCAGTCGTAGCTACAAAACGTTTAAACCAAAGAAGCATATTCCGGAGGGTTCACATCAGTTTGACTTGATGAAATACACTATGCAGACTCTTGGCAGTGGAAACTTGCGGCTGGCAGTCGCTCTGCCTGAGGGAGAAGATCTCAATGAATGGGTTGCAGTCAACAGTAAGTCTCAGCCCATCTAGTGACCTTGTTAGCATTTCTGATTTATGGGCATGTAGATTAAAAATGTGTGGCTTGGTGGTGTAGTGGTTACACCCGGATAATACCCAGTTTGGGTAAAACCCATTGAAAAACCAGCAAAAAACCTGCACCAAACTTAATTCAGTTTCAGTTTGTCATGCCAGTAATAATTAAAGATTTCTTTATATTTACAGCTCCCAACAACCAACAAGTAACTAATAAATTTGCGAATTTTTAGATAATCTAAAGTACTGGTGAATCTAAATAAAAGCTTAGCTGATGAGCTAAATCAACCAGCAAGCTTCCCAACTGCTCATTTAAATAAAAAGTCCGAAAACCCAATAAAACTCAAAAACCCAGTCGGTTGGGCTTTTTCAGAACACCGGGTTTTTCCAAACCCTGGTGGTTAGGGCATCGGACTTGCAGTCAATAGGTTGCGGATTCGAATCCCGGCCATGTCACCACCAGGCAACGACTCTGGGCAAGTTGTTCACACACATGTGACTCTGTTACCAAGCAGTGTGAGTTGGTACTGGTGTAAAAGCCGGGAAGGTAACGGCAGATTATGGAAGAGATGTGGTCTATGTTCCATAATGCTGGGCACAGGCTCACTCACTGCTGACTCAAGACTTATCAGAAACGGAGACGAGCACCGCACCTGTAAGTCACAGAGCTATGAGAGGACGATGCTGACTAGGGGGATAACGGGATACCTTTACCTTTTTTTACCTAGATTAGAAAATCTTCCGGTTCTTTGATGACACACTGTTGAGACATAGCAGTCATAGCTGTGATGAGTTGTATATGTCATGTTGTCAATTGTTATGTCAAAATTAGAGACGTGCTGATTAAACCGGATTTCTTTTGCTGCTGCGTGTTAGTGATGTGACTGAAGTAAACTGTCTAATAATAATAACAATAGCAGTAATAATAAAGACAGTGCTTATGGTGCTTTTTGTACTGCTGTCATCATGGCACAACTATTATAAGAGTTTACGTGGTTGACTAGATGATTGTGTGCAGTAGTAAACCGCCAAGCCGCTGCCGACCCTCAACCAAGCCAACTGACTCCGGCCGTGAGTCTGCCTCTGGGGTGCTATTGTCCATTCCAGCCATCACCATTTATTATTGTTATTAGTAATAATGCTATTGTTTTTACTGCTTGTGGAGAGTACTGCATCAGGAAGTGTGATATTGGCTCAGTTGACTGTTGTGTTATGTTTCTGTAAATGCAATTGTGTGACTGTTGATATCTAAATAATAAAAATACGATACGACGTTAGGCAAGTCTAATGACATTATAATTTTTTTGTTAACTGTCACAGTGCAAATGCCAAATACCCACATCACATATGTAACGTAAGTAAGTAACGTAACGTGAAACAGACGAGTTACGTTCTATCGGAGCAAGACGTTGGCAAATTATTCCACTGCATGAATGATTAATTTTAATCTTATGACTAAAAAATTAATCGTCTTAAAAATTAATGCATTAATCATGATAGTTAACGCAATTATTTCCCAGCCCTAATAATTACTCGTGTATCATTGCGTGGAAGTTAGAAAACTGAGTCGACGTAGGCACTGCCTGCAGTCAGGGTGGGCAGCCCATGTGTGTGTATGTGTGATGATGTATGTGTATGTATGTGTTGTGGCATCTTGTGTGATTAGCTGTTGACTTCTTCAATCAGATCAACATGTTGTACGGCACAATCACCGAGTTTTGTACGGAAGACTCGTGTCCGGTCATGTCGGCAGGACGTAAGTACGAGTACCACTGGGCTGATGGAACGACCGTCAAGAAGCCGATCAAGTGCTCGGCGCCCAAGTACATCGACTACCTCATGTCGTGGGTCCAGTGTCAGCTAGATGATGAGTCACTCTTTCCATCTAGGATTGGTCTGTCGCTGTCTCTTTGTCTGTCTCTCTGTCTTTTTATGCCACTGCCAGATGGTGTCGTCCGTGAGTGTATGTGTCCATGAGTCGGCCCTTTTGTGATGCTGTTTCCGCGATGCAATATGCACTGATGGATTTTCACCAAACTTGTCAGTAATGCGTCTTAAGCCCATCACAACTGCGATTCGACTACGATACGACGATACCACTATGCATTCGACTTTGACGGAAGTGAACGAAATTACAAAATTTTTGCATTCGATTCGACTGGGGTACGACTACAACACGACTACAACGAAAACTTGACATGTTCATTTTTTGCTCGCGTCGAATGGAAGCAGGCGTGCGCGATACGTTGTATCACAGTCGAATCGAACGCATATTGTAATTTCGATCACTTCCGTCGTAGTTGAATGCGTCGTGGTATCGTCGTATCATAGTCGAATGGCAATTGTGATATAGGCTTACGATACGACTACTATTCGACTACAATGTATAGTGCGTGCCTCCTTCCATTCGATGCGATTCAACGCGAGCAAAAAGTGAACATGTCAGTTTTTCGTCATAGTCATATCGCAGTTGAATCGAATGCAAATCGTAATTTCGAACACTGCTTCCGTTGTAGTCGAGTGCATCATGGTATCGTCGTATCGTAGTCGAATCATAATTGTAGTCACAGCTTTATGACAAAATTGAGCTGATTAGGTTTAGGGGTCAGAGGTCACAGTCGTCAGGCAGAGGTATACAGAACTCGATGTCTAACCATTAGAGCTGTCGAATTAACGCGTTAATTAACGCGTTAAAGAATTAATCGCGATTAAAAAAATAACGCCGTTAAAAAAATTAACGCACATACATAAATTCTATGAAACAGACGTTCCAACATGCAATTGAACTGCGGTTATTTGACGATCGAATAATATTCAATTAATTATTAACAACAAATGTCGGTTAATTTGTCAGTTGTGCATCATTGTTTGATGTCAAGTTCGACAGCGATCGCGTCTTGTAGATGAGTCGTGAACAGCAAGACGCGTAGTAGTTCGCTGACGGCAACCTACAGCATAAACTAGACCTGTCGAATTGACGCGTTAATTAACGCGTTACGCGCGATTAAAATAATCGCTCGATTAACGCGATTAAAAAAATTAATCGTTCGACAACTCTACTAACCATCAAAGGTAAAGGTAAAGGTCTGGTACTCGACATAGCGCTGCTTCACAATGAACACATGCTCAGGAGCGCTTTACGATCTGGGAAGTGGCAGCTGATTGGCATGAGCTAATGATACTGCAGCACATCGTGCGGCCATCTATTGCCCGAACTAACGAACAGTTGGACTCGCAGTGCAGCATGCAGACATGCCATCGCCCCAGTCAAGTTCACATTGTTACTATCTGTTACTCTGTGTGTTGTTGATTGAATGCCAGGATGGGCATCCGTCCTGTAAAGTGTTTTGCCGTGAGTTCTTAGAAATTTACTTTTGGAGACCGGTCTGACCTGGAGTAATTCAGGGTTCAGACACCCACCTAGGTAATACCCAAAAAACCCATTGGGTAAAACCCAGCAAAAAACCTGCTCCAAACTTCATTCAGTTTCAGTTTGTTATGCAAGTAATAATTAAAGAGGCATGACATATGGCAGGCAGTAACTGTTGTGACAGAAGCAAGTCATAATCTTAGGTTCAGTCTACCATGACTCCCATATCAACAAATATCGCATTGGTGTAGCCCAATTTCGACACATCGTCTGTCACCTGTCTGTAAGTGTAAAATACCTTAGTTATAGTCTCGGTTCACTCTAGTAAGTGAAATAATGCAAAAGAGCAGTTAAGCAGATGTTCAAAATGTCGTCTAAGTGGGTGGCTGTTGGTTCTGACTAGTTAATTCTGATGCCTCTGGAGTCAACACTGCTGTCATATTATATGCACAGCGAGTTGCAGCTCATTGTTTACTCAGTGCATAGCATTGGGCCTAACATTTAAGCTGGTTCCCGACAAACTGCACAACAACGTGTAAGTAGTAGTTGCATGTACCGTTCAAAAGTTGTGAAACTTGGATGACAGTTGCGAAAGATATTGCCACAATAAAAGAGCGACATTTAAGTTAACATAAAAGTGAAGATGACTAAAACTTGTGATCACGATTTTACGTGGTACCGTAGTGCAGTTACACATATCATGCTAGATGGCTTGATTAGAATCCCTCTTTTAGCAAATTTTTTAATCTGTTTGTGCTAAAAATATGAAAATAGTTGACATGTGTAAGTGAAAATAAAGTGGGTCTTTCTTGAGACAGTGTAGTGTCATATTCAGCGTATGTTAGAGGTGTTTTGTGTGTATTTCAGGCGTTCCATTTCCGAGGAACTTTCTCTCCGTGGCGAAGACGATACTGAAACGTCTTTTCCGCGTGTATGCACACATCTACCACCAGCACCGCGATGACGTCAGACGACTCGACGAAGAAGCGCATCTCAACACGTCGTTCAAACATTTCATCTACTTCATCGAAGAGTTCGGTCTTATTGACAAGAAGGAATTGACGCCGTTGCAGGATCTGATTGATATATTGAACGCCAAGGACCAGCGATGACCTGTCTCTCTGTCACCAAATACACACTGCAAACTGTCTCCTTTAGAATCGTTCTGGCTGGACTTCACAGTTACTCTTTGTGTGCCAGTCAGATCCCTGTCAGTACTAAGCTGAATTTAAATTGACAACTTACAACCAGAATGACTTGAAACTACTTGGCAGAAAAGAAACCAACGCCCACATTTTCTTTCCCAGGAAGGTCTTGGGAAGATTTCTTCACAAGGAAAATCTTAAGAAAGAAGGCAAATTCTGAAAACATCTTAAGAAAGTGGGAAATATTTTATTTTATGAAAGCACTAACCCGGACTTAGAAAATAAAACGGTTTATTTACTGTTTTAGCAGTGTGAGGGCAACGTCATGTAAATATTATATGTCAGATATTACGACTGCACAAAGTGCTGCTTACAGTATTCTTCTTTTGTTATTATTTCACGAGTTTATTTCCTAAGTCAAGGTTATTGCTTTCCTAAATATTTTCCTAAGATTTCTCCTGTGTTCTAGTCTGTGATGTTTTCTTTCTTACGGTTTTCCTGAGATGTGAAATCCTCCTAAGGTTTTCCTAGAAACTTTAAAATTGTGGGCACACCTTTTCACTTTGTCACATTATGAGATTTCATTATTGAAAGCAGACGACGTCGAAGTTGCCTTAGTACAGATGAATAATTTTGTGCCAGAGTCGTATAGAATGTTTGTATTACGCAGCGTACATAGTGTATCGGCTTACGGAGCAAACTTGAGCAGTTAATTTACTGTATACACTCAGTGTTAAGTTAGTCAGCAATTAAAACTTCAGCGCACTCAAGTCAGTTGAAACGTTTGGATTTTTTATAGCTGTATCAGTGTTTAGCTACTACCATAAAACTTATGTTAAAAGCCCCCGGCATTCTTTTGCAGAATGGCATCGTGAACCCTAGCATCAGTTTGAGACGGCGTTTTTAGAGACCCGACATTTACTTGTACGAGGGAAAAAGCCAGCCCGGCATTTATTGGCGGCCAGCGTGACGGCTTCGCCGTTGAAATTCACATAATGCTATTGTTTTTTCCTCTGCAGAAGGACCTGGATCATCAGTTCACTTATGTCGTCATTCATTTTTATCGTCATACGGGGTAGCCATGAACCTGGAATACTCAGGGATTTCTCTGAACATGGAAAACTCAGGGAATTCTGTGCAACCTCACACAAAAATTGTAACAAACAAAGTATTTTAGTGTGTCATTCAAATATTTGTGTAAAACAGCTGTGACCTGTTATATTGCTGGAGTTGATGTGGAATGAACTTCGATGAAGGTCATTATTACATTTACTTTTTGTTGTGATAACCTATGGAAAAGTAAGTTTGTGGCTCTGGAAAAGCCCGGAAAACTCGGGGAATTTTTTTATGCTACTTTGTGGCCACCCTGTTGTAGTCATTGCAGCATCTGTCTTGTGCAGTGCCGGAACTTCAGCACGGAAAAATGTTGCCAGGAATGAAACTGGATGTCATTGTCATTAATTTGAGACTGGCATTCTTAGACCCATCGTTCATTTGTAGGAAGCTGTTGTGATCTGAGCGCTTATTTAGACCGAGCATTCATTTGCGACCAGGCATTTTGCAGAAGTTTTATGGTATGTGGTCTTTAAGCAGATGATACTCAGAATGTGTAGTTTCAAAAACTTTTCAAGAACTACCGAAACCTTATTTACACAGTTCATTGTGAACTAACGAGAAGTACGTAGTATACAATATGACCACATTGCTGACATAACTTGAGTGTATACTGTTGCTGCGTTGTCCAAAGATTCAGTCCTCAGTTTATTGGTTTCGACCGTCAGGTCTACTTTTAGTGTCTTGTGTTACGCGTAAAATAATTGTGATGGCCTCTCAAACGTGTAATGACGTGATGGTGACTTATTTCGTTGCTGATGGTCGACTGAGACTACAGGCTAAGCGCTGTTTTTGGTTTGTTCTAGTGTGTTCGTGATACTCATGTCTCTTTCTCTGTGAACATACTGATGATATTTCAACACAAGATACATGGAGCACATTTTCTAGTGTTGATGATTGTTGATTGTTCGTACAATTAGGGATGTACCGGATGTGATTTTTTACTGTCCGGCCGGAACCGGATAGTTCGGAACATGTTTCTAACTAACAAAATGGCGCCCGGTCACTGGTTCAACTAACTACCAAAAACAACCCAGGTACTTATCTCTATTGTTTTCAGTCTTCTCATCTGTAAAATTTACAGATACGTTCAAGGAACGGTTTCAGACCGCTGCAAACTAAAAGCTTAGTTAAGTTTGTGGGCCACATCTGTGCACTACTATTATCCGGTTCAGATATCCGGTTTCTGGGAACAACTGAGCCGGAACCGGATATCCGGTGCATCCCTACATACAATACTGTTCAGTGGTGACTGATGCAAGATCCATACATAGTATAGCGTTGGCAAGATTCATATAGCATTGGCTCTCCTTTACTGTAGGGGACTCTGTGTCTGTTTTGCGGGTTAAGCTCCGCGCCAATGACCTAAACTGTGTTGATGTGCCGTTAAACCCTACTCACTCACTTTCTTGTCATTGGTAAGTGGTGATGGTGACCACTGACCACTGGTGACCACTGATCATTGCTGTAGATACACGTACCTCGTTACTGAAGGACCAACAGATTCTCTGTGACATTGTTGCTGAGTAATAGCTAAACGGCACCCAGACCTCTGCCAAGCATGTGCAAAATTTTGTTCTTGTTCGCAAAAACGGTTTTCAAAATAGCGGTTTGTTGCCGTCTAGAATTTTGGTGGAAGTCATACTCGTCGTTAAGTGTACTTCCGGTAGGCCAATGTCTGAGTGCCAAATTTCGTGAAAGTATTTCAATCCGCAGCTAAGTTGTTATAATCTGAAGATATTCAGTGTGCACTGACGTTTGACCTTGACTTACAAAAAGTTACCCACTTATTATGCTTCGGTACATTGACATTGGTAAGTTGACATTGGTACTGTTTCATATAAATTGGGTTTCTACTTTTTGAATGAGTTCTCCCGCTGACACGTTTTTTTTTTGTAAATTTGACCTAATTTTCGTTTTGCTTACCTAAAAAGTTAGTCGTTTTTTTTACGTTTGTGATTCTGAACATGATCTATGTCAAATTTCGTTCTGCGTCTCTGCTAAATCACTCGAGAGATCATTCTGTGAAACAAGTAACAAGGTCGTTGGTTGGAGTCTCCGTCCCATCTCCATTTACTATATTAAGACCTGCAAATAGGACGTGTTCAGTTTAGTACAGAAATTTCCATTCGCCCATTCTTATAGCGAAAGACTGTCATGAACGGTCTACCTCAAATAAGCAGGTTAATTTTTTTTTGATTTACACTCGTATATTATATTGTGTGTTTCGGAGTCCGTTCTTGACAGTTCGCTGTTTGTGAGTGTGATGAAGATGGACAGATACGATATGTCTTTGTTTTTGATCTCTTAACAGCACTTGCCATATCAGTGTTACAGTTAGACCGTGGTTACATGTAAAATAAAACATTTGCAAAAATGTTTTAGAGCCGCCGACTTCCTGCGACTATGCCGTGGGCGTAAAAATGTTGTAAAATGTTTTATTTTACATGTAACCACCTCCTATGTTCAACATGTGTTCAACATGCTAAAACATGTGCAAAAATGTTTTAGTGTTTTATTTTACATGAACCCACCTCCAAAACATTTTTGCAAATGTTTTGCAAATGTTTTACGGTGGTTACATGTAAAATAAAACACAAACATTTTTGCAGATGTTTTATTATTTTACATGTAACTACGGTCTTGCCACATCGCGAGTGCACTCGTAGACTCGCAGTGTTCGTATGTGATCGGTGATCGCTGTTGAACAGAGTGTCCAAGTAAAACAGAGGCGTCTCTCGTCTACCGTAAAACATATTTTTCGCGTGCGTCAAATTTTAGCGAATTTCGAACGTAGGATAAAATCGCGAAATTAAATACCCGCGAAAATTCAGTTTGCCCATCAAAGGCCTGGTAAATACTAGTAGAACACTGAAAAAAACGCCAAATTAAAATCAGCGAAATTTCTACATTCCAAAATCGCGAAATTAGGCTAAGATGCAGCGAAAATATGATGTTTTACAGCAGTCTTTTCGTCGTGGTATTAACATACAACAAGAAAGCCCAGCTGTCGCTGACAAACCCGCGCGACGCTTGCGAAACGTTTGCAGTGGGGTTGTAAGCTGTATAGCTAGCTTGCCTATCGATAGCTTGCCTATACGGTTTCCTATTAGCGTCCTATATAGTAAATGTGTCTGTAAAATGCGTCGCTTTGGAGATACTCGCTGTTAAAACTACCGTGTCCTTGAAACCCGGGTGAGGGGTCACTCAAGGTCATCGAAAGTGACACCGTTCGATAGCTTGCATATGGTTTCCTATTACCGTCCCATAGTAACTTTGTGTCTAAAATGCACCGTTTTCGAGATATGACGACATATTGGTCGAAAATCGCCGAAAAAACCCGTCCCACCCTCATTTGGGACGTTCCTTTGGGGTGACCCCTTGCGAATTTTTCGACGACTCATACCTTGCCAGAAACTAGAGTCATGGAGCTATCAGATGGTGTACATTTCACGATCCTGCTTTCGCTCTGCTAGGCACAATACCGGCGTGTGACGAACATACAAAAAGACTGTGTGATAATGTGCACACATGTTCTCAAAACTTGTGCGAAGCAAATAAGTATAAATTTAATTATCCACCACCGTTTTGCGCATTTTAATTTGTGATGGCGTAAATGAATGAATTGCGGTTTCCAATTTAGGATAAGCTGAAGTTGTAGTACTGCCTAATTTTTAACGTCAAATTTTTTTTCAGATACATTGGCTTGGCGGATAAAAAGCGTTGTTTTGGATATCTCTGCCGAAAATCGTCAAAATATCTCATTGTTGCGATGTCAGATGGCAAAACCAGATGCTTCTTTTCTGTTTGGAGACCGCGTATAATCATGACTGTTGCCTACACCACAGTGACCACACAGCTGATTGACAACCGACAGTTTCAAATTTCTCGAAATATAACGTAAATTTAATTAAGTAACTTTCAGACTTGAAGCAGTTTTCTCTTATTTATGTGTGCTTTTTTGGATTTTCTCCTTTTCTGTATTTTTACTGGAAATTCGTCTGTTTTTTCGCATTTTTGTCCTAACGAAACAGATGATCGATGAATAGGCCAAGAGTGGTTACGATGAGGGTAAGACCACCCGAGTGGATCGTTAGACAACTTACAGTGTATGAAAGTTGTAGTTTATAACCAAGCACCATTAGTATGCTTCACAGCCACTTTACACGGTGAGGCATAATTACCGGACCCCCTAGCCAGGGGCGTCTATCCCCAACAACAAGGCGCTATTCCCCCAACTCCCATTTTCCCTCCCTTTCCGTCTTCAAATATCCTATCCTATCCTCCCCTAGTCCTTCCCTCACATCCCCTCCATTCCCATCCCCTCCATTCCCCTCCTGCCGTGAAGCAGCCCCCTTGAAACCAGCTAGGGGGTCTGGGGGAGCGCTGTAAGCTCCCCCAATGGGATCTGAAGCGAAACGGTACCCCAGCCGACATCGATTTTGGTGTATTCTGAGAGGGAAAAACTCATTCGACAGCAATTATTATATGGATTTTTGTATACTGAAATTTGTTAAACTTTTAATAAAATTCCCCCACCAAATTGTCCTTGGCGCATTTGCGCCAACAGTAGATAGGGATAGACGCCCCTCCCCTAGCGCCAAATGGCAAAACTTTGTTACTATGTTGTTTTTCGGCATAAAAATTCCCACGAATAAGCATGAGATAATGCTGCTTGCAATGTCGCTAAATGGTGGATCCAGGACGTCGACAAAGTGCATTGGCGTATTGTGACAGTTTGGGACGAACTGGATCAGCGCGTTATTGATAAGGCAGAGGCAGTCAGGCAGTGGCGCACGCGTCTTCGTGCGCGTGTTAAAACGAAAGGCGGACAGGACACTTTGAACACAAACTGAGCCAGTATAGTTTAGACTGTTGTTGCTGCTTATAACAGCACAGTCTACTAGCATTTCTGCTAAATTTTATCAATTTTTGCATATTTGTTCAAAGGCTATACAATAAAAACCAAGGGGTCCGGTAATTATGCCTCACCGTGTAGATGACGTTGCGTCATAACACGACCGTGTGTTAAGTTCTAACGTCGCGCGGCGGCGGCGGCAGACTGTTCCACAGACGCCTCAACAGTAACGCCCGTTTACGGTTCACCGCATCACCATGATGGAACGTTGACTGAATCTTGTGGGCAGACGCCCCCTCCCCCGACAAGGTGTTTGAAGACGTGTAAACTGCTATTTTTCACGCACCTGCGCAGCGAACAATGGCGCGCTGTAATTGATATTTTGTTAAGCGTCTTAGCGTCGCGTTGACGCGCAGCAGAACGCCGGTGCCGACGACACACACAAAGTGCCAAAGTGTAATTAAAAACCAACACCGTCTGTCTGTCTGTAGGCCCGTCTACGTTGTATGTCGTCACAAGAAGCCTGTCACTCATCGCCGACGCCGACAAAGTGGCTTTGCGCACGAAACCAACGCACGAAACCGATTTTCTATTCGACACGACGACGATTATAATAGTGGAGAGAAAGGCCGGTTTAAATAAAATGAAACGTTGTTAGTAAGTTTCATACTGAGGTTGCGACAGTCAGAAAAAACCTGCATTTACAATCAATGGCTAATGTGTTTCACTTTAGCCCACTTTAGTGTACCGGGTACATTGTTTACTAGACCTGCTGTACCAATATGGCCCAACAAGGAAGTTTTTTTAAAATCAATTACAAATAGTAGAAACAACCGGAAACCAAAAGATTCTATTGTAGGTTCGTAAAGTAGAGGACTCCAATATATCTAATGAGAACATGGGCGTCTATCACTCTGGATTCACTACGCATAAACGCAACCCCCAATGTCGAACCCTCTCCAACGTCGAGCCCCTCCCACAACAAACAGTCAGCTGGAGTACAGTACACCCACCTGTATTCCCAACACAAAATTCATACCACGGGTGACGTCATAGATTAAATAGTCTAGGCGAGTGCTCGAGTACTCGCTAAGGTACTCGCTTGTATAGATGCGTTCATCTTCATTGATGCTTTTTGGATGCTTGTGGCATCAGAAAAAGACATCTTGAACAACAAAAATGATTCTATCATCGCTTAAATACTGACAACAGTTCTTGACAACTTTACGTCATCGTCATCATCAGCAGCAGCAGCATCTCGCAGGTCGATGTGAGTCGGCGAGATAAGACTAACATCAACGGTACAGTGAAGTCGTGGACTCCTATACACTATAGCGCTAGTGCTATACCGGATAATAATAGGAGTCCATGATGAAGACGTCGGGTCGGAGCGGTTGGCGTTGTGAAGTGGGCGGAGCTGAGCGCTGTAGGCGTGGTCACATCGCAACATGCATGGCGGACTCGCGATATTCTGGCGTATCTCTGTCTCGGTTCTTGTTCGGTTCTACGCCAGTTCAGTTGATACACACACGGTAATAACGAGCTGCATGCTGGCTGTGGTCTCACGCTGTGACGCTGATGTGACTAACTGGCACCTGCGTTTCGCACAGATCGCTCGCAGACATCTCTGATTACATCGCGCCGTGCCGCGTCGGAGAAGAACCGGCGAGCCCTGCGTAACGGAGTGAAATCGGTCGTTCGTCGTATAAAGTGGTTAAAGCGACAGCGATGCGTTGGCCAGTTTGTTTAGAGTGCACGGGGTAGATAATATATATTCCGTAGCTGACAAGTGACAGTGCCACACCTGCGTGTATACGTGTGAGAAGCGGCCAGATCAGCGATATCACATGCCGCCGGCTATCTCGCTAAAACAATAATACGGCTATTACTCATCGCTCGGTCTGTCTGTCTGTCTGGCAGAAAACCCACCACACCGACGCGTTGCGTCATTTCAGCGTCATCAACAGCTCGGACTGCAGCTGCTGTTCGCCATGACGTCAGCACGTCGGCATGACGTCAAGATGACGACACACAGATGACGATGATGATGATGATGATGGAGTACGTAAAGACAGTTCGTCTTAAAGCGGTGCTGCTGCAGCTGATCATCATGCAGCAGTGCGTGCTCACCGCCGACTCTACATGGTGGTAAGTAAGTAGCAGTCGTTGTAGTCAATCAAACAAGAGCCAAACTAATTTGGCTGTAGGCGAACTGGGGGTTCCGACCCCCAAATCTCCCCTTCCCGTGGGGGACCGGGTCCCCTGTCTGATACAACGGTACTTGGGACCATTCCCGGTTTCGCTCTGCTGACAACGATGACATGATTGTACCACGTACTCGGACCGCGCGTTATGGTCCGCGCAGTTTCCGCGTCGCAGCACCCAAGATTTGGAACATGTTGCCACCTCATCTCAAGAACAGCAGTGTTAGTCGCGAACAGTTCAAGTCGGGCATAAGAGGCGCCTCTGAGAACTTTGTTTAAGCGGCGCTTTACAAATACTAGATTTGATTGATTGATTGATTGATTGATTGGCACGAGCGGCTTTAGCAGCGTGCACGAGTGTGACAGACGACACGCATGTATAGATTGCACACATACAGACCACGCTGTGTCTCAATTAGCGGAATCCCTTTCTTCAGCGATGCTGTCTAAAATTAAACAAAACACGTTTATATAAATAGCGCCATGTGTCGCCATCGAATTATCAGAGGTGAAATATCTAACTCTATACCGGTACTACACGACTATCCTACTTACTGTGTCGATAAACAACAGGCCATACTAATTTAGTACTGCATAACTCTGTCGGTGGGCGGAGAATTTCTTGTAATGTTTCCATACAGTCCTCGGTAGGGCTACCGCGAGTACTCGAGTAACCAACTCGCGATTACTCGAGCCCAAAAATTACTGGAGTATTTCTTATTACTCGTTTACTCGACAATTTCTATTTCCGGATAACAAACCTCTATGTATTTGCCAATTACGCCGTCTGTGATTAATTTATTCCTCGTTTAAAATAAGCCGATAACATTTCTTTTGTTAACGACTTGTTGACTGTCCAAATTTGTCTACTTACTGCACTTAAACAGTGACGTCAATCTGCGATGTGACAAAAGAAATAAGTGGCGTTAAAAGAATTTTCAATTGTATTTATCATATAACCAATTTATTGCATTTGATGTCCTTGGATGGTCTCACGGTAGCACTAGCGGACAAATTCTATGTAGTTATTCCACTGCATTAATCAACTTCCGGAATTGTCGAGTACTCGACAAGGTACTCGAACAAGTACTCGAGTCCCAAATTACTGTAACAGTAGACGTTCGACAAATGGACGGACGGCCGCATAGCAAGTCGGCAGTCAGTGCCTACATCTTTTCTTGTTATCAGTTAAAGCTGTGTATAGCGCTTCATAAGAAACCCATCTTAGAGCTACGGTGCGTCACTTGCCATATGGGATCACACAGTGTTACCTACCACCCGATACAAGTGAACGCGCCCCGCCTTAACCCCAGCCAACCAGGCCGATACTCGATTTACCTACCGCGGAGGGATGGAAGGCTAAGTTGACTAGGTATCTTGATAGCGGCTCGACCGGGAATCGAACCCACGACCTCTTGATCGCAAGTCCGACGCCCTAACCGTTACGCCACCGACGACCACCCAAGACATCAGCGAATTACAGCACTAGTGAGTGGTGGCGCGTGTGTTGATGTAAGGTCACTGAGTCAGCAGCCGATGCGAGTGTTGTCGGTGATGGGTTCCGGAGCGATCTGCGACAACACCGCCGGTCTGACTGGTCAACAGCGTAGTCTGTGTCGCGTTCAACCGGATGTGATGAGGAGCGTCGCTCATGCCGCGCAC
>Ga0209679_1000434_pt1 | contig 15455 bp, 6 predicted proteins | sample WorMetHEROISLAND_4_FD_187408 | JGI IMG/M metagenome (GOLD analysis project Ga0209679, IMG submission 187408) | Marine gutless worms symbiont microbial communities from Max Planck institute for Marine Microbiology, Germany - Olavius sp. 2 HERON... ...
GTTCTGTTACTTCCAAGCGATTGTGTATATGTTCGCTATTGCAACGCAATCATTAGTATTATTAACAAAAATAATTCTCCAGTCAAGGGGGCGAATCGTCCATTGCGTGGTGGCGTGGCGAAACGTCGAGGTAGCGAAACGTCTTGGGGGCGAACTGTCCAGGTGGCGAAACGTCCAGGGGGCGAACTGACGAAGGTCGCGAAACGTCCAGTTACCCTTTTTGGCCGTATATTTCCTAAAGTTCCGAAAATGTAGCTTCCAAAAGTACTGACAATTCGACGTGTTCTATTACTCCACTGTCGTTTGATGTTGTTTTTCTTCGTTTTTAGTTCTCAATAGTTTCCTTGCAGTTATTTTTTAGTTTCACCTGAGATCAGGACTGTTTCTAGGATTATAGGATTAATATTCATAGTTTTTCACTTTAGTTCCGTCTAATTAATTTTTAGTTTTTATGGTCTAGACTAAACTGGCAGTAGTCTGTCATTTTTCGAGCGCAAATATTATCCTATCGTCAAAGATTATTGAGCGAGCGAGCTATCGTATCGCAATCATTTGCTTACTGATGAGGTTCAGAATTTGTGATATAAATAGAAAGCAGTACTTTTCAATTCTTGATTTGCTTCTCGATTGCGACTTAAAGTGTTTCCGGTGGTGGTGGTAGTTGAAATCTATTCAGTAAACTATAATTGTGATACCGTTTTCTGTGCTGACTAAAGAACGATTGAGCAGAACTGTGTTTCTGTTTTGAAATCCCTCTGATTGTATCACCTTCGACCCGTCAGGTAATGTCTAAGAACCGGCCCATTCCAGTCCGTGGTTATGTGCATAAAATCTCTTCAAGCTATCACTGCAGCAAAGCTGTCTCCAGTTTTTATCTATAGTAAAAAGATGTACACTCATCTGACATGCAAGCGACAAGTGATCAAATTATCAAGTAAATTCAGGTGGGTACAACTTCAAGTCAATGATGATCATTGGAAGCAGGCTTGAAAGCCTCTTTTTCCGGCTATTACTAAAGACTGTACTAATAACATAACCTCAGATAACTTCTGTTGTATGGAAACTTAATATCTTGTACTTCTTGAAATAAGTGGCTTAGCTGTATAATCATATACACAATCATGCAATGATCAGAACTTGTCCAGTCGAGACTTAAAGGAGTTAATCGAATCTGCCATTACTACACTATTAGGTAAACTATTCCATATAGATGTAGCTCTGTTAGTAAAGTATTTTTTTAAAATTCATACTTGCAGTATATAGGTACTAATTTGTATATATTGCCTCTAATATCATAAGCTGATGCTAACGTAGAATGAAAGTTTAATTTTAAATTACAGTTCGGATCGTCAGAATTTAAGTTTTTAATGACTTGCATTATTAATTTTTCTTAGCAGCGACATACTGGTTTATTTTAGAGATTATAGGATCACTGTTAAGCAAGCGTAACCGATGCTGCAGTGTTCAAAGATGTCAATATCTGGCATGCTATCCTGCAGTTGAACGTGTTATATGACATAGAGAGTCTACATTGTGTTCTGGATGGATATGCCGTGAAGTTTCACAGCCATGGAAGTAGTCATCAAAGCTGCACAGTAGACATTGACAGTGTTGATGAGCAAGATGAGCTGTATCTTAATTGTCAACAATATTTGTCCTTGTTGGCTTATACTTTTATTTGATGCATTATAATTATTTATATTATATATGTACTGTGTGTGACAGATATGAACTGCTGTTTGAAAGCGTGTATGATGATTTTCTGAAATAAATATTTACCAAACTGGTTATCAGTGAAATGCTGAGAGCGTTGAGAACTGACATAGCAAACAGAGTAAGTATAACATTTATGTGACAAATAGCTGATGTGTTTTGACATCTGAAGTGATTAATGTCTGATGGCTTGAAATGACATGACTATTCCCAGTGTGAAATCAGTCTTCCATCTATCAGTTTTTAACAGCCTGCATTATTTGTTTTTCTTATAAGCAACATAATGGTTATTGTGGAGATTATAGGATTACCGTTAAACAAGCATATTGAAGGCACCGTTTTGTTGTGCAATTGATGAAAAATAGTTCCAGCTAAAATGGATATTGCTTATGTGTGTAACTTTAATCTAATTTCATTAATTTGAATTTATAAATTTCATTAATTTATAGTTAGGTTAGGGTTACTATTGAGCTTTACATTAGCCTTGGGGTTAATTGATTAATCTATTAGTGGGCTCTGAATTGCACAATGACAACAACACATCATCTTATGGTCTCGTAATTTATTGATTTTCCTGCTATATGTGGTATTCTGTAAGAAGATTACATGATTGGCAGTTCACACATAATGCATACGTTATGCACATTAAAAATGTGTACTGTGTGCATAATGACAGTGCATATATATAGCATGCCTGCTCACTCGGCAAAACGTTGGCAGTGGAGAATGGAGACAAACGTAATCGTCACTAGATGTTAGTGCTGTGCAAGTGATGCAATTTGCACAAATTTGCTTTACTGTGACTTTATTTCCGCACTGCAGTGTGCAGTCATAGAGTGGTTCAAGCTGCATCGTATCGTCATCTCATGATACTCATGGTATTTTTCGCTGTATCGTGGAACCGCATTACACCGTGATCTTGGCGATACTGGTATCATCATGCTTGGTATCACGATACTTACCGAGGTATCACAGGTATCGCACAACACTAGTGTACTGACCTCACTGATATGCTGCTTACTTTCTTGTTTTGTTTTGCATATTTTCCCGTCTGCATGCTGTGTAAGTCTGTGTCTGCATGCATGTGTGCGCATATTTGTGTTCAGTTGGCAGAAACAGCATTGCAGTTAGAAGGATCATTCGCACTGCTGCCGTGGCGAGATCAGGTCCAACGTCTCGCTTGGTGCATTCGCTTTGCACCGTTAACAAAACGATCCGAGTATGTCACGACTGCTGTGTGTCATAACTAGTTCATGACATAACTGTGCTGTGTCATAGTTACTCTGTAAGTAAGTAAGTAAGTAAGTAGGTAATTTGTATAGCGTGTTAACTGTAAAATAACCTCGAACGCGCTCGGTGAGCTAGTGAAGTGAGAAGTAGAAATGTTTAAGCTGACGTCTAGACGTAGACAGAGGAAGTACATCGTTTTTTAAAAAGTCAGGAAGAGCGTTCATAAATAGTATGATTTAAGTTAACTGTAACTGTAACTGAATTGTCATTTAACTGAAAAGTGGCAAATCCGTTAACGTTAATAGTAAACAGTAACTGAAAAAAATGTTTAATTAACTGTAATTAGCAGTAACTTAAAAATTACTAACTGAAACAATTGGCCGGAAGTTGGATACCATGTGAGACTCCCACAACATTTAGCCAGCACATTGTCAAAACCAAACAACTAGAACACTGATATACAAACAGTGGATGAACCGAGACTGTTGCAATCTCGTGCTCTGCAACACTGTCAGAAGTGTTCTTTTAAGTGTTTATTGCATACTGTTTAATGATTTAATGCGTCGCTTTGTGTAAAAATTCGGTGACATTGTAAGTTAAAGAATGCTTATACATAGGCTGGTTGTATGGCGTGGCTTGGACAAATGCTACACTATTGTCACCTTGCAGCTTTGGCGACAATTTCATATTACCATGCTGTTGCACCCAAATTAGGCCACAACTTCTGCCTTGGAGTGTCAGTGAATGGACAACTAATTCTTTGTTGGGTTTGGTACTCCATACTACCAGTATTGAGTGAAAAGGAGCTAACTGTAACTGTAACTGTAACTGTAAGTGAAAGATAACTGCTAACTTCAACCACAATGATCATAACTATGCTGGGTCATAGCTGCTACAAGTCAAAACTAAAACTACTGTGTGTTGTAAATCATCAGCTGTCTGGCATTTACTTAATTAATATGATTTATGTTAGTGTAACAGCTTCGTGAATCACAAGGTGTATTTAATGTGCTAAGTGAGGATGGTCTCTCGGAATTTTTTTTTTGCACCGTGAAGAATGTAGACTCCACTGCTGTGTCTCAGAAACATTGCCGCCACTCTCAACAAAGTTTCTAAGCAAATAACATAGCAAGAGCAGAAAACTGTGGTAGATATCTGAATATATAACTGAACTGTCTGAATCTCGAGGCTTATCACGGTGATTCAGTGGTAAACACCCACAGAGCACGCTCAGCTTGAACAGTTATAACTGGTCAGGTCTCAGTTTAGTCTCAGATTGTCCAAATAATTTGTGTCAGCATACTTCGAGATTAACTTCTTGGCCAGGCAAGGCGGTTTGGTGGTGTGCTGTATAGTTTTTGGATGCAAAAAATGTGGGAAACTGTGCAAAATTTGTTATGTGTGGCATATACATATGTGTGTCGCATATATGCGGCAAATGGTAGACGTAATGGTGATCTCACAATCCCGCTTATCTGAGACGCATCTGAAAAGACTATTCTATCAATTGTGACAAGTGGAAATGCAAGAAAAAATCTGAAATGTGCGGTGGCATATGCAGAAGTATGTGATGCATGTGCGAAAATATGCCAATTCGCATATTTCCGAATATGTGATTTTCGAAATGCCGAAATATGCGGAAAAATGTGATATGCAGATTTTTGCAAAATGTGCAATATATGCTGCAAGCGCATGATCGCTATAAACCGGTATCCCTATATAGTCTGTGACCTTTGGCACCTCTGAAGTTACAGTTTACAGCACTTTACAGATGTGTTTATTTATTTTAACGGTAAGTTGGTCCTATGTTGTCACGCGATTAATTCTGCGTGGAGCCTGCGTAATGCTGTATGCTGTTGTGTTTGTTTGTTACAGCATTTCACGGGCACAGGTTCACATTTCACTTAGACATCTTGAGGCGTGCGGACTCGTGTCGGCAGCGACGTCAGCCCAGGACTGGTCTCATCTGGCACACCAGCTTGCCACAAAGGTCAGTGACTTGTTGGTACCAGTTGGACGTTGGACTTGTCATATGCTGATGAGTACAGTAAACTGTACAGTGTGCAGCCAGTGATTGGCCACCAGACAAACATGCCATCACTTAGTCGTCATGACAGAGTTGTTATCAATCGTCTTTATTATTATTATTATTATTAATTGTACATTTATATAGCGCGCTATCATTAATAAATTAATCTCTAATGTGCTCACATTGTATTGTTCTTTGTATTGGTCATACAAGACTCACGAACTCCTGTCTTCTAAAGGGAGAAAATCAACCGGAATGTCAAGCTTGCCAGTCTGCCTTGACTGTTAAGCATATTCTCATAGACTGTACTCATCTTAGTGCAGTACGTCAAAGATATTTCAGAGTTGATACACCGAAAGTACTTTTTTAAATTGCAGACTGTTGAAACATTATTGCTGTTATTAAAGAATATATAAACTTTTACCGTCACATATAATCCTTATTTTATATTAGCTAAATAGCCTTGATTTTACCGACTATTTTACCGTTTCTGATTAACGCATAAGTTACATGTTTTTAATAATTCGTGCCACTGAATGGCCATTATTGTGCTGATGTGCCGTTAAGCAACTACTCACTCACCTCCGCACCTCCTATTTAATTTTTTAACTTTGGTGCGTTAACAAATTTTTTACATTACATTACATTACTCACTCACCCCCTTGGTCTTGGAACCCAATGCCTTGGCCTTGGTAGTGGTTGCGTAATATGTGATTTTTTTCAAAGGTTGTCTAAATTTCTGCACTTTATAGTGTTTTATATGCCGAGAAATGGAATCGGTATTGTGCTGATGTGCCATTAAGCAACTACTCACTCACTCACTGATATGTTGTTGCCGTGTTGTTATCACGATGACGAGACGCGTGTTGTGTGTTGTCTGCAGTTTCGTTGTACTGATGAGTTGCAAAGTGTGAAGCCGGTAGACGAAGGCTTGCAACTGCAGCTTGACTCTCAGTTATTAACTCAGGTATTTCGATGTGACTGCAAATTAGTTATTTTAATAGCATTAGCAGCAGCAGCAGCAGTAGGCTGTAGGCCTGAGACATGGCTACATGCGAAGTGGAATTATTTCTGGATCGTCGGAGGACTTTTGACGGATACCGTTTCTGACACCACCGTTGACTTGTGTCTCAGCTTGTATTGAATGCAGGTGATAATAGTAAGCTTATTTTGCCACAACAGTGACAGAAATATGCAACTAACTAGAAATAGAAAGAAGAAGAAGAAAGAAAAACGAAAACAAGCTTACACGTTAAGAGAGTGTTCTGAAAGTTCACTCGCTTCAAACGGATCGTATAAAAATGGACAGACATATGTAATGAACATGACGTTTTTGCCTGAATTTGATACGCAGCTGAAGCACAAATGACGTGATAGTCGAAGTTCCAGTAAACTGGGACATATCATCAGCCAAGGCATCTGAGACACGAAAACTTCTGCAAAGAATGTAATTGCAGGAGGATTTAGCAGCATTGTCATATCCAGGAGTGAATTTTGTGCATTCAGCACCATACACTAGCAGTGGTCTACAGAATGAAGTTAGCAAATGCAACAGAACCATATCATCAATCTTGCATTTAGTATCACCGTAACCACTAAGACTTAACGGTTGCTGTCTTAATGAATTGTTATTTAATTTGTTAATACTGGACCTCTTTCTGTCCGACACATTTTGTTAATAATTAGACATAGTTCTGCAACTTGGGCCGTTCTTCTTACTTCTTACTTACTGACGTGATGGTAGTGATCGTGGATGTGTAGGCAGTATTAACTGATATATCGACTGATCGGAGCAACTACGCACGTCATAGTGAGCTGTTTGCGTTCAAGCCTGCACCACATACAGACCAGGTGGTTCCACATTCCGCCGGTGAAAACGTCGTGGTTGAGTTCAGGTATACATTATCAGTGACGTCTTTATCGCAAAAGTTTTAGCATATTGAACACGTGAGGATAGTAGGTGGTTACTTGTAAAATAAAACATTTGTAGAACATTTGCAAAAATGTTTTAAACGTGGTTACATGTAAAATAAAACATTTTACAACAGTTTCGTCTGTGGCACAGCTGCGGGAAGTCAATGGCTCTAAAGCCACGGGAAGTCGAAAACCGTTTTTTGCAAATGTTTTGCAAATGTTTTATTTTAGGCATAACCACCTCCTATCTGCAACATGTGTTCAACAAGCTAAAACATTGCAAAAAAATGTTGCAAAACATTTTCGCAAATGTTTTAGCGTAATACATTTTAACATCATTTTAGAGGTGGTTACGTGTAAAATAAAACCCTAACACATTTTTACAACATTTTTGCACGTTTTATTTTACGTGTGACCACGGCCTTAGAGTAATGGTGACAGGAAGGGCATAGGAGGTGGTTACATGTTTCTGTACGTGTGGGTACTGTAGACTTCAAATTTGACGTGCATGTTCCCTTGCCCTATTCAGCGCATTAGAGGTTTTATAAATGGTATGCACTATATAAATCCATGTTTTACTTACTTAATTACTTACTTACTTACTTATCTGGCATGTAAAAGCTCTGCCACAACAGTTCCCAAAAGTCGTCATCTTCGTCGTCGTTTTCGCTGTTGTTGATGTTGTTCTTGTTGTCGTCATCATTATCGTTATCGTTGACCAGTTTAGTTTACTTATTTTACTACCGTTTTTTTCAACATACTGTAGTGTTTCTGTTTTTTTATTTGTTTTAGATGTTATAGTATTTCTAGCAGCAGCAGCAGCAGCAGTGTTCTGATGACTGCAAATGTTGTAGTTCACCGAACATAGCAAAGCCATTCCACAGCGGACATCTGCGCTCTACGATCCTTGGCCAGTTCGTTGCCAACATCTGTCAGTGGTGTGGTCACAACGTCGTCAGACTCAACTATCTCGGAGACTGGGGCACTCAGTTTGGTAGGTGTGTCGTGTTGATGATGATGATGATGATGACGATGATGATGATGATGATGGAGTTTTTCACTCGAAGTTTTCAAACTGTTTTGCGTCAACTACAGTGCACAGAATTCTAACTTAAACGTTTTGCGGTCATCTATATCATTCTTTTTAATCTGACATCACGTGTCATAAGACGTAGTTATCTCCGCCAAGTGAACCGAGTAAATGGCGGAGATACTGTTTTTGTTCGATGTGTGTCTGTCTGTGGGTGTGTGTCTGTGCGCAGCGGACCGGTCAATCTGACCAGTTTAAAACGGTTAAAGCTACTGACGTCAGATTTGACGTACATGTTCCTAGGGACAGTCCGGACGTGATTCCTTAAAAATTTTTCCAAAAATGTGCGTGGCCAGGTTCACGTGACCCCCTAAATTTTTGGGTGTTAAATGGTAATAGCTCCAAAACGGTTAAAGCTGTAGACTTCAAATTTGACAAGCGTGTTCCCAGGGACACTGATGGTTATTTGGCAGAGATATGCATACACTGTCGTGAGCGCCTTCTTGTTAAGTTTTGCCACAACAATCCCCAAAAGTTTACTTTTGGGGACCGACCTAACCTGGAGTAACTAACCTGTGGAAAAATGGGCGCAGGTTAAACAAAAACCAAGTGTGTGTGTGTGTGTACATGTGTGTAGTTTTAACCATTGATAGTTACATTTCAGTAAATATCTCGTTTTATCCTATCTGAAACATGTCGTCTGTCATTCAGCAGTGTTATGTGTTTGTTGTTCAGGGTTGCTAGGTGTTGGGTTTGAGAAATATGGCAACGTTGAAGCTCTCCAGTCCGATACTGTTCACCACTTGTTTGATGTATGACCCGACACTATTGTTAGTTGGTTCTGAATGACCGACACTAACAGTTCAGTATATCGGTAGCTTGTCATTGTAATTCGTTTGTGATAACAAGCCTGAAACACTCTGCCGGAGGAGATAACTACATCGCAGTCGCTTCCGACCTTCTGTTAACATCTCAAAACTTGGCTCTTCAGGAAATCATACCCGTACATCATCATCTAAACCAACCTGTTATTTTTAATTTACTGTTAACCTTGAAGTAGCTCTGCTACTTAGGCATTTTGTGATGGATTGATGGATTGATCGATCAGTCGATCGATCAATCGAATCCGGGCCCTTTTGCGTTCAAGTCGGCAACTCTACCTCTCGACCTTCCCTCCCCTCCTTTGTTGTCATTCTTTGTTATTTAATTTATGCTGAAATGCTAAAGTCTAAGAAACAAGATATAAACATTTATCAGTGGAACTGCAGCCTGAGACCGACACTGTATGACCGCTGTACAAGTATTATATGGCAGTCATCAGTTACATCAGAAGTCGGTGATATCAGCGATCAGTGAAGTGTAGTGGTCGGTGATTGGCTAGCCGTCTTCTGTTGTGTTTTTGTGAATGTTGTGAATGGCTTCATTGTTCGTTCACAGGTTTATGTGAAGATCAACAAGGATGCTGAAACTAATGAAACTGTTCATGAGTCAGCGAAGCTCTATTTTAACCGCATGGAGCAAGGTTTGCAGTGCACTCATACATCATAACAAAAAAGGTTAAAGGTGCGTATAGCTCTTCGTTAACAGACCTCACAGCTATGGAACATCACTTGCCATATGGGATCACAGTGTTACCTGCCACCCGACAAGTGAACGCACCCCGCCTTACCCCCAGCCAGACAGGCCAGTACTCCATTTACTAGTATACCTACCCTGGAGAGATGGAAGGCTGAGACGACCTAGGTGGTTGGTTACGTACCGAGATGTTTTATCTGCCTGCAGACAGTCACCCATCCGAGTAGTAACCGGGCCCAGTGTAGAGCAACTTTGTTGATCGCAACCAACGCGTTGACCACTACACCACGCCGCCACCTGTAAATAGTTGATAGTTATTGTATCGGCCTAAGCCGATACATTGCAATTACCAATTTGTCCATTATAGCGGTCTTTGTCAAATATCTCCGTCAATTCTTAATCGATTTAAACCACACTTACAGGCATAGTAGTGTGCCACAAAACACGTCTCCGTGAATTTTTTCAGCTGTTTACCTCAAGCGGTTTCAGAGCACGGCGCCGCCGCGACTTTTTTTTGTCACTTTGTGTCTGTCACGATGTAGCGAATCCCTCGACTGCCTCACACTTCCATAATTTGGCTTAATTAACGTGTTTCCTGTTCGAAGGAATGCCCGACGTCTAAAAATTGAAATATTTCTATTGTGTGCATAGCCAGAATTGAAAAAACCTGAAAATTTCGGATTTTGACCCCTTGCACCCGCGTGCAGGCATATCGACATCAGAAACACATTTCACAATTTCAAAAATGGTTTCAGCAGTTAGGGCAGATGCCACAGAAGTGCCCATGCCGAAGCACAAATCCTCTAGCACAAACGGTTTACTCGCTACAGGGCGGTAAAGTGCATCCAAATTTTGAAAACAAAAAAAAATTTTCGGAAAAAATTTTTTCAACCTCCACTACGACAAGAAAAATACGCTGAATCCATTGGTGAAATCCGTCCTTAAATCCGTTGACAATTAAGAGAGATATTTGCAATTTTGTGACCGCCGTGTCCGCTCTTTCCAATACGTCGCAACGCAGCGTCTACAACTAGGCGCGTAGGCCGATACTTCGCAGTTCGCACTGGGCAACACTTGCCCTGTGCAGCTTTTTCTAGTTATTATATAGAGTTTGACACTGGGTGACAGGAAGGGTGTCTTCTCTGCTCCAACAGATATCAAAAGTTTCAAACCAGTCTAACAACCCAGGGAAATAGAGAGATCTGCAGCTCTAATAAAATAATTCTTATGGTATATATATGTACAACTTATTGTTTGATGAATGAAATTGTATCGTACATGCATGCAGAGATTGTGGTGTGATACTGAGTGAAAAGCTGTATGTGGGGTTGTGAGACAAAGGCTAAGACTAGAGGCTGTAATGAGTCGACAGTGGCATTGAGATGTTTCGTATTCATGTTTTAAGAAAATTTGGTGGGTTCGGAACGTAATAAACTTAGAGGGAAGCGACAGGTAACATTAAAGATTTGTAGAGTCTGTAGTGATATGCAGGTGACGCATGCAGCATGTCATTCTGGCGTATGTGTCGACAATTGAGCCTTGACGAATACAACGACGTGTACAAGGTAAACACAGTCTCGGCTCTAGCACCCACTCAACCCGTTCACCCACTCGCTTGATATAACCAGCATGTGTGGTCTCGACATTGAGTAAACAAGTACGAAAGGTACTGTTGGACCCGGAAGGTGCCCATTTGCTTACTTATACTACTGTCATTACGGTAAGCCCCGCCTGTGCATAATTATTCATCACTATGCTCCACCAGTTGGATGCAGCATCACACACCTCATTGGCTGCAGCAGGCCGCCTACGATGTTAGTGAAGGGTCGTTGTCAAATTTCTAATTGACTACTTTGCTAATTACTCATTAATTACGGATTAATTTAAAAATCTGAGATGGTAGATCTGTAGGGAATGTGAGCGCGAATGTGTGTGCAAAGTTTCGTTGTGCTTCGCTGCGTATTAAGAAAGCCTTAGGGATTTTTAGAGAACTGATAACAACAACAATAACAACGACAACAACAGGAACAACCAGAGTAGCGTTTGGAGACCCGCCTTTTGGGTCCAAAGAGCGATAATGTAGTGTCCGAAAAGTCAACTGTTCAACTGAAGAAAAAATGTTAACATATTGCATTGTTCATGTGCAGTGAACTCAGAACTGTGTCCAGTGATTGGTTCGTAAACTAATTATACTGGTAGTGCGAATGCTGGGAGCAGTTAATTGCATCTATCTGTCCTCTTTCGGTGTATGTGTGAGCGGATGCTGTGGGCCTGCATGCTATGCTGCTGGTGGCCTGCAGGAGGGCATGGGTGTGGCTGTGCTACCAGCCTAAGCATAAGCACACTAATTATATTAATTGTATTACAATTAGAACTACGTAATGTTGTCAGATTAATTACAGTTTACTGATTAATAAGAATTAGAATCAGCACAATATACAGTTAATTAGCGAACTAATTAGATTCTAGTGAATGACTTAACCATTACTGGTGTTGATGTCTGGTAGAGACTTGGTGTGAAGTTTACACACATTCACGGTGAGTCCATGTATCACGCCGCAGCCAGGCAACTCGTTCAACAGCTGGACAACAGTGGACTACTGCAACGCTCTGGGTACATATCTGCAGGGCCCCTGTTTTTCCGCGGCAAATTTTGCCAAATTCCGCAGCGCGGTTTATGAAATTCCACAGCGCTATTATCCCCAAATACCCTACATTCCGCGACCAGTTCATGTTGTTGTATTAACTGACAACATTTCAAAGTATAACCTGTTAAAAGTGTAACCTGTTACACGAAAGCATATTACATTAGGCCATTAGTGATGAAAATATCGTCATAATATCAAAAAACATTACTGTTATTTAAAAGAACACAGCGCGATGAGCACACAGATTATCTTGTGTCAAGCTTTGACGAAGGGGCGACAGCACACAACCATAGCTTACAACGACTAGATTTTGTCGTTTTGTTTGTTATTCTCTGACAAACTTCACGTCAAACCAATGTTGATGATTTAACACAAGCCGACATCAGATGCGTCTCTAAAGAGACGTTTTGTACTATTACGATACCCAGAAGCAACATGGTCAGTGCAATTATGTTACACGTCTCGTGTGGCAGTTTCTACCTGTGGTATTTCATTTGCATGTTTTGGTTTACAGTATAATGGGTACACTTTCTACTGACATTTGAGTTTGTAGTAAGTAAATGTTCAAAGGCAAATGCTATAGCGAGGCATGCAGAGTTATGTCTGTGTTTCTGCTTTACCGTGTTTGTTGGTGAGTAAAGGTTTATGAGTGTTTTTGGACCCGGAAGGCGGGTCCCAAAAGCCACTCTAGTTGTTCTTCTTCTTGTTGTTATCAGTTCTTTAAAAAATCCCTAAGGCTTTCTTAATACGCAGCAGAGTGCAATGAAACTGCTGACATTAATGGCCCACAGATCTACTGTCTCAGATTTTTACTTATTTTCTAATTAATGAGTAATTAGCTAGTTGATTAGCGTAGACCACGGCCCGCGGGAGTGCACACAACAGCTGTAACAGCTAGCCAAAGCATGCTGGCTGGTCACCTCAGTGTGTGTATAATGGCCAGCTGTTACAGCACTTGCGCACACTCCCTTCCGGGTCCATAGTACCTTTCGTACTTGTTTTACCTCAGAATGCATCAGAATGGAAGGGAAGTGAAGGGAGAGGAAAGAGAGGGAGGGGAGGAGATGGAAGACTGACCACTTATTGGGTAATTGTATACACACTAATGTTCAATGCAGCTGCACATAAATTGTGCAGCTGCATTGATAGCAGAAATGCAGACATTGGACTCGTGTACAGATGTTCCACGTTCTGTGCATAGGTGGATCCAGGCATGGGCGGACCGGACGGCCGACCCCCCATTGACGAAAAGTAGGGGCTGGTCGTGGCTGCGCGAAGCAGTCTGCCTCCGGCGAGCTATCCTGGAAGTAGTATTTGATGTTGTTATCGATTATGAATGTGCATATTTTAGTTTAAATCATTTTATTTAAATCCTTAACTTCTGGCCTGTCTTTTTTACAAAAATGTACAAAAAGCTTTCAGCTTCTGGGACTCCCTTAGCCCCCACCAGGGACTCTGCCCATGGACCCCACTGTGGGCTCCACCTCGGACCCCCATTACAGGCTCGCACTGTGCGCTTGCCCTGGTCCGTCCCCTTTGGCAAATCGTGGATCCGCCACTGGTTCTGTGTGCTGACTTTTAAACAGAAGTAGCGGTTCATATAGTGGGAGCTGTTTGGCAGGACATGAGTGACATTTGAATTTTATTAGAAACTAATTCAAGATTATTCGTACTTGTTGCCGCTGTGCAGAGAGAACGGAGTTGGCTATTTGAACGTGACGCAACCTCAGGACGCATCTCCAGTTTATGCAAATCTCATCAAAAGCGATGGATCCACACTTTACCTCACTAGGCATGTCGTCACAATGCTGATGTGATGTTGAGTTATACGTTTAGAGTCTGAGAGAATAAAATATCTACAATACTACATGTCTTACTCAAGTCTTTTTGCTATGCATAGGCGTTAATTTGGCAAAAATATTGGGATATCTTTGTGCCTGTGCCACCGTTAGGCGTTGCTGGAGGCATTTTGTTTTCATGTCCGTCCGTCCGTCCGTCCGTCCGTCTGCTGGGATGTTTCCGCGATATTTGTGCTGTGCGTTGATGAGTTTTCACCAAACATTTGTCAGTAGTGCACCTTAAGACAAAAGATAAACTGATGTGATTAGGTTTTGGGGTCAAAAGGTCAAAGGTCAAAAGTCAAGGTCGTAGCAGGCTGTCCGTCTAGTGTTCTAACCGTCTACCCATAATAAGTTTTAATTACACATGCGCCAGAACGTTACGTAAACATGACGACATTACAATGTGTAGCATAGAATATGTAACTACAGAAATAGGACACCGATCGTGTTATTATTTGATATTAGTGTTATTTGTTATTTTTGCGACGTAAATGGTCCTTTGTTGAAATATCCACCAGAGTATACTGTACACCTTACTTTTTTGAGCCACCCTGTAGTTTTGGATATGAAGTCATTATGTGAGTGACCGTACCACTATGCCTATGTGTGTGTGAAAATTTATTCATCTTTATTCACCGTAAGGTAGGAATGAAAAATATACAAACAATTTAACTAAACAATCTTATCTACAACTACAAAACTGTCTTACAGCACATATTAACTGATATATCATCATATACCACATTCATGTATTATGTATAACGTTAAATTTTTTTCACAAATTTTCCACTTTTTTGGGCAATCTGGCCACTAGGAATCACAAAGTTCAGTGCAGACTGGCAATATTATATCACTAGTTTTAAACAATTTCATAAATAATCTATTTGTAACGAAATCAAGGAAGGAAAGTTCAGATTTAGTAAATGTGTCTGTGTCTGTTGCATTTCACAGAGATATCGTTGCCGCTGTCGACCGTCAACAGAGTTTCCAAGCGAACAAACTGTATTACGTGGTGAGTGTTGGCAGTTCCTTCGTCTGCATTTGACATGTCATTGTCAGTCAGTCAGTCAATCAATCAATCAATCAAATCACATTTATATAGCGCCTTATGTCGCAAGCGAATCAGAGGCACGTAAGGTTTAAGAGTTAGGCTCTGAGTCAACAGAGCCAATCTCGTCGGTGGCTGGCCGTCGTCACCAGCTTTCTGCTAACCGTGGACAACAGCTCGTCGTTCCTCGCTACAGACTCACGACAGCTGGCAGAAGGGCATTCTCCTGCGCTGGCCCGTCTAGAGCATGGAACAGTCTTCCTGAATACCTCAAAGACTAATTGCTTGTCTTGGACTCTTTCAAGCGTTCGCTCAAATGTTTTCTGTTCGCTACGTACTGACACAGTGCATCGAGTGCATTAGAGATTAATTTATTAATGATAGCGCGCTATATAAGTGTACAATTAATAATAATAATAATAATTAA
>Ga0209679_1000435_pt1 | contig 15432 bp, 15 predicted proteins | sample WorMetHEROISLAND_4_FD_187408 | JGI IMG/M metagenome (GOLD analysis project Ga0209679, IMG submission 187408) | Marine gutless worms symbiont microbial communities from Max Planck institute for Marine Microbiology, Germany - Olavius sp. 2 HERON... ...
CAGACCGTCAATGACGGAGTAGCTCATTCCATGATGTAGACATTACATCTAGCTGTCTGACACTTGTACTGGAAGGAGAGTGTAACGGTGCTTCGTAAAGTGAGTGCATGTAGAGACAGAACGTCAGAAGGTACTGTATAGCAAACATTTCGTGACATCACAGAAGTGCCCGTATCACGTGACCTTTGACCTTGACCTTGAGCACGTCCTGGATGCAGGCCTTTGTGGGGACCATCGTGTGCAAGTTTGGTGGCGATCCAGTCCTGTTTGTGGTAGAAGAAGCGATTTTCATGAAAGCAGAAAAGTGTCCGTATCACGTGTCCTTTGACCTTGACCTTGAGCACACCCTGGATGCAGGCCCGCGTGGGGCCACGTTTTGGAAGTTTGGTGGCGATCCAGTCCTGTTTGTGGTAGAAGCTATTTTCGTCACATCAGAAAAGTGTCCGTATCACGTGCCCTTGACCTTGACCTTGAGCACACCCTGGATGCAGGTCCATGTGGGGACCATCGTGTGCAAGTTTGGTGGCGATCCAGTCATGTTTGTGGTAGAAATAGCGATTTGCGCAAAAAAGTTTACAGACAGATGGACGGACGGACGACGGACGGCTCGCGATTGCATAAGCTCACTCGTGGGAGCGTCCACGCCGAGCCTGGGCCCCGCACGTACGCTGGTCCGATTTATTGATAGCGCGGCTGGCGCCTCGCGTATGCTGGGCGGACATACTGACGGACATACAGACACGTGACACGACTTACCAGCCAGCCAAAGTGACAGTACCCAGCTGTACGCTGGGAATTCATGGAATGAGCTAAAAATCAGTTTGTATTTGGCAAAGATATGGGACAAAAGTTCGACGTCTTGTTTTTTGGCTTACATTGTATAACTGTTCTTCAGTTAAAAGCTATAGGTTTATAATGTATTGATGTCTTTGTGTCATTGTAGGCAATGGTGCAGTTGCCTCAGTTGCAGCAAATGGAGTGAATGATATAGAAGTTTTAGAAGAAAGTAAAGTTTCCAATTGGCAGTGTGATGTAGATCCAGCACCTGAGATCAGCATTGATGCCTCATGTTTGCCTGTCATCAATGTGAATGGTGAAAACATTCTCCGTGTGTTCTGGCTTGACGCATTTGAGGATCATTTGAAGCAGCCTGGTATTGTATTCCTGTTCGGTAAAGTTTGGGCCGAGTCTGCAAAACAGCATGTTAGCTGCTGTGTGAGTGTTAAAAACATAGAAAGGTGTGTGTACCTTCTGCCAAGACGTTGTCGGGTCAATATCAAGACAAATATTGAAGATCAGTCGCGTCCTGTCACATTTCTTGATGTCTATCAGGTCGGTCGATGTTATTATACTGTCTGTTGTAATCTTATGATTTGATTAAAATATGATTTCATTACTTCGTTATTGTCAATGCTTAGTCATCCGCTGCACTAACTACTTAGTGAAGAATTTAAGTGATCATTTTTAATCAAAATATTTCATGTCATTGTCTGAAAGTTTGCATTTTGTGAGGATAATTTTCTGCTGACTGCTGTTTAGATTCTATTGTTGTATTCAAACTGAATTGTAATATAATGCAGATAGTGTTGGTCCTCATGCAAAAGTGTTGGTTTGTCATCCCCTTCCAGCACCTTTCCTGCTGCAGGGACGCGGGCCCTGACCCCACTGTTGGCCTTCGCGGGCACCGACGGTGTGACCACCACCCCTTTCGTTACCCACTCCCAGTGTCTGATAAAAGACATTCATGATCACATAGGCCTCAGTTCATAAAAACGATGTCTCGGTATGATACAAGAAAGGGTTGTACACAAATAGGAAATCAGGTGCAATCTGTCAAATAGCACCAAAATTTTGTCTATTGCAAACCATTCTAAATTCAACATCTTGTAAGGTATGACAGTATTAGCCAAGAAGCATTAAACAACGAATAGGAAATCAGATGTGTGCTATCATTTTAATTGTCATGATTGACTTATAGCACTTCTTTGAAGTAATAATAATTGCTTGTCATTGGTGTATTGTGTTAACATTATTACCTTTTTGCAGTTACGTAAAAAATTTTTGTTCATTTTGAACTCGTTGTCTTTTGTCAGACTTTTGATTGTACTGTTACAAATCATGCTTTGGTGTTGCAGGAATTTAATGGCTTTATTGCTGAGCGATACAAAATTATGAAGTTTAAATCTATGAAAGTGACTCGTTCGTATGCTTTTGCGGAGAAAGACGTTCCAGCTGAGAGTGAGTATCTGGAGGTTAGGTACTCGTCTGAATTTCCTGCTTTGCCTGCTGATCTTGCTGGAGAGACATTTTCGCATGTGTTTGGGACTAACACTTCTGCACTCGAGATGTTTGTACTTGATCGTCGTATCAAAGGACCATGTTGGCTCGATATCAGCGGCCCACAGGTTGTTATTTTGTTACCTTCTCAAGCAGGTGATGTTTTTGCCTTAGTTTGTGCCTGTCTGCAGGATTACTCTAAAAGTTGTGGATGACTTTTTCTTAAATCTTTTCAAAGTATTAGATTTTTCAGGGTGTCTACAACTCCTGGAAATCTACTGGAATTTAAAAACCCTCCTGAAAATCCTGGAAATCTTGAATTTAATGGTCCTCCTGGAAATTTTTGTGTAAGATGCTCGACCGCATTGGTTTCCGGTCATAAAACTGGGTACCAGATCGCTTAGAAAGTACCGGGTAAACAGGATCACTATGATATCAGGGGTTAGCATCCCTGCCCGATAAGTGTCAGCTAAAACAAAGACAGTACCAGGTAAACAGCATCCATTAAATGTAGTAGATTCGGTACATAGCAGGCTGAAGCAATGCAAACATGTCCTGGATTTTTCTTGAAATCCCTCCTGGAGTCCCCTGGAAATCTCCAGGAAATTTGTTCAGTTAAATTTGTAGACACCCTGTTTTTACTCCTTGCGCGCTACATTCCTAACGTAGCGGAGAGGAGTGTATGAGAACAATGTAATATTGAGGACCGACCGACCTTGCATTTTGTACAATTTCGAACGGCTATATCTCGGGAACGGGTCATCCTATCCACTTCATGTTTGGTTCTAGGGTAGGGTTTTCGGGGACGGCGGATCAAATGGACCTACTTCCTGTTGGACCAAATCCAAGATGGCGGCTGGCCGCCATCTTGGAAAATTTCAAATGGCCGTATCTCTGGAACGGGTCGTCCGATCGACTTCCTGTTTGATCCTAGGGTAGGGTTTTCGGGGATGGCGGATCGAATGGCGCCATTTCCGGTTTCACCAAATTCAAGATGGCGGCTGGCCGCCATCTTGGAAAATTTCGAATGACCATATATCAGGGTTGAGTTATCCGATCCACTTTCATGAATTACAGAGCAGCTTGGAGGAACAACCTACAGGAGAAAATAATGCGCGAGGAGTAATTAGATTGGTCACAATCTAAAATATTTCTTGTTTGACAACATGTTCCATTGTTCTCAACGTTTCTATCCAAAAATGTCTTATTCTGCAATTTTTTACTACACATATGCATATTATCTTTCTCATGATGTGTTGTCATTTAATATCTTTGCCTTATTAATGTGACTTTTTCCTACAGTAACTACTAAAATAGTGTGTGTTAATGAACTTTTGCTTAAAACATTATACAAAGTGCATTTTTTTGATCATTTTGTATGAATCGTAATGTTTTTGTTTGTGTTTGCCTCAGGTGTCAACACCTGCAGTGAGCTGGTGCCGGTTCGAAGCATTTGTTTCTAAAGCAGAGAATGTCAGTGTGTCCGAATCAACCAAACTGACTCCACCGCCGCTTGTTGTTATGGCACTAACGCTGCGAACAGCTCCACACCCACGCACACACCAGAATGAAATAACAGCAACAGCATGCCTCGTCCATCGAGCTTTTCATCTGGACCGTTCAGCACCAAAACCAGTTTACCAGTCACACTTCTGTGCAGTTGCTGCACCTGCTGAATGTGTGTTGCCATTTGACTTTCGCGATCGTGTGTCTGGCAAGTCCAGCAGTCAGGTTTCAATGCGTATTGAGATCATGTCCAGTGAACGTGCATTGATTAACTTTGTCCTTGCCAAGTTACATAAGGTATCTTTTAGTTATTATTGCACACATTACAATTGTTGAATGTTAGTGTTGTGTAGCATCAGTTGCTTTTCATGTCTGTTCTCTTCAGCCACAAGTGGCAAGATACAGTGTTCAGTGTGTTTACAGTAAATATATAGACGGCAGGTCACATTTTTTCTATAAATTTCTTAGCTAGTAAACCATGCATATGCGTGGAGCCCGAAAAGTGTGTTGTGTCATCAAATTTTGGAATATGTCACTGAGTGATGAATGCCATGGCGATGCAAAATCAGTGATGTGCTTAAAAATTTAATTTGCGTCAGATCATCCGGATATAATGTGCCGACAGTCATACCTGTAATACCAGGCTGTATTTGCTGTAGTACCCTTCATATTAGGGGTAACGTTCATTGACAGCTGTTTGTCATAGCCTCAATGTTTTGGTTGTCAGCAAGACCAATACGATCTTCGCAGTTTTCATGCTGCTGGACCAACAGTCTGTAATTCTTGCCACTGGACATTGGGGAGCATTTGTCACCCACTAAACTTCCAAACAAACTTAAAATGACATTGTGTGTGGTATTACATGGCATATTGAGTTTGTTGGCAACACGTGATGCAAGAGCTATGAGTCTAAAATACTGAACTGACCTGAACTGAGAATAAGCTAATCTTGCTACTGACAATGTTGACTTTTGCCTCAAGGAATCATGTCATCAAGTGATTATGTCTTGGATGTTTATTAACAGTTGAAATGAAACTGTTTTCTAGTGAGATCAAGAGTATGAAGTGTGTGTTGACTGTTGTAAGATTGTGCGCTGTGAAAAGCTTATCTGGTAACTTGTCGTAGAGGACTCAGTTTGACATAATTGTGCTTCTTGTGTGTAGTATGTGTTCTGTGGTACATGTGTGTGTAGGTTGATCCTGATGTCATTGTGGGTCATGATGTTGTTGGATATGACATGGACATATTGCTGCATCGCATAGCTGCCAGTAAAATTTCTCACTGGTCAAGAATTGGACGACTGAAGCGAGCAACTGTGCCAAAGTTTGGTGCAAGGTCTGGTGCTGCAGCTGGAAGACTGATAATGGACACAATGATCTCGTCAAAGGAGCTGATTCGATGTCGTAGCTATGATCTTACAGAGGTAACAGTTACTGTCAGCTGGTAATGTTAGCTGCAGTGTAGCAGTGATGCAGACTTGAGTGTGTAGTAGTTAGATGTTTATATGTAATGTCTGAATTTCAACTGACGTTGTGGACATTTCATTTCAGCCACTAATCACACATGGGCATTGTGCATCTGCCTGTAAACCCATATTACTGTCCATACGTCAAGATACGCTTGAAATTGAGATGAGTATTTGCCTTGGATTTTATGCATATATTTTGATTGGCACTGACATTGATCGTTAATGTCTCAGTTAGACAGGTTCCATTGTTCTGAGTGGAGTGCCTTGACACAATTATTGAGTTGCAGGAATGGCATCTGACCTGTAAGAAGCCACTTGAACAAACCCTGTGACTTAAGAAACCTGTCAAAATCTGACGAATGAAAAAACACAAGTGCATTTTAACATTAGCTGAGAGATGAGCAGCATTGTGCCCCGAGTTAATTATGTGTGATTTAAGGGTTATCAAAGGTTATTAAATTTTACCGCGTGATGCATGTGGTGCATAGCACGGTATTGCAATCGGTAAGTTGTCTGTGTCTTTGTCCATCCATTTGTCTCTGATGTTGTGGTATTGTGGTCATATAGGTTGGATTACTTGGATTACTTTGATCTCAGACTAACGCATCAGAATGATAACGGCACCGCATCGTTTTCTTGTTATATATAAAGGGTATTCCAAAAAAACCCAGTTTTAATTTTGCGATAACTTCCGGTTTTATCAGTCAGCAATTGTCCTTCGTTATTCTGCCCATATTAAACCATGTTTAAGGATTAAAACCATTAAAACAGAATACATTACGAATAAACACAATATGACGTAACAGTGTCGTTACAAAGCATTGCTGTGAATAAGTAAGCAAGTATGGAATAAGTACTAAACTGTTTTGTGTAAACTTTAAAATGTTACACATTCGAAAATGTACCATCGATATTAGCGGTAGTGTTTTGCTAGGTGGTGGTTACAGAATAAAGGTGAGGTGGCAGGCATAATTTTACTTTTGTGCATCATACATTTCTCGTTGTAACAGTAAAAAATGGTTAAAATCGGTGTACATTTACGGAAGTTATTGCAAAATTAAAACTGGGGTTCCGCTTTTTTGGAACACTGTATATATGTATGTTTCCATAGTGGCATGAAATTTTACATTTACATTTCATTTTTACAGATTAAGCACTTTTAGCAGCATGCGTACAGGCAAAACAGATATAAGATTTATGACATCAGCATTATTTGTTGTAGCATATTATAGTACCGTCCTGTTGATTGGGCGACAGGAAGGGCATCTGGTCTGTAAAAGTACTGTTACAGTGCTACGGGTCCTGGCAGCTGTAGATAAGACCCAATCCATTTTCTGGTCAGATGGCATAAAAGGGGCCTAAACCAGGTTTTTACTTTTGTATAATTAGCGTGCGTGCATGTGTGTGTGTATGTGTGAATATTTTGTTTATGCATTGTGCTGGGTAGTTTCATTATTCTTATTTAGGTTATTTGTTGAATGTGTGAGGCCTATTTTTGCTGATGTGCCATTGAGCAACTGTTTACAAACCCCAAATTCCCATAAGTTTGTTTGGGACTGGCGTAAACTTGAGTAACTCCGGAGAAATGGGTTGATTGGGCTAAAATGGAGTGTATGTGATAATATTTATTACACACATCACTGTCTTTTCATATGTTGTATTTTGTGTGTTGTCATATTGGTGTTAAATATTTGTGTATTTGTGTTATGGCTGTTTGTAGTTGGTATCACATGTTCTCAAGGAACAACGTCGGGTGTTTGAACCAGACGAAGTTCGATCGGCCTTCAGTGACTCCTGCAGTCTTCTCGGCCTATTAGAGTCAACACTTCTTGATGCCACATATACTCTGCGCATTGCAGGTGAACTGAATGCTTTGCCACTTGCTGCTCAGATCACCAGTGTATGTGGCAATGTGTTGTCACGCACGCTTGCCGGTGGTCGCTCAGAACGCAATGAATATCTCCTGCTTCACGCATTCACTGAACGAGGTTTCATCGTACCAGATAAAGTGTACAGTAAACGTCAGACTCAGCATGTCGAGGACCATGACGATGAGGCAGATGCAGAGACGGGTGCTACCAAGGGCAAGTCGGGAAAGCGGAAACCGGCTTATACAGGTGGACTGGTGCTGGACCCAAAACGAGGATTCTATGACAAATATGTGCTGTTGGTGGATTTTAACAGTCTGTATCCATCAATCATCCAAGAGTACAATATCTGCTTCACAACAGTAACCAGTTCAAACAGTGACGCACAGGTCTGTGACTGTCTTTGAATGCTGGTTGTTCATTTGTTTGACGTTTTAAGTTACACTTTAATAGTAATTAAAATACAGGTTATAGTAACATAAAAACTGAATGTGCAAGTGATCCAGTTTTGAGAATATTCAGCAGAGCATTCTGTGACTGATGTCAATACTGAGTTCATTGTGCTGTGAGCCTGTGACATTGTGACTGTGAAACTTTTCTGGAAAGCCTGGAAATGTCATGGAATTCGACAGCTGTCTGGGAAAAGTCGGAGAATTGTTAGGGAAAAGACCTTGTCAGGGAAAACTGTTTATTGTTAACATTATCTTTGGGGCAACACCAGTGTTTAGCGTAATATTTCTGAAGGTGCATTTTTTTGGCTCATTTCATGGCATTACTGTTAGCATGCATGACACGTGTAACTGCACCGCTAAATGTTGTGAAAATGTCGGAATTTCACGGTCCTAGTGCAGTGGTCGCCCTGTGTTTTGCTTATTGAACAGTGTTACTCTTCAGTTCGTTAACCCTATTGGTTCAGTGACAAAAGGCCATTCAGCACGTAAAACGTCACACTTCAACAATTCCCAAAGCTCACTTTTGGGGATGTAACTCTGGAAAAATCAGATGGTTAAACAAAATATCAAAAGTTGTTGTTATTGCAGTTTGCTACACGTAGATAATTTACTGATTAGTGATCAGTCGCACGGATGCTTTGTTGTAAGGCGTCTGCTGTTGACGATGAAGACTATGATGAGTCTTTGTTACCTGAACCTGGGCTTGAACCTGGCATTCTCCCAACCGAGATTCGGAGACTGGTGGAAAGTCGCAGGCATGTTCGTCAGCTGATGAAGTCGTCTGGCATTTCTGCGGACCTGCTGGCACAGTACGACATTCGTCAGCGGGCACTAAAGTTGACGGCCAACAGTCTCTATGGCTGTCTTGGATTCAGCAATTCGCGCTTCTATGCCAAGCGGTTGGCTGCACTGGTGACTGGCAAGGGTCGTGAGATTCTGATGAAGACTCGAGATCTGGTGCAAGCTATGAACCTTGATGTCATCTATGGTGACACGGATTCACTGATGATTGCCACTGGCACTTTAGAAATTGATGAAGTCTATCGGCTTGGCAACCGCATCAAATCAGAGGTTTTTATCTTCTGTTCACTGTGTCTGTTATCAAATGATGTTTGTCACTACTGGACATCACTGTCTTACTGTCTTCTCATATTTTCTAGTGAGTGCAGTGGCTAAGTGGCAGAATGCCATATTCACGATTGAGACCTTTAGTGCTTAGATGCTGTTGGTTGGGTGACAGGAAAGGCATCTGTCAGGAAGAAACACCTGTTTCAACAATTCCCCAAAGTTTTCTCTTGGGAGACCAGCCTAACTTGGAGTGACTCCAGAAAAATTGGCCATTTAAACAAAAATTAAAAGTAGTAGATATCGGTGCTAATCTGAACCTGCTTTTTTATCCAAGAAGCTTGAACACATTAACAAGCTGTTTGATCGCCTTTGATCTACCAGCCGAACCCAATCCAAAACCTGCCTGCTAGTTATGGAACCAAGCAGAACTGTCTAATGTCTATGCTTTAATCATAGGCACACTAAATGCTGTAATTACTATGCCGTTTGCCAGGAAAAGCATACACTGTTCTGCTTGTGGGGCATTCCTACAAAACACCTTCTGTATTATCAGGACCACAAGTATATTGGCTTAGCATCTTTTGAAACAATAGGTGTTAGTGGTTTACATGTCACAGTAAATTTTGACTGTGTGTGATAAATCATTGTTGCTAACGGTATGAAATGCACGAGCACAAAGGTGGCATCTGACTCACTGAAACTTTTTGACCAGTGCGCCAGGTGTGATCCAACCCAGTAGTCCAAAACCTGCCTGCGAGTTATGGAACCAGGCCAAAGTGCAGCCAAGTTCTACAAAACCTCAAAGATATGGGTGTGAACACATTCTTCCTGCGGATACTGGCAGCAGTGTCAGTTAGTGCGTTAGATGCACCGGGGGAACTGGTCTCCCAACTTTTGGGGCTCACTGGCATCCACTTTGCTGGAAAATGCATAGATTTAAGTCTGAATTTGCAAAGTTTTCTCAGACCAGCAGTTTCATTTTGGTTACAAGTAAGTATCTGAAATTTAAGTTTAATGTAATTTGTGATATTTTCTCTGCACTCATGTGCATCGTGCACATATTTTACCAATGTTACAAATAGCATGGTCTGTCTGTTGTTGCCGGGTCTATTTTTGCACCCTCGCAGGAGCCCATTTTTTCAACCCCCAAAAACCAAAATGTAGGATTGTGCATTTATATTTTCAAACATTTTATGGAGGTGACACCCTGAACCCAGTGGAAGGGGCAACCCTTTCTGTACCCTCTCCATATCCCTTTGGCATCACATTTTTTTTACTTTTTCCAAGGGCTATAAAAGTACGGGCCTCACAAACCGCCGGAACTCGATCCCAGTCCTTCACTGATTGCAGTCTTCAGCTTATCGTCCGTCCGGTCCACTGTCGATGTTATGCTTTCTCGTGGACTGTGACCTAAAAGTTTGCCCAACCCTGCATTAGCACTTTTGTGATGTAGTGCACTGTACACTTAGGTCATTATTACAGAAAATGCATGGTGTGTAAAAAGGTAAAAATTTAATGGAAATTAACAAAAATGTCTGTGAATTTTGATCTTGCTATATGCCAGGTTAACAAGTTATACAAACATCTTGAAATCGACATTGATGGCGTCTTCCGGTCTATGTTGCTGCTGAAGAAGAAGAAGTATGCAGCCTTGTCAGTTCAGAAAGTTGGTGACAGTCTCGTAACATCGCAGGAGTTGAAAGGACTGGATATTGTGCGTCGTGACTGGTGCACGCTAGCCAAAGAAACCGGCAGTTACGTTGTGTCCCAGATCCTGTCTGGTGAGTCAAGGGAAGCTGTACTGGAAGCTATACACTCACGACTGATGGACATCGGCAGTGCTGTCAGATCTGGAGAGATTCCTCTTGCGGCTTTCCAGATAACAAAGCAGCTGACCAAGAATCCAGAGGACTATCCTGATCGTAAAAGTCTTCCACATGTCCAGGTAATATGCACTGCTCAGTAACCACTGCTGATAGATGCATATCCAGTATCCATGCATCTGTGAATGTGCATGTTTTGTGAACTCGTTGAGCACACTGCCTGATGAGATGCACTAAACTGTGTGACTCGGTGGCATAACAGTTAGGGCATCGGACTTACGATCAAGCGGTCGTGGGTTCGATTCCTGGTCGGGCTGCTATCAAGCTACCTAGGTCAACTCAGCCTTCCATCCCTTCAGGGTATGTAAATAGAGTACTGGCCTGGTTGGCTGGGGTTATGGCGGGGCGTGTTCACTTGTGTTGGATGGCAGGTGACACTGTGTGATCCCATATGGCAAGTAACTCTGAGATGGATTCCCATGAAGAGCTATACTCAACCTTAACCTTTAAAGAGTGTAGCCGTGTTTAATTTTTTAGTCTGCTATTCTGCTTATTGTGACATGTTACTGTAGCATGTGGTCTGCCCTTCTGTATGTCTGTATGTATGTCATCTGTCACACTCCTGCACCCTGCTAAAGCCATTGGATGGAATGAGATACCATTTGGCAGGGACACTTATGTGGTCCCAAGTAACATTGTATTAGACCGGGGCCACAGTCTCACCACTGGAAGGGGAGATTTGGGGGTCAGAACACTTAATGCCGAATCACTTTGGCCCTTGTTAACAATGACTGTTTGTGAGGATTGGAGTTAGTGAAGTGTGATATATAAGATATTTGTTCAGGTGTTTTGTTCTTTTCATCGTAATGCGTACGTAATGAACTGCAGATATTTGAGATTCAGGGTCTACTTCAGTGTACAGTGGAGTTTATCTCGTAGTGTTTGTTTTTATTTTGCCGTTTATTGCTGTGCTGTTGCTTATTGTGTCAACAGTAGTCATGTACAGTTATTCAGTTACTTTGTGGTCATTTGCAGGTGGCTTTGAGACTGAACACATCAGCTGGGTCCGGAGGCAGGAAGCTTCGTTCTGGTGATGCAGTTGTGTATGTCGTGTGTGATGACGGGTCATCTCTGCCGGCTACTCAGCGAGCTTATCATCCAGACCTGGAGGTTGCTAAACGCCCTGACCTCACCATTGATGCCCGCTATTATCTTGAGCAACAGGTTCATCCTGTGGTGTCACGACTGTGTGACCCGATTGAAGGGACTGACGCAGCGAGAATTGCTGAATGTCTGGGACTGGATGCAAGCCATTTTAGGCGAGCACTGCGGCGTGACGAGGACGAGGATGTCACAGTGCTTGGAGTGACAGAAGAGTCAGAGGCGGAGAAGTATCGTGACTGTGAGGATTTGAAGTTTCCGTGCCAAGGATGTGGAAGTGAAGTCAAGGCTACCATTGTGCAGGATTCTTCCGGATCAGCATTAGAGAGTTGTCCTGGATGCAAACTGGCTCCACTGGATAATGTGGCGTATGTCAGAAACCAACTGACTCGAGCTATACGTCGGCATATACTCAGCTACTATGAGGGATGGCATGTATGCGAGGATCCAGCATGTGCCATGAGAACACGCCAGACACCCCTCGCTATGAGTCGCGGCCAGCCAGTGTGCCCATCGTGCAGACGTGGCATACTCCATCCTGAATTTTCTGAGCGATCTGTGTATCGTCAGCTTGGTTTTTATCAGCATTTATTTGGTAAAGATAAAGTTGCAGAATCAAAGCCTTCAGTGGAGCATAATAACCTTTCTAAGTTGAAGTCTGATGTTGATAAAGTTGTTTCAAATAGTGCTTATTCAGAAGTCAACCTTACTAAACTGTTTGAAGGTTTGTTTCCACAGAAAATATCTCAGTGAATGTAACAAATACACATTACTCCTCAGATAATCCAGGTAGTTTCTTTTCTGCTTAAGTTGCACTGTTCTTTACACTATTATTGGCTTAGATTATTGAGGCTGGAATGTAGTAAATAAGAAATGCTGGTTTAAGGCGATACATGGTCATGTTCGCATACCCCACGATCTGTTGTGACAGCTTGCCATGAAGGACGATCTTAAGGTGATATGCACATTGTAATAAATGCATACAAATTTGCAGTTTATTGGTGCAGACTTTTATAGTTTTTAGATCTCTTGCTGCTTGTAATTTGCAAGGTTGTTTTTAGACATGTTTTATTCATAAATTTTTAACTTTGATGTATAGACACATTTTTGTATTTTTCCATGCTGATAGTTAATGTTTTTGTGCTGTGTGTTAGCATTGTTAATTTTTGTAATAACATGTATATTTCTGTTGCAAGTGCCTTTATGTTTTCTTTCTTGGTTTATATCTGTCATTTTAAGTAAAACTTAAAACATAAAAATGTATTATCTTAGGGTGTCACACACAATCTGGTCTAACTATAACCACGCTGTAGAAGTTTCAATGCCGTGTTCTGGTGACCTTGAGTCCCTTTCCTTGTCTTTTTACAATCTACTTGCAAGTTATGTAGCCACACAGCATGGTGCTGAGAAGTTTATATATGCACTGGAGGAATTTAGATTTGTTTGTCCACTTCCCTGTTTGTGGAGTGGTCGGTTACACAAATAGGAGCTAAAAATTTTTACATAGGTTTGTATGTATAAGTTAGTGTTAGTATTGTACCCCATAAGCACATTTTGCATCTTCATGATTTTGTGTGGAACTGGCATTGTGTGATGCGGTAGCGTGTTTGCTTCGTTCAGGTTCAGAACATTGTGGATTTCAATTCTACCTAATAATAATGCATAAGTTTATAATTCAGAATATGTGACTGTAATGAAGACATTGGGTCGTGATGAATGTAGTTATGTAGAAGGGCATCATATGTAAAACTGGTTTTACTGCATGTTTACATTGGTTTAACAGTGATTAACATTTATGCATTTATATGGTGATCTAGTAACATGATTTTATTGCATATTTACCACCAGTTTTATAGTTTCATGCTATAGTGTGTCTGCTGCTGATGTTTGTTTTCAGCTTTTAATGTTTTCTGTATACTTTCTTTCTGTGTGTTTAGTTGTCTGAGCCTGTACTGTGGGTTTCTTATTTAATAATTTAGCATATGTAGTTAGCATTAATGTTGTTCTGGATCTCTTATTATCTGTAAATTATGCTAGACTAAATGGTGCCTGTCATGTTAATTTAAGGTAAATGTTATGTTAGTAGTTTTAATTCTATTATTATTATTTAAGTTTCAAAAGTAACAATTAAATAATTGTTAATTTTTGTTAGAAATATTCTGATAAAGAACATTCTTAGCTTTATAATTTAATTTGACATGTATATGTCATGAGTCTGTGCAGAACAGGCATTACAAGTATTTTTGCCATGCAGTGATCACTGCAAATCAAAAAGGTCGCCATAAAATGGCCTTAATGATATGCAGTTGATTACGTTTCTATAATTAAAATTGTGAATTAATTTTTGTGGCATGTCATTTTTGTTATCTAAGTTTGTTAAAATAAAAATAAGAACATCTGTTGTACATGTACCATCACTAAATTTGATCAAGTGTATTCTGCATCAGTGAATATTTTAAATACTGCAACACATTTACTTTAGTTACTCTCGGTATTCTCTGCCATTCAAAAAGCTATAAAGAGCATCTTGTACAGTACTGAGTTCGAGATATGTTTGCGAATAACAGCACCAGCGACAATGAAGTCCATATGTCTTATGTGTGGTACTAGGCAAATTTTATAATCTCAGTGTAACTTTGAACTACTGGCTCAAAAGTGTCCCACTAGACAAAATGCAATGCCTCAACAGCCAATAGAGATATTTTACCAAAATATCAGGATTAGCAGTAAGATTTTTCGACAGTCCTCACTGCTTCAAAAATTTAGTTTTTATAGTATTTATTTTGTCCAGTGAAACATTTTATTTTGAGCCACCCTGTATATGAGACCTGCGCAATAGAACAACAAGGAACGCCAGTGCGCGTTACTGGCCGAATTTTTCAAAACGAAAGAAAGCAAATAAACACACTATGTGAAAATAACAAGAAAGCCGTGCTGTCGCAACTCGCAAAGAAATCACGCGATGCCGTAGCTGTTCTTTTCAGTTTGAAGTTCGCGGACAACATTCACTACAACTTTAACATTAGCCAAGCTTCGAAAGCCAGGCTACAGAGCTCCAAATATACTGCCGCAAAACAGAATTTAATGCAAAAAGGCCATTCAAGGTCGCGTGTTTTGGAGTCACTGGAAAGGCGATAACGGACTAAGTAATACTAAATGCTAATGTTGGCCTTATTTGTTAAGATTCCGACGATGTAGCGTCCACAAAAGATCCGCAGCTTTTCCGCGGATTCCAAAGATTTTGCGGATCATGATCCGCTACTCCGCTTGCGCACATCTCCGCTGGTCACGAGTGTATGTAAACATACTCTACAGTAAATAAACTCTGGAAGTCATTTCGTAATAGTGAAAATTTAACGTAAAATAGTCATTCAAGGTAATTCAATGTCATGTATTTTGGGGTCAGTGGAAAGCCGGCAAGGACTGAAAATAACACGAAAGCCGTGCTGTCGCAAGGAAATCGCTACAACTTTATAGTCTTTGTATTTTTGTAATAATTTTGGCCTCATTTAATAAGGTCTCGAAGAAGTAGCGCCTGACAGCCCTGAAAATCGACGCTTTCCATTACCCCACTGTCGTTTGACACCTCGTCTCCAAGGAACCCCCGGATCAATTAATCAATCAATATTCGTTTATTAAAGGCATGCCAGAACGCAGGCCCAAACAATACACAATACAATGTAAAATGGAATATACCGGAACACAATGTCGTTCACAGTCCAATGGCAGAGTGTAAAACAGCAAGACAAGGACAGCCTATCAAACAGCAACGTATAGGGCTATGTAAGAGTTGTGTTTAGGCCTAATA
>Ga0209679_1000437_pt1 | contig 15374 bp, 18 predicted proteins | sample WorMetHEROISLAND_4_FD_187408 | JGI IMG/M metagenome (GOLD analysis project Ga0209679, IMG submission 187408) | Marine gutless worms symbiont microbial communities from Max Planck institute for Marine Microbiology, Germany - Olavius sp. 2 HERON... ...
GCAGAGGGGATTTAACTACCTGGCCAAGGTGATAACGGGAGTGAAGTTTAAAGATGGAATCGAGGTGACGACGGGCAATCAGGTAGCAGCTGGATCAATATCCAAACACCAGATTTGACGAGAACTCATGGACATCTACGATTCACGGTAGTTGACGTAACGTGCTTTAAGAGCGAGATGATCTTCGAATTGCCTCGCTTGATTGATAAACGGTTTCCTTAAAGAAAAGCAAAGAAAAGGGTTCAAAGCCCATTAAGCGATTGAGATGAATAGGAAACAAATTTTTTTGAGTAACTAAAAAACGATCTGATACCCTTCTGATCGTTTCCAGACTATGCCAATTCTAAATGATCACATTCTCCTTGAGTCAAATCTGGCGCTACCCGATTAAATCCATGGCAGGGGAGTGTTTACCCCATGCCGAGATTACGGTGCAAGGGCTTCCGCACGACCGGCGCTGGGCGTTGGTCGATACCAGCACCGGGCGTGTCTTATCTGCCAAGCGATTTCCGCAACTTATGCGTTGTTCCGCTCGAATGGAAAACGATAGCGTCGCCGAAATTCGTCTACCCAATGAGCTATCTATTCGAACCGATGACGACAAGGTTCATCGATTGCTTTCAGAGTTCGTGGATAAGCCCGTGGTGCTGGAGCAAGGTGGCGGTCACTTTGATGTCAAATCGCTTATGCTCATGACACGCGCGGGTATGCGCTTGCTTTCGGCTCTGCTACCCAAGGCGACCATGAGCGTGGAGCGTTTTCGCCCCAACCTGTTGCTCGACGACGACAAAGAATTGGACGAAACACTGGAACTCAATTGGGTGGATCGAACGTTTTCCCTCGGAGAGTCTCGCTTGAAAGGGTTTGCCGAATGTCCGCGTTGCGCGATGGTTACGCACGCATTCAGAGATGTGGAACGGGAGCCTAAAATTCTTGAACTTATAACGAGAATGACCGGAGGAGATCTCGGTCTGTATTTGGAGGTTCTTGAGCGTGGGAATGTCTCAGTGGGTGATACTGTCGTTTGGAGCCATACGTAGACCGAATTCTGAATCAAATCCCGGATAAGATCTCGCTATTCTCAATGAGGCGTATTGTTAGATAGGGAATCCCGGCAATAACAGGCATACTTGGGATTCCACATCACATTAGGGAGTCGGTTTCGATGAAAAATGAAGCCTCGCTTAGTGGTTGTCGTTTTTGGATTTGTCTTTCTGGTTATCGGTATGGGCAGCGACGGTTTGCTGGGAATTGGCCTGCTGCTGTGCGCAATGGTTACTTTTGTGGTGGCGATTGTGATGAATGTAATGGGTAAAAAGAATAAGACTGAGCAATAGTCGAAAACAGGACCAGATCTCTCCGTAAACCTTTTCTGTCCAAACCAGAATGAAATCTCTTCCAACTCCCCCTATATCATGCTCGTTTCACTATCCAGGAATTATTCGGGAAACTAGTCCATAAGTCAGGCCCTATCTTTCACCGTTTCATTGGTGAAGTATTGACTGAACATGCGGTAGTAGAGCTTGATCCAGAAGGGCGACAGCAGCGTGGTATAGGCGATTACCATAATGAGCGCCGTGTAGATATCGTTGACTAGAATACCGGCTGCGCTACCCAGACCGGCGAAGATCAGACCGACCTCGCCTCGTGGAACCATCGCCATTCCAATCACGACGCGCCGGTGAAAAGGTTCCTGGAGCATCAGTGCGCCGGTAAATTTGGAACCGATCGCAACAACAACCAGAGCCAGGGAAAAGGCCCAGAAGAACCACGAACTCCACTCCACTTCACGCAGATCCAGAGAGACGCCCACCATGACGAAAAATATCGGCGTGAACAGCTGGACGATGGGTTTCATCTGACTTTCGATTTTATGGGCAAAAGCGGAATCGGTTTGTACCGCCAATCCGAGGGGTAAAAAGAAGCGACGAGAGAGTGCCAGCCCCGCGGCAAAACCACCCAACAGCTCCGGTGCGCCGAACAGATGCGCCAGCCAGGCAAAAAACAGAACCAGGGAGACGATGGTGACCGGGATTAATCCCGGGTTGTCGATCCGTTGGTCCAAGACATTGATAACGCGCGACATCAGTTTGGCCAGGACGGGCGCCATGAGGAAGAACACCGATATGTAGGCCAACACTTTTGCCGCGTTGATCCAGTTCACTTCACCGGTCACAGAGAACTCGTAGAGTACGGCCAGTAACGCCACACTGAACAGGTCGTCCAGCACTGCTGCCCCCAGCGTGATTTGTCCCTCCGGACTGTTGTGGCGATGGATGTCGGAGAGCGTCCGCACGGTGATGCCAATACTGGTCGCCGTCAGCGTGCCGCCCACAAATAGCGAGACCAACAGCGACTGGCCAAATAGAAAATGGGTAATGGCAAAACCCAGTATCAGGGGTGCGAGGAAACCGCCAATCGCAACGGTGATGGATTTTCTACCCGCTCCCAGCAACTTGCCCATATCGGTCTCGAGGCCGACTTCAAACAGCAGTAGGATCACCCCGATCTCCGCCAACACTCTCAGCAGATCGTTGGGTTCCACCCAGCCCAGCAGACTGGGACCGAGTATGATCCCGGCGACCAGCTCACCGATGACGCTCGGGGCGCCCATTGCCGCAACCAGCTCGCCGGCGGCACTGGCGGCTACCAGGATGATCAGCAGCTGCAAAAGGAATGTGTGCGCTTCCACGTGGTGTCCCGAGATCAGGTGAGGGGGTTAGAGCAAAGAACGTAAAACGGCAACATTTCAACGAGTTATTTGGTTTTACTCTATTTCCGTAATCAGAGAATGTACAACGAAACCATTCTAACCTTGTTCACCTTGAATTAGTCAGGAACATCCACTTTTCCCAGATTATTGGTGTCGGTACCAAACCAGATTTCGCGGGTAGGGGGGTTGAAATACATATGCCTCACTGCACCTGCTCCGCTGGGAATCGGGGTGACGCTAAAGAAGACTTCACTCTTGGTATCGAATCCCACCATTCGATTGGGGGACGGCCAGGTCTCCACGAACCAGATGCGCTCTTTGTCGTCCACTGCCATGCCGTAAGGCCCTGATTCGTCTCCGGCAGGGGCGGCCCACTCTTTGAACTCGCCGGATTCCGGGGAGTAGCTTCCCAGATATCCCTCGGCGTAATCAACATACCAGATGCGACCGTCCGAAGTGCTGCCCAATCTTCGCGGGCGGGCGGATTTGCAGGGTAGTTCGATCTCCCTCAGTTGTAAGCTCTCCGGATCGACGGTGGCCAGTTTGTTGCTGCCCAGCTCCACGATCCAGGGATGGTCGTTGCGATCGATGACGATCCCGTAGGGCCGAGCACCTGGGGTCGGAACTTCGATTAGATCGATCTTGCCACTACCCGGTTCCAAGCGCCCGACGAAGTTACCCCATTGCACCGTAAACCAGATATTCCCCTTGCGGTCGAAGACCAGGGTGTGTGGGTCCCGGGCACCCGGATCGGGCATAGGGTACTGAGTGATTGTCCCTGTGCGGGGGTCCAACTTGCCGATGTGTGTTTTTAGATTCCCGGCGTACCAGACCATGCCGTCGTTTGCGACGATCAAGTTGTGCGGACCGGTTCCCTTGGCCAACTCGTAGCGTTTGAACGCTAGCGTATCGGGATTGAAACTGGCGGCGTAGTGACCGGACTGCCCCACACACCAGACGAGTCCCCGAGGGCCCACGAAGGGATCGCGTGGCCGGGTGCCCTCCCAGGGAACTAGCCACTCTTTGATAGGGACTGGGGTGTTATCTGCCTCCACGCCGGTTAGCGTGAGCAGTAACACCAGCGGGAGTAGCAGTCTCTGTTTCCGCATTACTCAGCTCCTGGATCGGTACTCTCAATAATAGCGGGAGATTCCGAGAGGGAGTGTCCGCTTACCCAGAACTTCGATCCACTTCCCTTCACGGCCTCTTTTTTGTCGTCTTAACACCGTGTCCGTCAGTGGTCCGTTGTCCTTGTGCGGTTTTCTGAACGAATGCTCCTCAAAGCGCGCTTTAACCAGTGGAACTGTTGAAAAAGCGGGCGATGTGGCCTGAGTCCCTGTTCTGTACCGGGGCTGTTGTCCTGCGCAACGGCCGCGGTCTCCAGCACAAACGGATTCGGCATAGGGCCAGCGCGCGGAAACCTGAAACAAGGAGCAATCACATGAATACGCAGACAAATTATCTGTTCGCCGTTTCGGCACTTGCTGCCGCGATTTCGTTATCCGCTTGCGGCGGAGGCGGTGGAGGTTCCGGGAGTGGCGGTGGTCAATCGGGCTCCGGTTCAACCGGGAGTGGGGCCGCTACCTGTACGTCGAGCGACACGGTGCAGTGCGCGCTCAATAATCTGGGTGTGGATACCAGGGTATCGGCCCGTAGGGTCAATCTCGACGAAAACTCCAGCGAGACCTTGACGGAGGATTACGCGCCTCTCGGGTCGGCACGCACCATCAACAAATTCGGCGAACTTCTGACGCTCGGTTTCGCGCTCGATGATGCGACGTTTGGAACCACCAATCCGCACGCCGTCAGTGAGCTGGTACCCGGTAACAACAATTCGTTTCGCACCGACGTTCTGTTCGCACCTCCTGCCGTCGATACGCCCTGGACAGCGAACGGTTTTGCACGTGCCGGGACCGCGGCGGACATCGATGGCGATGGCCGCGATGAGATGCTGGTGGTGTACCGGGACGTCACCCGCGCCGATACGCCGGTCTATCTAACCTGGATCGATGACCATGAGGATGGCAATACCATATCCGCTCCGATGCTGATCTCCAACGAACTCGCCGAAGAGTTCGAGATCGAGTCGGGCGATTTCGACGGTGACGGCGACATGGAGGCGGCCGTGGGGATGATGATGGAGGGTTCGGCCGTGTTGCTGTTTCTGGATAATCAGGACGGCAACCTGGTGATATCCGGCAACATCGCCAACCCGATCCATTTCAGTGCGACAACCTACACCCGCTACACGATCGTCTTTGAGGTGGGGAATCTGGACTTCGATCGTGCGGAAGAGATTGCGGTTTCGCTCAACGAGTATCAAACCAATTTCTCGTTCAACAACAATGACGGTGTATCGCACTATGCCATCTTCGACGATGCCACTGCCGATTTCGCGGAGTTGGCCAGCGGCAATGTGAGCGTCGATCTCCCTACCGACACACTGGGCGCTAAGGGCGCTGACGTGGCCGTGGGTGACGTCGACGGCGACAACGTGGATGAGGTGGTCCTGGGTGGGCTTACTGCCATCGGTAACGAATGCGGGCTTAACGCTCAGTACGTGCTGACGGTATTGGACGATGCGGCGCATGGACTCAACGCACTTCGCGCGCAGGCCGTTCCCTATCAGCCGGTACAAGGCGCGTGCGAGAGCGGTTCCCGCCGTTACCTCACCTATCTTCACGTCAACACCGCCGATGTCGACGACGATGGCGCCAAGGAGATTCAGGCCAACGAACTGATCTTCGAGGATTTGCGTGAAGATGCGGGTAACCCCGGGATGAGCGTTGCCTACGCCATCGATAAGGAAGATCTCCTGTGGCAGGCGGGCAGTAGTTCGAGCGGCGTGTTCAGTTGGAACAGCTCCTCGATGGCCGTTGGCGATGTCACTTCGGACGAGCGCGAAGATATCGTTTTCTACAGCCAGAGCGATGGGGGTTTCCTCGCCGCGATCCGGGTCTGGGGTTTGGATCAGATCAACGGTTGGTCGGAGATTCACACCATCCCGGCGGAGTTCAACAACAGCTTCAACGATCAAGTGAGGCCCATGGTCGTTCCCGCCAACGTCAACAGCGATAGCCTGGCGTTGCGATATTCCGACGGGAGTTACCGCTTGTTGTTCACCGAACCGATGATCGTCGCCGCATTGGCTGCCGCGCCGTGCAGCGGCGACTATGGCCAGAACGCCAACGATTGCCGACTCCGTCATTTTCACTTCGGTGCCCATGGATGTTTATACCTACACCATTCTCTCGCACCCGAATCCCGAACTGGTGGGCGGCGAGATACAGGTGCGTATGCCGCGCGAACCCATCACCACCATGGTGAGTCGCGACTTCTACAATGATCGTATCGATGATGACTCCTTCAGGGTCGATGAGCGCATCTTCCATCATACCGAAGGCGTTCCACTGAGCTACCCCGGGGTGGCGGAGCGCAACTCGTTGCTGTCGCAATACGATGGTCTGATGTCCGACGAGGTGGATGTGGGGCAAGGCACGGGTTTTATCACCGCCGAAGTCAACGTCTTCGAGGAGGTGACGCAGGGCGAGACGTATGGTTTGAGTGCGACTTTGGATTTGCGTACTACAGCGGGCGGTTTCATCAATGGCGTGAGCATCGGGGGTGGCGCGGACTCAACCATCTCCTATGGCCGCGGTAGCGAGTCGATTTATCAGGGCAGTGTGGCACAGCTGCCGTCGAACCACTTCCCGCACGATGCCTACCGCTTCGGACTGTTCAGTTACGTCTACGAAGAGCGTGGCTCCGACCAGAGCTTTGAGGTCGTCAACTACTGGGTGCGCCCACAGTTGTAAAGTGATAGCGCTCTCTTTTTAGAAAGGCAGACGCCGCGGGGTTGATCGACCTCGCGGCGTCTTCGTTTCGAGTGCTTGGCTGAGTGCTACGGAAGCGGATTGGCGGTACTGACACGATTACGCCCAGATTCCTTTGCCGTATACAACGCGTCGTCAGCGCGCTTGATCCACTGATCCAGGTTTTGTCCGGATTCAAACTGAGCGACCCCAGCCGACATCGTTAAACTCAAACCCTTTACGAGGTGGGTGCAGGTGATGGCTTCGCGTAGATCTTCCGCTAATTTGAAGGCCCCGGACAACTCCGCGCCATCCGAGACGATAATGAACTCTTCGCCACCGAACCGGAACAACGAGTCTGTGTTTCGGATACGCTTTTCCAGGATCTCCGCGATTTTCACCAAGACCTGATCGCCGACGGTGTGACCATGAGTGTCATTGATTCGCTTGAAATGGTCCACGTCGATGAGAATGATGGACACGGGCATCTTGAGGCGATCGAATTGGGCGATTGAAGAGGCGATCTTCTCTTCCAGGGCAAACCGGTTACCCACGCCTGTCAACGGATCCTGGGTTGCCATGAGCGTCAGTTGTTGCTGTTGTTTGTCGCGGCTGATCGAAAAGACCAGCGAAACGAGAAAGGTGGCAAACAGCGTTACGAGCGCGGTGGGCTGTTTATCGAGAGACATCCAGCCAAGAATCATCAGTACTAAAGGAGCAAGGGCAATGGAATTCAGTACCATCGCTGGTTTTGGTTTGAGTAGATAGAAAACGGTCATCATCGCCGGATAACTCCAAAACAGCTGGGTGACGCCGTTGGAGATGACGGTGACGTTGATCATGACCAGACAAAAGAAGGAGAACAGAACGCGGGGAAGCTGCGTCTGACGCGTACGCTTGATGTGGAAGAACAACAGCGCCGCAATACCGGCAGCGATGAAATCGATAACGCCGATCACCCACTGGTTGAGCGCCAATCGATAGAAGCCGAAGGGCAATACCGCCACAAAGGTGATGGCGCACAACGACATGATCGCGACTCTGTCGCTGTCGGGTTCAACCGTCGAAGGCCAGAAGTACTCTAGTAACCGCTTTGAGGGCATCGGTACATACTTGCTCACTCACCAATCAGCCCGGAGCACCGATGAGGTCTAACACATAGGATTATTTGTGTTTTTGGAGAGCGCAGCTTAGCTCATTTCTCCAAAATATATCAAGAAACGGGAAGAATCCCTTTGGCGATGAAGGCGAAAGCGATTGGGCTAGAGGGCGCTTAGCGGAGTGAGTCGTTTGAGGGCGGAGGGAATCACACGGCACCCCGCAGCGAAAAGGAAGCCGTTATGCTTTATGCTTTGCATGTTGTCCCTTGTTGGAAGCCCCGACCGCACAAATGAAAACAGCAGCCTACATTGTCATCGGTCTCCTCGTATTCGCCTTTGTTCTGGTTCAGTTCGGCGTGCTTAGCGGAACCCGCCCGACGGATATTGGCGTTAAGGGGTCCCGTCTCAAGCGGCCTTCGCTCACGCCCAATAGCGTCTCCAGTCAAGCATCACTCTACCCAGAGCATCCCCAGAAGACGTACGCAGAGATCGAACCTTTACCTTTCAAGCACGATGCTGCGGCTAGCTCGATGGAAGCGTTAACCACCGTGCTGCAAGCCATGCCCGGTGTAACGGTGGTGGAAATACGGCAGGACTATCTCTACGCCCAAGCGCAAACACGTTGGCTGAAATTCGTCGACGATATGGAGTTCTGGGTAAACCCCGAACTCGGAGTGATCGATGTGCGAAGCGCGAGTCGTCTGGGTCGGAAAGATTTCGGCGTGAATCGGCAGAGAATTGAGGCGATTCGTTCGGCTTATCGTGCCCGTCCATGATTAGGGATTGGGTAGTGACCGCGGGGTTCCGGGCAGTTTTTGAAAACGACTACCTGGAGTCTTCGCCGGCGATGAGGAATGATCTGTAGTGCTTGCCATCGGTTCGAAGTGAGACTCATGCGTTCGATTTTACTTTTACTTGTCGCTCTTACGTTTTCGGCCTGTTCTGAGCGACACACCACTCAAATCCGGATAGAGAACGGCTGGATCGCAGAGATTCCACCGATGATTAAGGTAACGGGTGGTTTTATGGTGATTCACAATGAGGGAAACGCACCGCGATATCTCGTCGGTGCCGCCAGTAACGGTGCGGCGAAGATCGAGATTCATCGATCTGTGATGGATGGCGACGTGGCGAAAATGGTACGTCAGACAGCGGTGGAAATTCCTCCACGAAGCCACTTAGCGTTCAGCAGCCAAACCGGTTATCACCTGATGCTCTATGAGGCGGAGGATATTCGAAAAAGAAACAGTATTCCCATCTCTCTTCAGTTTAAGGACGGATCCTCTCACACTCACAGCTTCAAAGTCGTGGATCGAAGAGAGATGACGATGCATTGAGGGGCATGAATCAGCGAGTGATCTGCGCCAACCGTTCCCACCCACCCGTTGATCATTCAACCGTTGAATTATCGGGGTGCGAGTTCATCGAGTCATTCAATCACTGGAAGAAAAGATATTGTTGTCCAATATGAATAGATATCCACTCGTCGATCTGGCCGGAATTCGTTCGTTGAAAGGTTTGTTGGCGACCATGCTTTTGGCCATTTCCACAACGGTTGGTGGTGGTAATGGAACGCACAATGGTAATACGACGTTTACCGCTGTTTCCGAAATGCGAGTAGAAGATTGGTCTAGTCCTGAGGAATTGGAGCGAGTATGGAAGGCCTCAATTGCGGTTGTACCTCAGACGGATGGACGCTATTTGGAATCCACAATAGAACAATTGGGAACTGCGGTTATCGAGGATAGAAAGTATCCCCTTATCGTTCTTCTGCATGGCTGCGCCGGGGTGGCGAAGGAGACGTACCGACGCATGAAGCTGTTCGTCGACAATGGCTTCGCAACCCTGACACCGGTGAGTTTCGCGCGAAAGAAATATCCGAGATCCTGTGATGTGAAGAGTGGTGCCGGTGGTTTCTATCGTGGCACAGTCACGCTACGGCAAAACGATGTCGGCTACGTTATCCGCAAGGCAAGAGCGCTGAGTTGGGTCGACGAAAGGAATGTGTTCTTGGTCGGTCATAGCGAAGGAGCGATCGTTGCAGCGACATTCAACGATCCCGGTACGCCGGTCAATGCAAGAGTCTTGGAGTCCTGGACCTGCCGTTCCGGTTGGAGCGAATACGATGGCATTAATGCACCGAAAAACGAACCAGTATTGGCGCTACTCGCTGAAAACGATCCCTGGTTCCGCAATCCGTGGAGTGGCGGTAACTGCGGGAGGTATGTGGACGAATCGAATAGAAGCAAATCGATTGTCCTTAAGCAGGAAGGCATTCGAGATCAGCACGAATTGCTTGAATTCAAAGAGGTGCAACACAGTGTCCTGGATTTTCTAACGCTTCATCGAAAGTAGCGATTCTCCAGAACCCCGGTTCAATCCCCGTTTAAGTCGCTAGTAGGGTAACTCCCAAGGCGAGTGCCGCCGGTAGTGCTTGGATCATCACTATCGATTTACTCGCCGTCAATCCTCTGTATATCCCGGCGACGACGACGTATCCCAGGAAGAAGCACTGAATGTGCACTCCGGTGGCAGCGTCGGGATACACCAAACCCCAGATCAATCCAGCCGCTAGAAATCCGTTGTAGAGCCCTTGGTTCGCCGCCAACGTTTTCGACGATTTGGCTTGCTCAGGTGTCAAGCCAAACACCTTCATGCCCTTTGGTTTATCCCAGAGAAACATCTCCAGATAGAGAATGTAAACGTGTTCCAGTGCGACCAGTAGAACCAAGACTTTGCTGGCAATATCCATTCGTGCTCTCTCCGTAGATGCTTACTGCCATGGGATCCGATCAACGACTTCGATTTAAAGTATTTCTTAAGTATCAGCGGCAATCTCTTCAGTAGAGGTAAGTATATGCAGTGATTGGCACTCTATTGCAGGGTCGAACCCGAAAACCGGGTTTTTGAGCGAGGAACAGTAGGAGGCGGTGTCAGAAATGTCACCAAAGGCCCTAGTGTTGCTACGTGTATTGGGGAGTCGGATCCCTGTTTTGAAACACAAGGTCTCTACTATACTGGATAGCTATGTAGTGGTCTCCGATAAAATCCAATAAACAAGCAGAGGAACCCCGGATGGAATGCAAGAACAACGATGTGACGCTTCCGCCTTTATCCCGTCGGCTCTTACCCACTTTGTGGCTGGTTGCGTTGACACTGGCAGTGTCGACGACCCCGAGTGTCCACGCCGGTTTTTTCGATAATCTCAAGAAGCGGGCGGAGGATGCGGTCAAGGACAATCTTCCCAATCTCGACTCCGAAAAGAGAAAAGCCGAGAAAAAGGCGGAAGACAAGATTATGGCGCCTCTGGAGAAGAAGCCGCAGAAGAAGGCGCAGGCAAAACCCTCCAAACCCAAGAGCAGTGCAGCGATCAATTCGGTTCCCTATCTGATGGAACGCTGGCCGCATGGTTCGGTGAAGAATAAACCGGTGAAGGAGGTGGAGCTGCGAGGTGTTCACCTGGGCCAGCCGCTACCGGATGCCCACAAGGCGCTGCTGGAAGCGGGGTTCAGCTATGTACGCCAGAATGGCCTCTCTCATGTCTATGGGATGACGATGCTGGAAGAGGGTGGAAAACGGTTCTGGGTTTCCAAGGAGGAGTATGCGACAAGGAAGAAAAGCCCCGATATGAAAATCATCCGCAGTTTGCATATGAGTATCGAGGTGACGACGCCTTCCGAAATCGTTATGGCGGAGCTACCCAAGTTTCCCGCGAATGCGTTGCAAGCGCCAACGCCCAATACCGCGATAGCGGATCGCGCCTCGCGAAGGAGTCGTGCGGATCGAATCAAGCGGGCGTCCGCGTCTGCGACGAAAGGTCCGCGTAAGTCGAAAGCCCCTCAATACGTCTCCGGGTTCGAGTACAACCAGAAGTTCATCAGCGGTGAAACAGTGGACTGGAAGCAGATCATGAATAAGGCCCGGCAGCGGTTCGGTGAGCCGAACTACACGGTGCCTAGTACCCAACGAAGAGGCAAGGCGTACAAAACGGGTACCCATTCGTTGTGGTATCTCGATGCGGCGTCATTGCCTAAGAATCAGATCGAGAAGATCTTGGCAGGTGTGAAACAACAGAAGGATCAGGGCTGGATTCGCCAGATGGTGTGGCGTGACTTAATGCATCCCGGCGTATTCGAAAAAGTGGCTTACAACATGCAGTATTCCGACAATTTCGACGAAACGGCAGGCGCGCTGCGCGTCGCGGGATCGCCCTATCTATATGGAGATTGCACCCCACGGAAGTTCGCTGCGTATTCGCGCGGGCTGGCCGTTTTTGGCGAGCGAGCAGTCGTATCGAAAACTCTACAACGACGACCAGAAGCGCAAAGCGCAACCCAAGGCCGACGTGAAGTTCTGAACGATCACCAACGCGCCTCGATCTCGGCAAGCGTTTTCGCGTATTCAGGGTTCTCGGACCCCGCGAGATCGACGGCACGTTGGGCGTGTCGCAGTGCCTCCTCGAGCTTGCCTTGTTCCAGAAGCAGGTAGGCGAGATTATTGTGGGCCGCAGCAGCCCGGTGATGTTTGAGGATGGTGTGTCGAAACGCGGCCAGCGAACCGGCGGCATCACCCAGCGCGTATCGGCTATTGCCCACTCCCATGAGTGCGACGAGGTTGTCGGGCCATAAGGCGAGAGCGGCTTCGTGGGATGGTCGCGCCGCTTCCCAACGCTTCGATCTCTCCAGCGGAACAACGGCTTCCAAATAACGCTGCTCTTCCGCCGTCGCGGGGAGCTCTCCCGGATCGAGAGCCAGAACGGCCCAATACTCTCCACGGCGCCACGTGCGTTCGAACAACTCGATGGGGATAACGTGACGTTTGCGGGTTCCGGAGCGAAGCACAACATTCCTGTCATGGGGCTCGTAGCCTACCACCACGGCGTAGTGCCAACGCGGATACCAATCGAGCGCGAGGTTCTGCAGGACCAGTACGGGGTGTTCGGCGCGCAGTTCTTTGAGTAGCGCATCGATGCGAGGCGTCAGCAGATAGGGGACTCTTCCGTGTCGGCGAATCGTCGACAGAATTTCGACCTGTAAACTACCTTCGCGCTCCGGAATGTAGACTTGATCGCGCAGCTCTTCCGGTGTTACCGAAATGCCGCTATGGGTGAGTACTGTCGCCAGCGCAGCCGGGCCGCATTGATACTTCTCTTGAGGAAAGAAGGGAACCGATTCCAGTTCGGTGGCGTGTTGTGCGGCTTCGATGTCGTCCAGCCGTTGGGATTGCAGCGGTAGGGAAGAGCAACCGCTGGCGATCAGGGTGAAGAGGCCGATCGCCAGCAGTGAACAGCAGTTGAGCGGGCGGTAGACCCGGCGCTCCAAGTGTTAACGTCGCTGTGAAGGTTTTTTCACGAAGGGGAATATGTCGGTATACCCCATGATGTCGGTGACCAGCAGTATGACGAACACGAGAACTGCAGCACCCAGGAAATCGCCACCGGCAGGGACGTCGTCGATGCGTCCGGCCAACGTCTGGATCTCTTCATCGCTCATGGCGGCGACCCGCTGTTCGACCGCCCTGGGATCGACACCACGTTCTACCAGCTGATCACGAACCTCCTGGCGCTTCAGGAAGTCGACGACCTTGGACCCCAGATCGATGCGTTGCTCGCTGGCCAGTACGTCGGCGGTGCCGACCATCCCCGCCAGGGCTGCGGGTTGGGGCAGAAACAGGGTGAGAAACAGCGTGGCAACGACAGCACTGATAATGCGTTGGTAGTTCCGGAGGGTTTGCATGGGGCGCTCCTCGTTATTGGTATGGCGTGAGAGGGTTATCCTAAGGCCTGACACGATGAATGTCAGTCAATTTCAACGGAAACTGTACTGATAATGGATCCAACCGGTCGTTGAACGGAATCTCGTTTTTGGCCACCGTGCGCGCTCGTTTTCACAGAAACTTCTCGCAGCGTGATCCATACTCTTTAGGTCTCGAAACTTACTAGTGGATGGAGTAATAAGATGTCGAACATCACGGACGTAGTCAGTAGAACGATTTTTCCCCTCGGTGGCGATGTAACCCAGGCCATCAATCCATGGAACTGATGGTTGAATTCCATGGGACAGATCGGCTTTATCAATATCAATCAAATGGATACCAGCGATGCGATGCTGGAGAGACGCATCCTGGAACAAGCCGGTAGCTACGGTAAACAGCTGGGCCGAGTGGAGGAGGCGTTGGAGGTGCGACTGACGCGTTTGCCTCGCGAAGCGGTGACCGATTTCGAAACAATGCGCGACGATATCGCTGCGGCCCGTCGCGGGTACGCGGAGTTGACCCATCAGGGTGTCGATGCGTTTTTGAACGGCTTGCGTGCGCTGAAAACAATCGATCCCGAGAGGTACGAGCGAATCTCTGAACGCCTCCAGCGTGAACTGTCGGCAAAGGACCCCTGTTGAACGACAGGTCTGCAAAGAGCTCATGAGCGGTCGCCCGGTTACCCGCCGTGGCAGAGGGGCGCGCAGCAATCCCCACAACCGTTTCCAACAGTGGCGGAGGGAACCCTTCGACGATGGATGGGATAGCGAAGAGGTTTCCGCTGCGAAGATCGAAACTCAATTGACGCCCGACCCGAGCCGATCGGTGGTCGGCCGCAACGACTCGCCCGATGTACCTTTTGATCGATCCATTAATCCGTATCGTGGTTGCGAACATGGATGTATCTACTGTTTCGCCCGACCCACCCACGCCTATCTGGATCTCTCGCCGGGGCTCGATTTCGAAACGCGACTCTTTTATAAGCCGGATGCCGCGCGACTGCTGCGCGAGGAGTTGATGCGCCCCTCTTATCGATGCGATCTCATCGGAATCGGTACCAATACCGATGCCTACCAACCCGCCGAGCGAAACCTGGGGATTACCCGCGAACTATTGAGCGTGCTGAATGCGTGCAAACATCCGGCAGGTCTGATCACCAAATCGGCGTTGATCGAGCGCGACATCGATATTCTGACCGAAATGGCGCGGGATGACCTGGTGCAGGTACAGATATCGCCGACCACACTGCGTCCGGAAATTTCACGCGCCTTGGAGCCCCGCGCCGCCGCGCCGCCTTCGCGTTATCGAAAATCTCGCCAATGCCGGGATACCGGTCGGCCTGCTGGTCGCGCCCGTCATCCCCGTACTGACCGATGACGAGCTTGAGACTATTCTGGAAGCCGCGCGCAACGCCGGAGCACAATTCGCCGGATGTATTCTACTGCGACTTCCGCTCGAATTGAAGGAGATGGTTATCGACTGGCTGCAGGAGCATGTCCCGCTGCAAGCCGACCATGTGATGAGCCGGTTGCGGGAGATGCACGAGGGCAGGGAGTACGACTCCAGCTTTGGGAAACGGCGGCGCGGCACGGGTCACTATGCGGATCTGCTCGAACGAAGATTCGTAGTGGCGCATCGCAAGCTGGACTACGGTTCGGCGCCGGATTACACCACCGAAAAGTTTAGGATTTATATACTTGACTCCCCGCTGATCCAGTCGTGAAAACTCTCCACAAGTCTGCCGATTTGATCGTCCCTGATTCTGTTGCCGTTGTTGTCGATCATTTCCTGGCCGTCTGGTTGCCGGAGGTAGATCGGCTTCGCCCGTTGGTCTATTCCTGCGGTGCGGGGCGTGCGCATGAAGACGCTGTAGGTGGTCTCTAAAATGCCGGCATCGGCTTGTTTGGCCTCTGCTGGAGACAACTTCTGGACGATCAGGACCGTGGGGTTCTTGATGCCCTTGCTGGCTGCGAAAGTCGTCTTTGGGAGATCGAC
>Ga0209679_1000438_pt1 | contig 15374 bp, 8 predicted proteins | sample WorMetHEROISLAND_4_FD_187408 | JGI IMG/M metagenome (GOLD analysis project Ga0209679, IMG submission 187408) | Marine gutless worms symbiont microbial communities from Max Planck institute for Marine Microbiology, Germany - Olavius sp. 2 HERON... ...
TACGGCGTGCTTGCTTGCACGCCCACTTTGTTTACTGTTTACTCAGCCTACGTGTCTGGTGCGAACGCTAACTTAGCTGCTCAGCCGCTGGCCTGATTGCTCAGCGGCGAAGTGATAGCCGCTGAGCTGACAGACACAGCCCTATATTTGATCATGCTTTGACCTTGACCTTTACCTTCTGATCAGATTATCTATTTACCAAGATGCACCAGCAGCAAGTTTGGAAAAACTCCATCAATGCATACCGGAGGATATCGCAGAAACAAATCTCAAAATGGTTTTTAGCATATTTTGTCATACTATGACCTTGACCTTTGACAGTGTCAGAACTGTCATAATCTACTTCTCAGTTTATCCCTGACCCCAAGATGCTCTAATGACAAAAGCTTGCAGAAAATCCATTAATGCAGTCCGGAAATATCACAGAAACATCACGCACGGACGCCCAAACAGACGGGCAACATCAGAACATAATGCCTCTTGACACTGCCTGCTGGTGGTAGGCAGAGGTATAAAAAAATTAAACACCCACTTAAAAACTGTGGCAAACCTAAGAAGCTTTTGTAATTTAACCGATACCACTCTCAGGCAACATAGTGACATAATTTGGTTATATTTGCAATTATTTGAACTGATATACCGAGAATAATAACACTAAAACTGAACACTAAACACATAAGTGTAAGCAATACAATACCAGGTTATTCAGCATATAATGGTTCATGTTGAGACCATTCAATGGAAACTCAACATATGTGTCCACCTTCACACGGAAATAAAGGTTCCATCGAAATCTTTTCAGATGTAAGCACAATACCTGGGTCACCATAAACCACACAGTGACATTTTCCATAGCAACATCAGCAATCAATTAGTGAGAATTACTACAACTAGCAGTAGTAATGCTGCTGTAGAAAATCGCTGAGAAATTTTTATGCCCCTACTGAGAAACAACAGTTGTAAAAAATGTTAATCAAAGAAGGTTAGACACAACAGACAGATGCAACATAGAACAGATGCATCACTGCACAGAATGTATGTCTAGTTGTTATTATTACTGAGTACTGCGCACAAAACTAATCCATTTCTTGCTGACAACTGCATGGGTTTTGGACCTCCACTGCATTTTCTAGTTAATATATGAAACAGTAATGTTTCACGAAATTTTTTAAATATGCAAAATTGATAATACTAACTGCTGGCAATGTAATTATTTAGATGTACAAAATTCTCATACCGAAGACACCATTAACATTACAACGCTTTTACTCAGAACATCATTAACCTGTGAAGTATTAAATCCACTGGTTTCTACAGCACGTTATGCGAATGCAGTATAAGATATGGCCATTCCTTGTCTCTGTTTATCACACTTGTTTTCTCATATCAAACAAGCAAGGTTCACCTTGGCCTCGCGACCTTCAAAACGTAATCAGTTCATCTAACCGTTCTATAGAATATTTGTATAAGATTTGGTTCAAATCCTTCATCCCTTTCTGGAGTTATCATGGTAACAAATTTTTACATGTGACCTTGGTCTGACCTTGACCTCGGGACCTTATGCCCATTATGTGAAAACATCATCCTCTCATCATAATGTATTACATGCTCAAATATGACGGTGAGATTCACGAGATAGTGGGTGCAAAAGTTTTTCACGTGTGACCTTGAAGTGATCTTGACCTTGACACATCGATTTTCAAAATAGGACGGGCATCAGCCTTCCACCATACCCTACCTACAAGCAAAGTTTCAACTTCGGATTATATGTAGTTCCTGAGTTATGCCTTGACGAAAAAGCGTCATCTATAATCACCCACCCACCCACCCACCCAACTAGCTCAATTTGACAGCACAGAGACTCAGCTTTGCTGAGTAATATCGTCCGGAAACCGAGGGTGGAGTATGAAAAAATATATAACATGAATACGCTCAATAAAACAGATATTTGCTGCATTACATTCGGCAGTCGCCGAATCCAGAATTTCTTCGTTGACTTCTGCCTTGTTTTACAGTTGGCGCACATATACAGCTCGGTGTCTTCAAGGTGTTCTACTTCCATGAAACTGGACAGGCAATCTGTGGCAACAGAACGAAACAACTCATCGCTACAAAACTACAAAACATCACCACACTCAGCTCAGAGCAACAGTCATTACGTTACAAATAAACTCATCGATGCTCTTTAACAGACGTCTTCACAGACGTTGGCTGCAGTTTTGGCATTGCATCACCAAAGTCTTTATCATACACTGTCCTTCTGTAGCTTAACATCTCACAAACGTGAAATTCAACTGCCTTTTTAAGTATTTATGGAATTCACGAATCTGCCAAGTACAGCACAGTTGTTCTGGCAACATTTTATCCACAGTGTCACACACAGACGCACATACACTCAGTTTTGTCTAACTGACCCAACTTTCCAGAGTTATTCCAGGTTAGGCTGGTTCCCAAAAGTAAAATCTTCTAAATTCTTGCAGCAGAAACTTTGACAGGCCAGAAGCCCTACCTGTCGTCCAACCAACACAATCAAATATGTAGACATACTTGGGCTACATCCCCTATCAGTGTCATTTGCTGTCACAGAGGCTAACAACATACAGCAACACACACGCAGGTAACTTTTGTATTCACCTGACAAATGACAGACTTCTTCCCCATTCTTTGGCACCGGAGTTTTTGCAGTAAAATGGCTGGGTATGTCTAGTGAGAGATCTGCAGCAAATGATACATAAAAGATATACATTAAAATATTCATAATACTAACACAGCGTAAGTTAACAACAATACAAGATATAAACAGCTTGTATCAAAATGTTTCCGACAAATATACAGTTTTGTAATTCAGAATAATATCAAGATAAATATAAACTCAAACAAGGAGTTTTGCTATCACACACTGACATGATGCTCCATTAGAACAGCCATTATGCATAAACAGCCATGAAATATGCCTGTCAGTCACTTCACAAAGGTATACATTGCCCTTTATATACTTCCCATTAAACTTTATCTTTTATTCCATAACCGACCTTGAATGACCTTGAACAGACATTTAGCACACTAGATGGCCACTGACCTTGAATAGTACATTCAGTTAAAACAGCTAACATAAGCTCCCAGCATGATCTTCCATTCACTGGTAATTTTCACTGTAGGTAATGCATAATTTCCAAGATACTGTAATTAGAAAAAGTTGTAATAATTGAAATATCCTGAAGGTCACACATGTTGTGTATTTCTTTCGTCATCATCACACCTCCACACTTTTATCATTTCGACTGTTACATTATCACTTCTGCAAGATGCGTTTATCACTGATAACTTCCCATATACACCTCCTCCATTTGTCTGCAAATGTTGCCACCTTCTGTTGACACTATTTTCCATCACATATCCCTTGTATTACATTCTACGAGATGCAATTTCTTTGCATTAGTCATAGTAGCACATTAGGCAGAGTTGTATGAAAAATTCAACTAAAGTACTTAAGTAGAAGTAAAAACTCTGGTAATTATTTTTACTCAAGTAAAATTAGAAGTACTGTATGCAAATTTTACTTCAATAAAAGTAAAAAGTTGTGGATTTTTGACCGCACTTTTATTGTAAAAAGTAAAAGTAGTTGTCTTTCTCAACGAACTATTTGTAACAAATCTCTCACATCAAGGCTTATGACTTATAATTCCAAGTTTTTTTTACTTGCACTAAACAACACTGTTCATTTTCCAATGTGCTTTAAATCATTATCATGATAAATTAATTCACAGACATTTATGTTCTTACACATTTTTGAAGCTATACTTCGTCTACATGGCATTAATTATTACACGACTGTAAACTCACAGTCTAACCAAGTAACATGACAGCCAGGCTGCTGACAGCAGCATCAGCTGATCAGCCAGTGATAAAATCTGCAGCCATGCATGCACTGCCATGCAGCAGTCAGTGAATGGTAACCTGCATCATGAGTTGCCTGGTTTGTCCACTCACCATGACATCCCATGCTGCATGCTGACATAACTGCATGCTCAGGTTGCAGCAGAGGTGCAAGCTGCAGATGCAGATGCAGTGTGAATCTGAATTGGAGTCTGGATCGCTTGTGCTTGCGTAAGCAACTAACTGGCCTGGTTTCATGTTCATAGTCTTAGTCACGAAACTATTCTGTCCAGTCTTACATTTATGACTGTCATTTACCTGTAATGCTGCAGCTTCAACGACAACGAAAAGAAGTAAAAGTACTACAAAGTGCACAAAAGTTACATAAGTATCACAAAAACTACTTGAGTAGTGTAATGTGTTACTTTTAATTCATGACTGAACAACACTGGCAATATTAATTCATATTAAAGTAAAGTATACTACCTAGAAAGGGATCGTGCTTTTTTGACTCCATGCCACAAATGAGACAGTTGACTTCATTCTGAAGAATGCCACCAAAAATGGCAGTGACGATTGTGCTTTTACCACGAGGCAGACCAACAAACGGACTGTTGTTCGTGACCGTTGGAAGTAGTGTCAGCAGCTCCGTGTGTAACCGATCAAGCAAGTAGCGCATAAACTCATGCGCATCTTGCTGCTGATAGCCACTACACCATTCACCATGTACAATAAACAATACTGATTATATGAATGATAAGGAAACTATGATGCCTGTATTTGATGCAATGGGTGAGGACAAGTTCCGCTAAGCGAAAAGTCTAAGACAAAAGTCTAAGACCCAAGTTTGGTCTAAGACCCAACTTAAGACTGAACTTGACCTCGCGACAAAGACTGAGTCTAAGAATATTCTTAGACCAAATTTTGGTCTTAAGACTTTTGTCCTTGTCGTAACTTAAGTCAAGAAAACTGCTAAGACCATAGTTAAGCCGAACTCAGCAGCAATTTGCTGGGAATTCCCAATGATAAAGTAATGCATTTTGGTCTTAAGTATTGGTGCTTAACTTCGGTCTAAAACTAAACAGAGGTCAAGTTAGGTTTTGTCTTAAATTAATACTGTCCACAAAAACAACAGTTTACCGCTAAGACTAAAGTCAACGACTAAAGTCTAATCTAAGCTCTGACTTTAAGTCAGAAATTTAAAGTTCAGCTAAGACTTTTGTCTAAGCATTTAGTCTAAGACTTTTTGCTTAGCGGAATTTGACCTCACCCAATATCACTGTCACTGCAGCAGTTACTGTGCACGTTAAGCTACAGTCAAACTGTACACTAAACATTAAGCAAATGCAGTTGAGCAGTTATTACCAAACTGTTCATAATATAACAAAAGAAAATTACTAATTAAATATGCAAACAGGTACACTGGTAACTGGTGAGTAAGGATGTAACGAGACTTTTGATTAATCGATAGTTGACCGAATTATTCGATGTCAAAAAACGGTGCAAGCTAGCTCATAGTCAAATTTTTTGTTGATTTATGCGCTAATATGTTTGTTCTGTTTGGCTACTGCAACCACTGCATCTTTAGTCGCTTACCTAAGTAAATTATGATGCCACTTTGTCTAAGTAAACTGTACAAAAGAAAAAGAATAAAAGTGTGTTTGTAGTTTGCCATACTCAACGTGTGACAAAATACACTGAGATGACCAATGCCAGCACAGCCATGTACTGAATCAATCTCAGCACTGCACTGAGGAACTGCCTTGGTGTTGTTTTCTAAATGTGCTTTCTCCACTACTTGGCACACTCAATGTTTGTCATCGTTCACTTCGCCAAGCCCACCATCAAGTAAGTCATGCATGGAGTGCATTCAATTAATGCCGGCACTGCAATTGTTCCTTGCACTGTAGACGCAAACCGTTTCATCACATGAAAATGCCGACTTTTCATCAAAGCCTTCTTTGTTAGATGCTATAAAGGACCGCTACTGGCTGTTCTGAAAGTGTGGTATTACAGTATTAGAGCTCAAAGTGAATAAGCTGAGTAAGTTCATTAATCTGTTGTCTATATGGGATCATGTGACCAAATTATCAGAAAAGAAAGTACACTGCTACATGTGTTCAAAAGCAGAAGCATATACTAAAAGTCTGTAAATTTAATTTTTTTGACTGACGAAATATAATTTCTGAGACTGTGTTCTTAGACTATACTTACTTATGTCATGGATGTGTTCACGTTCTGTGTTAATTTCATTACTTACTTCTCTCTCTAGTGCCAGCCCTTCAGTGTTTGTTTGCTGCCAGTTCAATATGACTACTGATTATTAACTATCACAAAATGAAAAATTCGAAAGTCGCATCCTGACTGGCCAGTACGTGATGTACATGTATAGCCGCTGTGCAGCAAGACAAGTCACCATGCTATAGTTACACAGGTATGTGCATGTGTGTGTGAAGAACTTGCCCTGTCATCAGCAACTATCATACTGATGTCCAAAAATGCACATATTTTATCAGGAACAATTACTTAAAGCATACACACCGGAACCGTGGAACGACCTTCCAGATGACAGAAAAAAGTGACTCCGGTGATATGGCAGTTTTGCCTCCTTGCCACACAGCAATCAGAGTCTTACGAAGCTCTTCAACAAGCAGCCTGGTGTCACAACAACAAAAGTATTTTAAATCAGCAAATCAGTATCACAACAAACTTTTTCACAGTTAAATTGAAATCCAGTTTATTTCACAAATCTAAGTATCTAGCAGTTGACTTCTAGAATTTTCTGTCAATTATGTAGAAGCACTCTTGACATAAAAAGTAATTCAAGTTTCATAGAAACATGGCAACTTTCACAACTCAGCAACTACATTATGGTACTGTAATATTTCCAACAATGATGTCTTCTGTCCATGTCACTTGCTATATGTTAGCACTTATACTAAGTCCACATTTACTGGTTCTCCGTTGAAGACCTGACCAAACCTGGATTAACTCCAGAAAGTAGACCTGTTCAACAAAAACCAAAAGATCAATATCAATAGCTAATTTAGACTGAATGACACTATGAGACATTGCAGTGACTAAACTGAATTGATATCGTAGACATGTGAGCTGGCAGGCTTCAGTAATATGCTGTTCTTAGATCAAATTTCTTACTTGTCGGCAGATATAATACAGCTGTATTTTATTCCTCACTGAATTTGTCACATTAAACAAGGTCAGCTGAGTCTTCAGTTTTCTGATGCTGTTGGTTGGACATCCGACCTGTAAACAGTCCTGCTCAAACAATTCCCAAATGTTTTCTTTTCGGCATAATCTGAACCTGGAGTAAGTCCAGAGAAGTAGACTGATTACATAAAAGCTGAAAGAGAAAAAACAAGGTCAGTCGACATATTGCCATAACAACAGCTCAGCAGCCAGCATACATGTCATCGCCGTCTTTATCACGTCTCGTGTGCAGTTTCTTGCGAGCAACATTCTGTTCAAGTGCAGGCAGCTGCTTGATGTAACCACAGAATGACTGAATATTACTGCCAGACACACAAACACACGCCAGACAAAATACCCAATGTGTCAATATTTAACATTAATATACAAACTGGTCAAAAATATATATACACATCACAGTTCTTTCAATGGTGGCTTTAATAATAAATTTTTAACAATAACAACAATAATAATAATAATAACACACATATACAAAGCTACAGAGGCTACTTTATCAGATTTAAACCGATTTGATGAGATTCACACTTTTAACTCAGTCCATTTCACACTAAAGGTATACATACAGTACCGGGCATATGAGGTCTCAAGCAGCATAACAATAATGAAACTGACCAATCGTCACAACACCTGATGGTGTGCACTGATGCAAAAAGTGATTACTTCAAATATCACTAACAAAGACACATCTTTCTACATGTCTGTTGTACTAGACACTGTATATGTCATACTAGACACTGCTAACTTTCTACTGTATTGAACAAAGTTCCACATCAACTTCAAATGTTTCAACTTCTGTTCTGAATGCAAATCCCTTGGGCACATGGCATAACCTAACCTAGAAGCTGGTTAATAAAAAAAGTAGCAGCAGCACCAGCAGTTTGAATCAGTGGAGTTCTACCAGGTAGCATTCATAAGTGAGAATGCATTAAATTAAGGTGCAATGTTTTACTTCATATATTAATGCTGGTTAAAATTGTACAAAATCTAAATCAGTTAAGATCTAATAGAGTTATAAGCAAACTAAACTTCCAAGTTTCTTACAAAGCAGCGTAAGTTCCATACATACAATTACAATCAGCACACCTCAAAACTGTATTGAAATCATGTCATTTACAACTAGCATTAAGCACAGTGCACATTGTGTACACTGAAGTTGCACTTAAGAGACGCAATGTAAACAAATGCGCTACAATATGACAACAACCGTACTACAATGCTAACAGTGAACTAAATAAAATTAAAATATACCTAAGTGACTGCAAAACAGCATTCATGAAGCACGTGTTGCCAAGGTTACGAAAGCCAGTTGTCTTCGGTCGTAAAGACTGAAAATGTTCATCCTACAAGCACACAAGTACAGTGCATCACGGTCTGTCAACTATAAACTCACTGTACACTCCAAAGTGGACATTCTGTTTCACTTTAAGACAAGTATAGTCACTCAGTGATGTAATCGAGTCCACTTAGTCCTAGTCCAAGTCCAGTGGGTTCGAGTCCAAGTCCGAGTCCAAGCATCTAGATCAGACAGAATGTCAAAAATTAGGCATCCACGGTCTCAGCATGTGGTTAAAAATAATGACACAGTAGTATATTAATGAAAGCATGTTACTGAAACTTACAGCTATAACATCGATGTGACGTTCTGCTGTGTTGCAGTGATGTTGTGATTTTTTGTTGTGTGCGGTCAAGCAGTATATTAGAGGATGACTCTCTCTTGCGGACTGTTAGTTTTTTTTAGTTGATATGGCTGTGATGGTGTTTTTTGAGTGTATAAATTGCATTTGAAACTGTATTTTACTGTCATTAATAAAGTGTTTAAAATTCGCTCGGTCCTTCATAATCGTCATTACAGTTTGTTCTCCAAGTCAGACAGTATCTTTCAGTGTACGGAAAGTTACGGGTGCCATTATTCAAACACATTACAGCTTGTGTATATTGCACTTTAAGAACACCAAGTCAGACAGCAGTCCGGGGTTCGAGTACGAGTCCGAGTCTTCAGGGTACAAGTCCAAGTCCGAGTCCGAGTCCTCAAAATAAGGACTCGAGTCCGACTCGAGTACATTGCCAGACTCGACTACTACATCACTGAGTATGGTTGCAGTGAGAGTATAAGCAGTCTGTTTTGGGAATGTCTTAAGTCTGGAGTGAAAGAGTAACAGATGGTGAGAGGAAAATAATGAGCTGACACATGCATAAAGAAATGGATCAGAAACACAGATTAAGATGAGGATGTTGAACTGAACTAGGAAACAGACTCCAAAGATGAGGTACTGCGTACTGAAATGAATGACCAGTAATTGTGAGTAGCAAGCTGACGGTCAAACATGGGTGACGACAGACAAGCAGCATGGTGAGGGGATTTCAGAGCAGCAAAGATAGGTAGGCTGAGTAATGATTAGAACTCTGCAGGTAAGAAGCTTAGATTTAACATGAATTCATTGACTTTAAGCCAGTGACGGGACTGATATGAGAATTTAAGGGAATTCCTCAGGCTCCACAGTGTCAAATTAGGCTAAATGAGTGACTGGCTTGGTGTCTCAGTGACTACTTAGTAACACTTTTATTCGTGAAGTGATGTCTCAGGAAGTACATATCTGAAGATGAAACTTTGCACGTAGGCAGAGTAGCATGGGAGGCTGATGCCCACTGCTCTCATTCTAAAAACCTCTGGCTGCTTCTGTGGATGCACACGGACTACTTTTCGTCACCAGCTCACATATGCCACAGCAATACTTTAGTGCCATTCATTAATTAACGCGTTAAAGAATTAATCGCGATTAAAAAATTAACACCTTTAAAAAAATTAATGCACATACATAAATTCTATGATGCAGGAGTTCCAATACGCAGTCGAACTGCGATCGAATTATATTCAATTAATTTAATTTGTCAGTTGTGCATCATTGTTTGACAGCAAATTCGACAGTTGTAGATGAGTCGTGAACAGCAAGACGTGCAGTCGTTCGCTGACAGCAACCTACAACATGAACTAGACCTGTCAAATTGACGCATTAATTAACGCGTTATGCCATTAACGCATGACTAAAATAAATAATCGCGCGATTAACGCGATTAAAAAAATTAATCGCTCGACAGCTATACTGTGACTCTATAATGCCATCATCCTGCACCTGAAATGTAGCATTAACAAACTAACTGTTGCTCATTAACACAATAGTTAATAGTTAGCCACAGGCAGTTTACATACTGTTTTGAGCCGTTTCTTTTCACTGTCGTCTGATTCACTGGAACTTTGTCGCCGCAACTGACGATTTTCTTTTGTATGGCTACGTGATGTACCATTCAATGTGCTGAACACAGTTCCAAATATCCACACAATAACTACTGCCAGTTCGCCACAAAAAATGCATGCACATTTAAAAAAACAGGCAATCACAATAAACAACAATGAAGAATATATACATAAAATGCTGGTTGTTCATACATGTATTGTATGTATTGTATATAAGGTATAGCGCTATCAGTATACACTACAGTAGCCACTTAATCACATCAGTTATGATCATAGTTAAGAGAAGCAACTCTCTGTAAATTTTCTCAACACATGCACAACACATACAGGATTTTATTTCAAAATAATGGCAGTGTCGCAGCATAGCTGGCATGCTGCCGAAACGTCCAACGCCAAAACAGCGGAGCCCAGACGTCCTGCTCCATATAAAATTATCAACTGTTTTATTTACATACTGACTAAATAACAGTAGGTAGGGTTACTAGGAGTCTCTGTTTTTGACCAGACCATCCAGTTTTAAATTACAAAAGTACACTTGACAATTTCAGTCATAACTGAACCTTCATTTCTGCAGACTAGCAGTTAACTGTGATAAAACAGCAAGAACCGTGTAAAAACTGATGACAGGAACCCACAGTCAGGTTACCTCTGCTTGCCTATCTGGCAACCCTAACAGTGTGAGCAATAGGCTTGTATAACTCTTAACAATCAACAACTTTCACAACTATTAACTGAAGCGAACATTTGTTACACTTGTTATATCCAAAGAAAAAAACAGAAAAAGATTAACTAAACAACATACGGTGAATTGCTCCGGAGGACATGTTTTCTAACACTGTCTATAACTCCAGACAATGTGTCGTTAATCACAAATTCATCACATTTGTAGCTATTTCACAAGCAGAACACACCAACTCACATATTAAAACAACCGAAACGTACAATCAATCAATCACTTCATTTCATGCATCATGGCTCATACAAAATAAACGAAACAGGAAAAAAGATAAACACAGAAACAAACAAGAAACAGTGAAATTCAGTGAACACAAACCTATAGAAGATATAGGTTACAAAACGCATTTACAATACAACAAGACACAACGATGGAATATCAAATTAGCACTGTACATTACTGTGCCAAAACACAAGACCAATTTCAGTCAGACACTGTCACGAGTCACGACATCTATATCCAAAGAACAATTTAATGCATTTATTACAGCAAGAACGAGATTTATTGAAGCAGCCTACTGTATAACTTGACCAGAGTGCAGCATTATACAAGCAAAGACAATGACTGAACAACACTGTCTTCACTGGAAGAGTACACTTATTGAATTTTCTAAATGGAACATTGCACATACTACATGTCAGCTGTCACTTAATAGCTAACAAAAGTCAATAACATCTGATTATTATAAACAGCTGTTTACTAAACTTGGCAATCACTTACAAAGATGTAGGAACAAATCAGTGCAAAAAATAAGCAGTTAAAACAAACTCACTGAACAATGCTACTGGTAAATGATACTAAGATACTAACATATATTCATTACAAGGGTCCCCAGTTTTCTGCTGAAAATTTTGCCAAATTCTGCGGGCCAGTTTGGGAAATTCCTACTCCGAGGTTTACTACCGAAAAATTGTCTGCAGCTCACCACAGCCTCCCGATATGAGTAATCTCTGCTATCTGCTGTTCAGTTATTGAAGGCTGGTGTTGCATAAGTTACAGTTAGGTAAATAAAAATAAATTCATCATTTTTCTTACAAAAAATGTGAGAAAAGTGATGATATGTGAAGAATGAAAGATAAATTTCTTAAAATGTATGTCCTGTATCGAAAAAAAATTCAACGTATTTTAACTACAGCAGACAGTTACCAAAGCGTCAGTAAAATGAACAACTGTCTATAGTTACAAATATGTAACCTTCTCTCATCCAAGAATCTGTCTCAAATTATTTGACCGATCCATCATCAAAAACAGAATATTAGGCTCTTAAACTGCTCGCGCTCGGCTGACAAACTGGAATGCAGCAACTGACTGAAGGCTTACATCGCCCTGTGGATATTGCCTCTGTGGATATTGTGTGTTCCTTTCACAAGCAAGGAAATGAAACGCTCGATATCCACAGAGGAGACTGCAGGGCAATGTTAGTCTGCTAGCACTGCCAGCTTTGGTAGCTTGTCCTACGCCGCACTCCAAAAGGTGTGATGACGTCATTAGACCACTCAGACATTCCATTTAAAACATATGTTATTGACTGAAAATCTGCAAGTCTTTTGGACAGGACAGGCAGCTGGCTGGGTCGAAAATACGAAAAATTTAAACGAATCTTGCACTACGCATCGTTCATTTACCAAATTCCACATAATTCTGTGGGAACATGGAAATTCCACAAGAAAAGGCAAATTCCATGGCTTGGTTCAAAATTCCACGGCCTACGAAAACTGTGCGTCCTATTCATTACTCACTACTAATCAGTTCTTACCAATATACACTCAAGTTATTACAGTCCAGGCAGAGACAATGTAAAGGCTGCAGCTCTTCATAATGAGCCTTTGCATGACCATTAATATACCTAACAACATCATAAAACAAAGACGGCTGTAACCAACACATCACAGAACTGAACTCAGCAACTGAAACCAGGCAACTGACCAGTCACAAGTTTCAACTTTTTAGAGCATCCCCATATCCCTATACTATGACATTCAGTAGCCTAGACTGCCTAGTGCAACCCTTTAGAAGTGATGAAACTGTGTATGGTACATTAATTTACAACATCACTGCATAAATGCTTTGATAGAGCGCACTTTGGTTTTCCTATCTTGTACACACAGATGGGCGTTGCAATTAATCATAGCATTGTACACTAGGCCACAGCGCCAGTGCCTAGAGCCAGCCAGCCAGCCAGCCAACCAGCAAAAGCACCTTCAGTATACATCACCAAGCCAATCCATAGCAGGCCACAGCCCAGCCACAAGCCATGGCTGCACCTAGGCCTCAGGCACAGGCCAGTAATTGCTAGCCTGCAGACCAGACGGGCTTCCACTACCAATCTGTCCAATCACTATCACGCCACCACGCATACAAATCAGGCACGCAGAAGTGATCTACATAATACACTGATAATTATATCGAAGACAATTATTAATTCTCACTCCTGGGAATTAATAACCCACCACTTTAGCACATTATTGCACAATTTACAGCTTATGAAAATCAATAATAAGAAGAATGAGAGTGTACAAAGTTGCCATATCTCCTTGAAGAAAGAAGCTAGAAATGTTAAAATGTGATACCCCACAATCAGTCTTAATTTTAAAGCAACAAATGATGGTTGGACATGGACAGGCAAGGACAATAATTAAGGCTAATAATTATTATGAATATTTTGTTTACCTGCCACAGCTGACAAGACCACATGTCAGACACATCCACAAACCTTTGGTCGTACTACAAACTGTTGAACACAAATATACAAAAACTTCTATCATTTGATAATATAATAATAAATATTAATAATGTTGGCCTTACTTACTAAGGTGCCGAAGACACAGCACCCGAAAGCCCTTAAAAATCAATGGTTTCGATTACCCCACTGTCATTTGACGCCCCCTCTCCAGGGAACCCCAGCGAATATCCGCACACACTTTATTTTGGCAGAATCTAGAGTCATTAGGCTACATCTTCGTCACTGATAGTATGGGTCTATCTTCATTTAAATTTTTGTGGTGGGTTCCGAAAGATGCATGTGTTTTGAAACAGAGTGCATAATGGCCGTTCCAGGTCATCCAAGGTCACTGATTCTGGCACCAATCGATAGCGTGTATGCGACTTCCTATTGGTCATCTATAGGAACCTTGGTCTTACCTTGCCCCATTTCAGAGTTTTGGGGTGTTCCCCTTGGACTAGATTGCCAATGTGTGGCTCCGAGGAGCGAAGACCCTAAGTTAATTATTCGTGTAAATAATTTTGAACTAACCCAACACATATGCCCATGGTACATCAATGTCACAGACAGACAGGCAGACAGACAACTTATGATAGCAATACCGCACTAGCACTACATGCATTGCACGGTAAAAATGCTAGGCCTAAGTAATATAAAAGAAAAAAATAATCGAGAATGCAGACTAAAATGTGATATAAAATACAACGTCATTTACACTACAGATCATGTATGTACATGTGAGGAGTCAAATGACACTAGTGAACTAGAAAGCATGACAAAGCCCAGCGTGATGGTCTCCCTCCACTGTCTTACAGACACCGAACTTTTGTGGTTACATGGGAAAATTTGGTTACTATGGGAAGAGGGGATGATAGGATTGTGTTTGAATAACACCATTACATCGCCTGATCCCTAAAATCCACTTTGGTACAAGAATGTGGCACTTATCTCCTATACAAGCCGCACTATAGCCACTTTCATGCCCAAATAGTCAACTTTTCATTACCATGGCAACAGTGGTTGGTCGGGGGCCAATTTGAATGACACCAAGAAACTGGCCAGTGGCCAACCTCGAAAACACCCACTTTGGTACAAGAATCTGGGACATATCACCTATACAAGCCAATTTTATGTGCAAACACCCAAATATGTGTAGTGAATGATCGGGTATGACTAAATACTGCTCCAGCTGCTATGGCCACCACAGCAGTGCTGCGGAGGGCCCAAAGCAGCCCACAGCACTGCTCCAGCGGACAAAATATCGTATCGTATCGTATCGATGTAGAAGACACAGGCTGTGAAGCCTCTAAGCCTTCATCTTTGTGGAACACTTCATACAGCAAAACTCTAATCAATTCTGACACACACTTCTATTTCCGGTTCCGGTGATCTCACACTTGAAGTTATAATAGACCTCTTGGTTACTCCAGAACTAGGGAATGCAACCCGGGTACCCGGGTACCCGAAAACCCGGGTAACCCGCCCGTTTTCAAACCCGTAAACCCGGGTTTGTGTGCCGGCAAAAACCCGGGTTTGACGGGTTCAATTTCGGGTGTCAG
>Ga0209679_1000439_pt1 | contig 15353 bp, 9 predicted proteins | sample WorMetHEROISLAND_4_FD_187408 | JGI IMG/M metagenome (GOLD analysis project Ga0209679, IMG submission 187408) | Marine gutless worms symbiont microbial communities from Max Planck institute for Marine Microbiology, Germany - Olavius sp. 2 HERON... ...
CACGGACAGACGGACGGACGGACGGACGGACGACATACGATAGCAATACCGCGCTTGCACTACGTGCATCGCGCGGAAAAAAATTGAGATGTACTTTTTTGACTCACGGTGTAGATAACAGTGTGGACCTACCAGGTTGCTCAAAAATGTCCCATTTGGCAAAATGCAATTTTTCGACAACCAATGGAGATTTTTACCAAAATTTCATATTTATAGCGGAAGGAGTTTTCATCAATCCTTGAAAATTTCACCAAAATATTTCCATTGCTCAAGAATTACAGCTTTGAAAATATTTTGTTCCATATTTCAAAACTACGCCGAAGAAATGGACAGTCACTTGTTATGTTCAATGTTCAACGTTGTTAAACAGTTTTTCTTAAAGCACACTCTACATGTAAGTGCTCACACTCTTCTTTCACACAAGCTCGATGTGTTTTTGTGAAGCTCAGTATAGCCGTGTTGATTGAGTTATGCAGCAGCTGAGTGATTTCATATTAACTGCAAAACTTTTTCAGTCCATCCATGTTCTTTGGCATGGGATGAAATGTCTTGTAGTGTCCAAGCATAACTCCTCAGACGTGATAATGAAGAAGGTTAACGTCTGGCGAGTTTGGTGGCCATTCGTCTTTGCCAGTAAATTCACCGCAGTTGGTGGCAATCCAGTCTTGAGCCAACTTTTCCGTATGAGCAGGTGCGTGCCACCGTCCTGCTGCGGAAATGAAACCAGACGGTAGAAGAGACGTGTTCATCTGCATATAAGGCAAAAATAGCATAGAATATTTAAATATTTAAACTTATCTAAACTTTGACATTTTTCTAAGTTGGAAAATCAGTCACCTTTGAATCCTGAAATTTTGGTCAAAAAACCTCTGTCGGTTGTTGAGAAATTGCATTTTGTCCGGTGGGACATTTTATTTTGAACCACCCTGTATAACTGTTAGCTAAGCCACTGGCTACATCCGCACTGTCTCTCACTCGTCGCTGTTGCTATTGCAAATCTTCTTTAATCTAGTCGAATTTTTGTAACATTATTAACAGCCTGATGTCGTTATAGACATATGTAAGGCGTTTGCAGATAGGCGTGGTTATCTGATAATGAGTGTATCATGGAGTCGATCGTCGCCTACGTTAAGCCTGTAAGCTTACTACTCCAAGCTTACTGCTCCACGATAAACATTACGTATGAGTGAAAACACCATTCAAAGACGTTATATGTCTAAAAATTCACGACAGTTCGTATCAATATGATTTTATTTCGTTGAATGATGACATTTAATGATGAGATTTATTTATATTTATTTAGAAATTCAACATTTTCTGCAAGAGACCTAGTAGCATGTGGTTTCAGATCATGTTGCCTATAGAGGAACGATTACCTTGGCTTACTAGAACCGACAAACCGATGTGGAGCAAAGCAAGAGATCTGCAGGTATTCCGCCGACTACGCCTGAAGACATGGCTCACAGACATTAATAATGTTCGGCCACTTGACACTATCATTCTGTGCGAAATAGTCTAATAAATCGTGGACTAGCAATGTCGGCAGCTGTCGCTATGCAAAGGGTGATGTACAGGCTTCTATATTAGTTCTATCTAGCAGTAATATTTTCATTAAGTAGAAGTAAATTTACAAGTGAAAATCGATTTTCGGCAGCGGAATTTGGAACTGGGAATTATAAAGTATATCAAGAACTAAGCGTAATTCGAATTAGAAATTAGGCATACGAAAAAATAGTGGTTAAATACACTGTGAGTCAAAAACGTACACCAACAAGTTTTTGTCAACTTCGTCGAATAATAATTGACCAATTTTCAGAATTCTTTTTCCGGCACACTTTCATGAAATTTGCAATAAACTAGTCATTAGCTGTCCCACCTTACCTCAAACGCGTCGCTGCATTACCTTGCGAAATATTAATGTCAAAAACTAGCTAAAGTAATTAATCGGTGAAATTTATCGCATCATTTTTGCACAGAATGAAATTTAACGAACATTTTAAACAGTCCAAGGCAATGCTGTTCGATTGGTGCCAAAATCAACGACCTTTGATTACCTTGAAGGGCCATTATGCACTATGTTTCAAAACACATGCGTTTTTCGGAGCCCACGACGAAAATTTGAATGAAGATAGACCCATGCTATCAGCGACGAAGATGTAGCCCAATGGCTCTAGATTCTTGCAATATAGCCTAAGGTTTATACGGATATTCGCGGGGATTCCCTGGAGAGGTTGCGTCATACAACAGTGGGGTAATCGAAAACGTGTATTTTCGGGCTTTCGGACGCTACGTCTTCGACGCCTTAGGAAATGAGGCCAACGTATTATTTAGTCCCTTATCGCGTTTCCACTGACCCCAAAATACATGACCTTGAACGGCCATTTTACGTTAAATTTTCACTACAAACCGCGGTTTTAGCACTTAGGATGCATACTTATCGTAGAGCCTATTTATAGAATATTTTTGTTGTATGTCGTCACCAGCATAGATGTGCGGAAGCTGGCAGTGAAACTGTGATCCGCAGAATATTGCGGCTCCGCGAAAGGATTGCGGATCTTTCGTAGACGAAACGTTGCAGGCGCTACATCGTCGGAAGCTTAACAGATAAAACCAACATTAGTACTTAGTATTGCTTAGTCCTTGATCGCCTTTCCACCAACTCCAAAACACGTGAGCTTGAATGAATGTTTTGCGCCGGCATGTTTGGTGAGGCCTGGCTTTCGAAGCTCGGCTACTCTTAAACTTGTAGTGAATGTTGTCGGCGAATTTTAAACCGAAAAGAACAGCTGCGGCATCGCGCGGTTTCCTTGCGACAGCACGGCTTTTTTGTTTGTTTTCGAGTTACAAGCTGGTACGGGACAGACGGACAGACAGACGGACGGACGGGCAAGACATGTAATGCGGCCTGTAGGATTGCCCATAATAAAAAGCTTTGTAAAATTGCAGTTGCTGCTTGCCTACCATATACGCCAGGACGCTGACCAATTTGTCTTTCAGCTGGACTGCTACAGCCTACAGTCATGCATGGAACGTATTAGTTTTCTGACAATCATTCAAATTACAGTTTCCTAAAGATAAGATTCAACGTTTAAAAAGCTCGCTGTTAGGCTATATGTTAGTCGTTGATTAGCACTACTGTCAGTAACCTCGTGTAACCATAAATCTCTTTTCAACGTCTGTATTCAACAATGAACACAATCTGAACAAATGCTGTGAACATAAACGTACTACGTAACAAGTTCAATCACTATGAAGTTGAACTGTGTGAACTGCTACTAGACAGATACTTGAACTGGTTGTTCCCAATTAGGGCCGCCCGTTGCGTGATAACGCAAAGGCGGGCCTTATGTTTTGCTGCTGTTTCTTTTTTTCTTTTTTTTATTCAGCGCGAGATCTCCGCGGTGACGCCGTCTCTCGGCCGATCGCCGCGAAACTTTGCCACATGATCGGAAATAGGTGCAATTTTAAAAACTAGGTCCAAAATTTGGGGATCCTCCATCGCAAAAAAATTTGCGGGCTGATAAACGTGCTTTTTCGGCGCGATTTCGAACGACTTCGCACGTCGATCGCGAATATCTCCGGAACGTAACAAGGTATCGACAATCGGAAAACGGCGTTGCAAGCTATGATCTCTCCCGCGTCTGCTGACATAATCTGGTGAACTTTGGTCCACAAACGGCGAAAAATAGAACCATAGTTTAGACCCACCCACTGGCGATGACAGTTCGGAGGACTAACAAGTTAACAAGTCAATAGCATTCGCCAGGGGGCAGCACGCGTATGGGCGGCCCTTACGCCGTGCTGTGCATTATCTAGTTACTTGGACAGATTGTCGGTGTTGGGGCTCCGAGAAGCGAAGACGCTAAGCTAATTAATCGTGTAATTACTTTCGAGCTAACCCAACTTATATGGCCACGGTACATCAACGTCTTGGACAGACAGACAGACGGACGACTTACTGTAGCAATACGGCGCAATGCACATACAGTAGTGCATCGCGCATAAAAACTACTATCTCCCAGTAGGGGCTCTGTCCCTGCACCCTGCAGGGGGACTTCCATGAAGTTCCATCCCTGCACCTCCGCCCTCCTTGCACCGTCATGCACCAAATAAATGAAAATTCTAGCTCCGCCCATGACAGAAGCTACGCAACACCGCGCGAAGGCGGATGTGATGGCGTGCCGTGAACAAAATATCATTTTCATACACGTTACATTTGCTCGACAAATGACGAACGACTGCTGGGCTTTATTCCGCGTCAACTGGTAGCGTTTATTGTCTAAATAATCCCTTGGCTGCTTCGGTGCTTCCACGAAGCGGTTGATTCGCCGACTGTATCATATACGGTACATATAGCAGTCATGATCAGAGCCAGTGGGCCGAGTCTTCGGTTGATCTACGACGCTACACTGGCAACTGCAACCGGCATGCAGGTGCGCTGAAAGCGTAACGTATTGACGAATCACCTGGAATTCTGCACGGCAACTTTGGGCGTAATTTCTGCACGCAAATCATTTGCTGACACCGCCGACTGTGTACCAGCTTATAGGCCTACGTTCGGCTCATAAAATAGGTAAGTCAATAAGTCATTATTACAACTTGCGAAATGCAGAAGAAATATTGTGCTCCGACTAATCACGACTTTTGGCAGACTGCATACAAGATGGCGACGAACGCTGAATGTTATTCACTGACATTTATTAACTGAGTTTCTGTCTGTTGTGTTTTCTGTTCATATATGTGTAGCTTACTGTCTTGTCTCTCTATTTCACATTGTGTCTCATGTGCGTTTGTCATATGTCATTGAAGGATTTACTTACTTACTTACTTACTTCAGATTTTATATCTCATCATCATCATCATCGTCGTCGTCCTCGTCGTCGTCAAACTAGTATTACGGCGCGGTAATTCGTCGTCAGAAAACGTGACTCGGAGGCGCCGGCCAGTGTTAAGTGATCGGCAAGATTTGCAGGATTGTGTGAAGAAATGAGTCTTTAGATTTAATTTTTTTAACTTTGGTGCGTTAACAAATTTTTTACATTACATTACAGATGGCGTCTGAAGGTAGCGACGGATCTGCTGCTTCTGCATGCAGGATGATGGTAGGCGGTTCCAGATTGTCGTTGCGGCGATGGAGGACCGGTCGGCGGTTGCAGTGCGAGTTCTCGGAAGTGCAAGTTGGTTGGCGTAGGATAAGCGCAGCATACGAGTCGGTTCACAGTCGCAGATAAGCTGACGTAGTACTTGGTTCTGACTTTGTAAGCAAGTAAGGCGATCTTGTACTGGATCCGTCAGTATCGATGTGCGTGGGGGTTTATTGCAGACGACGCGAGCAAGTCGATTCTTGAGTCATTGTAATCGGTGTAGATTAGACCCAGAGTTGTCATACAAAACAGAGTTGCAGTAGTCCAATCTGGCAGAGACGATGCAGCAGTCTATGGAGTTGGCAGTGTCAGTGTCGATGAGACGTCTGATATGCTGAAGACTGCGGATGTAGTAGCTGTGGGACTGGATGATCTTGGTCACATCATCACATGATCATCAAAATTGAGATGACTGTCAACGGTGACACCAAGAATTGCGATTCGACTACGATACGAATATGACGAAAAATTGACGTGCTCATTTTTTGCTCGCGTCGAATGGAAGCAGGCGCGCGATACGTCGTAGTCGGATCGTAGTCGAATCGCAATTGTAATCGCAGCATAAGTGAGCAGCGGAGGAATGAGACACTGGTTCACCGAAGATGCTCAGCCAGATGGCAGGTTGCTGCGGTTGATGTTACTGATTTGGTGTCGTGAACCCGTAATAAGTGCTTCAGTTCTGGATGCATTAAGCACAAGGCTGTTGTCCAGATGTCATCTAGCTACAGCGTCAGCACACTTAGTCAAACGCATGATATCAGCGTCTGATAACAGGTCGACGGCGGTGTATAGCTGGGCGTCGTCGGCATGATGATATGAAACGCCGAAGGAACTGAAAAGCTGACCAACAGGTGTTGTTGTGAAGGTTGAGAATAGAAAAGGACCGAGGACGGAACCTTGTGGGACGCCCGTGTAACAGTTTGTCGTCTTCGAGTGGCACTGACCAACTGAAATGTACGTGGTGCGACCGGTAAGGTACGACTGTAGCCAGTTGTGGATGAGTCCAGATAAACCGAACAGGTCGGCCGCTCGCTTGAGCAGACAACTGTGGTCCAGCGTGTCGAAGGCGGCATTGATGTCCAGTGACAGTAGCAACGACGGCTTTCCAATGTAGACGGCAGAAAGCAGAACTTGTGGTCTCATGTTCAGAGATCACAGAGGCGACAAATCTCTTCGAATGATCTTGATCCTGACTTTGTCACTGCGTTGCCTATGTTCACTTCGTGCTGTTGTCAGTCAATACATAAATAAGAACTTAAACCAAAATACTGTGAAATTCTTTCTTTATAAAATAAAATAAAAAATATTGAACAAATTTTCAAAAAACTTAAATTTGTAAAATGCAAGAATTAAAAATTCTTTCAATTCATCAAATGCCTTCAATAGTTATTTAATCAATTTAAACAATAAACGTACAATACATTGTGATAAATCACACAAATCAAAGTAGTTTTTTGCTTTACGGCATAAAATGAAACACTGAGAACTGTAAACATTTTTATTGCTTAAAACTGAGCTGGTCATGCAGCAAAATGAGCAAATGAAGGCAGAAGCGTTTTCTGAAGTACACATTAATTTAAAATATTGATCTATTAAAATTAACAACTAGTCAACCAACTATTCATTAAAATTTGTAGCCCTAATAAAACAGTGGGAATCAATACAATAAATACATTAACATTAATATCGTTAAAAGACACAAACATACAAATGTTAATGCATTAAGCTCACGATCAGGAGGTCGAAAGTTTGCCCCGCCGCCATCACTGTCACATAATAGTTCTAGGCAAGTTGTTCACAGACATATGGCTCTGTCACCAAACAGTATAATCTGGTACTGGCTAAGGGCAGTGATGCTCTCTCGGCCATATATCACACCCTTCAGTGCTTCAACAGTGCTGGACGGGTAACAGCAAGGGCATCCTCTTCCAACAATTCGTGAAAGATCACTTTCAGGGAGCTGGCTTAACCTGGAGTAATACTGGAAAACTGACAGTTAAACAAAGTTCAAAGTTACCGCAATAACCAAGTACCACAGACTCCCTCGTATGCCGACAAGGAATGTTACTTAAGCCTTGGGTTGCACTTGGAGGTAAAAAATACCCCAAGCTTGGTTTTGTGTCATTAAAAGAATCTGGTCCAGAGTTGCACAAAGCCATTTTATGACTTATCCTGAATATGAATAGAGCACAAGATGCAACAGTCAGATTGTCAATCGATGCACCATAAGTTGATAGGCATGACGTCATACACACACGAATTACCTTGAAACTGCAAGCGAAATTCTACGCTTGTGTACTCATACAGCAGAATGTCTCCAAAGTAAGTAGTATTATAACTCTAATGGCAAAAGCAAAGTTTTTGAAAAAGGCAAGCTCAAAGAAAGCGCCCACAAATAAATGCGACATTAATGGACAACCGGAAACAGCAATATGGCCATCCAAACCAGAAGTACTTATATCTCCAAAAGTATGACAAATATCGTCAAAATTCCAATGGCAAACCTGGGGTATTTGACTATGACCAGCTCAAAGAAAGTGTCTCTAAGTGATTCCAATAACAACCAACAACCGGAAATGGTTGTTGAAACCGGAAGTACTTATATTTCTGAAACTATGACAGCGCGTTGAAATTCCAACGGCAAATCTGGCATTTATGACGACAAAGAGCTCAAAGAAACTGTGAAAGTGTTGGCAAGTGATTGGATCAGCGATGGACAACTGAAAATAGCAATATGGCCGCTGACGCCGGAAATATATATACCTCTGGAACTATGACAGATATGATCGACATTCCAACGGCAATCTGGCATTTTCAACCACGGCGAGGTTAGAGAAAGTATAACAAGGCAACTGCAACAACAAACAACAACGAAATATGGCAACATAGGAGCTGTTTTGGCCGCTAATCTTGCCATTTTCAGTTGCCTGTCATTGTTGCAATCACTTAGCGACACCATTATTGAGCTCACCATGGTCGAAAATCTGGAATTTGCCGTTGGAATTTTGTCAATTTTGATACTCCTATTTACAGATATGTAAGTATTTCCGGTTTTGGTGTCCATGTCGCTACTTCTGGTTGTTGGCAGCTGTTGCAATCACTTGTCTAACACTTTCGTCAAGCTCTCTGTGCTCATAAACCCCAGACATGCCACTGGAACTTCAATGATGTCTTACTTAGTTTCACAGATATAACTATTTCTGGTTTTGGCAGCCATTTCCAGTCAATCGCCTAAGGGACTCTTTCCTCGAACTCGTGGTGAAAACCCAAGGATGCCGTTAGTATTTTGATGATTTCTATCATACTTCTGGAGACATAAGTATTTTCAGTTTTGGTGGCCAAACTGCTATTTCCGGTTGTCGATCGTCTTCAAAATCAATGTCTTTGACATCGTCATAGTCGATTCTCCTAGGTTCACAGTCAAAAAACAACTTTAACATATTTCTAAGTAAAAACCTGGGGGTATTCTCTAACCGCCAAGCGCAACTGGTGTACCAAGCGCAACTGGTGTACGTAAAAACAAGTGCAACACAAGGGTTAAATGACAAATATAAAAAGATTGCAGTCTTAACAACAATAACATACCAACAACAAGTACACAGTCAACAGCATCTGTCTGCCATATTTATCAACAATTTGTCAACTTACTACATTACTCATTTAACCTTACATAAATGAATACTGATTGATTACATGTATGTAAGGTTACATGTAGACCTTACATGTAGAAGGTGAAACCGCTCAAACACACAGAATGAAGACATTTCACTCACAAAATACTTAAATAATGGACACAGGTATGACAAAATCAGAAACTTTGCTTTAGTTTGATACTGTTATCAAGTCATGTGGAAGTTAAGTGAATACAACAAAAACACACAACATGCTACACTTGACATTATTTTCAACTGCTTGACTGTGTGCCTGTGTGCGTGTGTGTGTGTGACTCGGGCTGAATGAAATCCTACATTTACACACATGAGTGACAAATGAATAGCACCAGTTCACTGTCAACTAACAGTGAGACATACAGCACGTGACACTCAATTCAATCAGCAGTGTTCAGCATGTATTTGGCATGACCAGTGACAGACAGTCGACGTCCAGCAATCAGGCACTGGACCACCCACTCAGACGACACAACAGGAATCTGCTGACGCTGAGCCAGCGTCAATGTTGCACTACTGATATGTCTGTCTGCCACAATGACATCGACGTTGCTTCCATGACCTGTCAACAAACATCGACAGACTCAACACAATGACATCGACGTTGCTTCCATGACTTGTCAACAAACATCGACAGACTCAACACTGACACTGTGGCATACAGTCTTCAGCACAGACAACTGATAACACCGTCATCATATTAATGATAACAAAATCCAAGTGTATAATGCACTGTCAACTCGTCTCCTGCAAACAACTGCTACAGTGTCCAAAGCAGTAATTCAAAGCAAACTATTTGCCGTAATGTAACAGCCACTTCTCATTGAGTAGTTGCTATGCACACCAGATTTGTGTCACAGTTACATTACTTTGTGAAGTATGAATGTCTGAAAACCATCAAGCACTATGCAATGTGCCACTGTCTTGCTAAAGCAATGAACTCGGTTGCTGAATCTAATGGCGCTATCAGAATTTTAACAGGACACTCAAAAATTGCCATTTCTACTCACGCACTCATACACAGTAAAAATATGGCCAAAATCGGTCAAAATATTATCTAATTGCAAAATTTCTTTGGCAAATTCATTACGACATATTTTGCAAGGTAGTGTAGTGAAGCATTTGAGGTGTGGTGAGCAGTTTATTTCATATTTTCTGCTGAGTGTCCCAGTGAAAGAATTTTGAAAAGAAGGTCAATATTTGATGAAGTTATGACACTCTGTGAAAACTCCAGTGAAGTTGGCTGGTTAAACTTATAAACCAAAAGTTTATAAGTAACAGCAGTACACAGACACATATAAAATTTATTTTTACTGCATGCAAATAGCAAAGTGGGCTCTTGGAGTACTATACTGGTACACTGCAACATTTGCCTTTGGCTGATGACACGTCAACATTAGCAGATTTTACAAACACTCGTTTATGATGGAGTAAATATCATGCTGGCTAAACATGTAGAAATTTGGCAAAGTTCTTCACTAAGTTTCTTACTGATCCTGTGTGACTGGCTGTGATGAACATGAATCATAAGTGATGGGGAGTGCTTACTTCGAGAAGAAGGTGGTGGTAGTCGCGTAAGAACATTACAACCGGCAGCCTCCAGCACGTCGAGCCAAACTTGCTTAAACTCATCATTCTCACGGTTCTCACTTGCCAGCACCACCATCATTCCAGCCAGTGGTGAATCCAAACTACTTCTGTCAAGCACCATGCACAATACACAATACAAGTTATGAGGACATTCTTCCTGTCTTAGACTGTCAATGAGTATATCAGGTGGCTCAATAAAAATGTCCCACTAGACAAAATGCAATTTTTCGACAACCGACAGATTTTTTAACCAAAAATTTCAGGATTTACAAGGGAAAGATTTTCCAACAGCCTTGAAAATTTCACTTAAATATTTTCACTGCTTCAAAAATTACAGCTTTTACAATATTTTATTCCACATTTCAAAATTACACAAAAATGGACAGTCACTTGTAATGCTCAATGTTTTTGTGAAGCTCAGTATGGTCTTGTCTAATCTGTATGTTACAGCATATTTTGTGCAATGAGGCCCACATATCAAGCTACATTGAGGCCCACATATCAAGCTACAGTGAGGCCCACATATCAAGCTACGTTTGAGACCGTTGACATATAATTACTGAACATTACATTACAATGTTAAGTCAGAGGAAATTTTGTAAGTTTAATACTGTTAACGGATGGCATAGGACCAAAACACTGCACAAGCATAAAATAACACACCAGTGCACTAATGCAGAAAACAACTTGATTTAAACATTACTTACATACTTCTCTTATTAACTGACTGCTGCACTTCAGAAGCTGCTGGTTGTCTCGTTTTATACAACGTATTCTACTTCTATCAGGTAGGGTGCATACATAGTTAGGGTGAAGTGGTAAATTACACCACAAGAATGTGTGGAATTCCTTCACGGTCAACACAGTGGAAAATTTATTCAAATTAGTTAATGCTTGTCAGTTATCACAGTAGCTTAACTGCCACATTTATATGAAGCAGAGTACAGAGAAATAAATTAGACGGAACTGAAATGAGAATGATCATATGAATATGTGGGTTTAAATAAAGAAAAACGAGAGCTGAAGAATTACTGGGATTAGAACCAGTCAACTTGGTGATAAGGAGAGTATATAAAGGTGCGTTGGACACGCTGAATATAAGTAAACACAATGTAACTATACGATTAATTTTCATGCTTGTGTTTGTTTATTAGAGCAATTGCGTAAAGAACTGTCAGTGGTCGACGTAAAGGACTGTCAGTGGTCGACGTAAAGGACTGTCAGTGGTCGACTGTTATACTTAAAAAATAACAACTGTTAAGCATTCATCTGCATATATTGCAAAAATAGCATAGAATATTAAAATATTCATAATTATCTAAACTCTGACAGTTTTCCTAAGTTGGAAATAATAATATATCTATTGCACTAAATCATTTCAACTGTTGATGGATGCATTTCAATAAATATCTCATCTTATCTTTGACTCTAAGCATAAACAACTAAACGAAGTATCAGTTAAACAGTTCTGAATCCCCCAGTGCACACACAAATACAGAACAGTAAAATACAGAAATATGTGCAATACATGCCGTTCCACAACACAATTCTCCTCCAGACAGAACCCTGCTGGAAGCACATAGTTCTTATAGTCCTGTAGTATACCCTACACACCATAAAACGTTTTGTGAAATGATCATGCTAATCCATCAACATGATTTAATCAGAAAAATAGAAAAATAACGTTAGTATGAGTATTTGTGACTTGTAAGAATCTATCTAAGTTACAATAAATACTTAAGTTGTGTATGCATTCACTGTCAACTGTCATGTTTTAGCATATATCACATAAAATAATACCTGCGATTAAATTTTATAACAGATATTCACTATGTGTAAATAACTGCTAGCAGCAAATAAAATCATCAATAGTACATACAGTAACACAGCAGTCGTGAATCCAGACATGCTTAACACACGGAATGCCAGCTGCCAATGCACAGAAGTACTTCAATGTACGATGAAAGTTGTCTGAGATCAGTAGACACATGTTGGCACTGTTTACCTAACACACAGCGTCACATAATATTTAGCTGCAACATCAGAAAACGTGGAAAAAATGTAGCAATATTCTCAGCAATATCTAGACATTACAGGTATGCACAGTTCCAATCCATAACTTAAACTCAGAGACAACGGTTCTCAATACAGCTTCACATGGCTATGGTCTAAAACATTTAATTTACAAAATATTTTGGTTGTGACTCATTTCAGTGACTGATAAAATAGACCTCAGCGATATGTCACAATGTTTTGATAACAAATGAAGACATTCACAAAAATCCCTAGTTTTAAAATCTTACTGTGGCTGCTAATTTGCTTTTCATCAATTAATGGAACCTGCCAACTAAGTGAAGACGCACAATAATGACAACAATGGCAAATCAACTTGTTTACCATTGCAACTTAGTCAATACACTATGTTTTTTGCAACAGCTATACTTGGTTGTCAGAGATCAATAAACACATGTTAGCACAATACAAATGGCAACACGCTGCATCTTGGCAGCAGAACCACGAATGATTTGTAATAATTAATTCATGCACGTCCCTCACTAATCAATCAAAACTAATAACTTGGGACTTACAGTAGCCAGGTCAAAACTATCAAGAAGACATCCTCCATGCTTCACGATACGATCACAAACGTCAGTTTTATCAAATGCGATTTGAGCTGAACAATCAACACATACACACACACCTCTCCAAATAAACATCGTTGAATGCAATTCAAAACTAATAGACTCACTAGTCAACTACAGACTAAGGACCAATACTGTCAGTGAATAAAAAAGTTTACTTTTTACGTGACAATAGTTAGCTAAACTAATGACAACAACGATATGCGAACATACATATTTAGCAAGCACACCACTGCACTCAAACTCACACGAGAATCGCAACAATCTGACATAGTTGCAAAATGTAAAATATAACCAGTCACAAGTCCAAATAACTGCACATATGAACTTGTATAACTCAACAACCTTGACAAAAGAAGCTCAGCTACCGCTTAGAAACAGGGCATCAGCAATGCATTTCTTTGTAACCGAGTTACTTTCTATCACCGTAATGACCTATACCTACATATATAACCTCTGAAACCTATGTCCGATGACCTGGCTAATTTGTTACGAATAAACATCAGCATGCGTCTGCAGCATGTGTGCATGACGCGTGACCCCACTGTCATCTGATGTCTCCTTTCTAGAGAACCCCTGCCAATACCCATATAAACTTTATATTGCCAGAAACTAGAGTGCCTGAACTACACAACAGCTGCTTTGTTTGGGTCTCCTGCATTTAATTTTAAGCAACTGTTTTCAGTCGCCGACAAAAGATGTTAAAAATGAACGTTAACGCGCGACCTCACTGCCCTTCTCTCTACAGAACCCGCACAAACCTTATATTGCCAGAAACTAGAGTCCCTGCTGAAGATTTGCACTGCTGACAGTATTAGTTTTATTTTTATTAGTCTTCATGCAATTATTTTTTTAAATTGCATGGTTGGAGCCAGCCAAACCGGCACGAAAACAGTATTGAACGCGAAATAGCCACTCAAGGTCATGTATGACGAGTGATGACGAGTGATCAATGTGAATGACAAGAAATGTTATGCAAGTAGACACAGTTAATACATGTGCACGATGATGCAGGTGTCACTTCAGATGACGAATGATCAATGTGGGTGACAAGAAACGTTATGCCAGCAAACAGTTTGCTAAGCGACAGCTGTTCATCGGTGACACCTATACACATGACGGATCATCTCACTAGACTTTACACCAACACACATTACATTACACAAGATAATACACCCCACATTTTATTATTACTAATATTTACAATATTAGTTATAATTAATTAACATTACTAATGCATCCAATCTTAATGAATTTTTGCAGGCTGCTACTCCTACACATTGGTAAGAACATGATACATAAAGTAACACACCACATTTGATGCCATGCACATCTAACGGAAATAACTCTTGACATCATTGTGTACATTTGTGACCATCATGGCTTTCAGTGAAGACAAAAGTGGGTACACTTGTCATAAAATCATTAAGATAAAAAAACATGCTGAAAATATTTCCTAATAAAGGAAGAAGAGTTAGACTGTTAGTACACCAAATGCATCAATTAAACATGTCAGATTCAACACTTCATCATTTGACTAACTCTCAGCATAACAGCTGAAATGTTCAGACAGAATTTTGTGTTCTGCTTTTGTAGTTCAGTAGAAGTGAGACGTTTTCATAATTATTTAAGAACATATTTACTCAAGAAACAGAAAATATTGTGTTTCCTGTTTTCCTGAACTTATACTAAATGCTGTATTCAGCATTCAACATTTAGAATTTGAACTTCCTATGCGAATATCACATGCAATTTTTTAAACTGTTTAAGCACGTTAAAATAAAGATACAAAAGAACAAAATAATAACTTATTTATGCAAAAAAACTAACCAATGAGTCGTCTGCTGCATTGTGGAGACTCCAGAATAGGTGGTGGTGATGCAATAATCTCTACAAACAGAATAAAAACAAACTGAGTGACAGACACAATAGAACAGACAGACAGTAGTTAAGATTGCCAAACAGTAAAGGAATTATTAAAATCTATCCAGGGGACATAAGGGGCCATGCCACATAATGTGACATTTTACTCAATTATTTCCACATTTACTAAAGTATACAAAAATACGAAGTGGGACCTTATTTTATGGCAACAATGTAGAACATCACAGAATGACAAAAAAAACTTCAATAATTTTACATTTAATCTAACTATTGCTAAATTTTGCTGACATATGCAAACTATACAAAAATATCACATAATTTATAAAAAAACATTTGGAAAGCACAATCAGAACTAGAAAAAGTTGCACTCGACGGTAGCGTCGAGTGCTGTGCGCCTCCGCCGTGATGGTGTGACCTTGAACTTT
>Ga0209679_1000440_pt1 | contig 15345 bp, 7 predicted proteins | sample WorMetHEROISLAND_4_FD_187408 | JGI IMG/M metagenome (GOLD analysis project Ga0209679, IMG submission 187408) | Marine gutless worms symbiont microbial communities from Max Planck institute for Marine Microbiology, Germany - Olavius sp. 2 HERON... ...
ACTAAACTGTAGTGGATCAGTGTAGGGGTGAGAGGTTATCGGTTGGATCTATTTACTAGTCCATAGAATCGGTCGACACATACCTACCTGCCCGTTACACAGACTCTCAGCCAGTGGTGACAGTACACTAAAGGCTAATCTTACAGACATATACTGAATGTTTACATTGATGTGTAATAGGGTTTTTGTTGTGTTATACTTTACGCTGTTGGTTGAGTGACAGAAAGGGCTTCCAGCCACAGCAGATCCCAAAAGTTTACTGTTCGGGACAGTCATAGCCTGGAGTACCGGTAACTCCGGAAAAATGGGACAGTTAAGCTGAGGGAGTGTGTCAGTTAACTCAAAAATGGCTGAGTGTGTGCATTTGCTGACACTGACTGTAGTCTAGTCTGTTGTAATGTGCAGGTGGACAAACTGGAGGTTGTGAACAAGAAGTGGGTTCGACTTAAGGTCACTCCGGGTTCTCAAGTTGATATGGTATGTTCAGTCCTCTAACAGTTCTGTTATTTGTGTACTTGATGCATTAAAGTAATTGGCTTGAATGTCTCAGATTTAGCTAACAGTAGCTTGTTTGTTTTTGTTTTAATTTTTGTAAATTGTTTGTTACCTAGCTTGTCACTGAGGGAAATTTCCTTGAAGCCGGATGGCAAGTCAGCCCACGCAACCATCGCAGTATTCCCGACTTATTTGGTAGCATGCTGTCCCTGAACAGGACCACTGTCATCCTTCAGTGCTTTAATTCTGTTGGTTGGGCGACAGGAAGGGCATCTGGGGCCGTGTGCATAACAACGTCGTAACTACTACTTCCAAACTAAAATCGACTACGACGACGTAGCGTCGAAGTCCGTATGCATAACGACGTCTTTACGCTAGTCAGAGCTTTACTTCCAAACTAGCACTAGTCGCTCTCGCGACCTGTCATAAATATTTAGTCAGACGTAGTCAATGTAAATGTGCTGCTTTTGGCGAGACACAATATTCCGATATCGCCATAATCCGATATATTTTTGGACGACGACCACCTCCGAGTATTAATTACAAATTATTTGTCATTTTTACCTTGTTATACAGGGTATTTTGTGATTAACGCTAAACATTCGTTAGGTGTCGCCGTCATCATTTACAGGCTAGCGCTGAGCATTTAGATAAAGAATTTAGCAGATTACGAAAGGTGTTTCTTGCTTGAGTTAAGAAAATTGTTAAGCTGGAGAAATGCAAAGATTTGGGGAAGAAAACCTGATGTTCGTGCAGGTAAGAATACAAACATATGTTTTATTCTGTTTATAACACTAAGTAAAGTAGTTCTTCTACTCCGATACGATACGGTACGATATGGACTTCACTGAAGCCACTACTATAGCAAGCAGTGGCTTCAGTGAATTCGGTGAACTACTTTATCTGGTCTAATAAACAGAATAAAACGTATATATTATATTCTTAAGTTAATAATAATAATTCTGTTAAGAAAATGCATCGAATAAAATACATTATTGTTCGATACTGTTCGTTTATTTGCGATAGTTGCAGCAACAGCATTTCTATTCATAGGTCTCTGTCTGTAGCAGACGACAAAGTAATAAAACCATCTTACACCATGATAAAACCATCGTTCGCGCATGCGCACAGCGAGTGTCTGCTGCGAAATTCCAAAGCCAAAATTACCCGACGTCAACTATGTTGCGACTAGCTAGTCGCGGTTCTGCAACGGTGAAGTGCATACAGTCGAATGCAAGTCGCTAGTCTCAAAGTAGTCGCGACATAGGCCTTACTTCCATACTAGCTTACGACAGTGTTATGCATACGGCCCCCGGCTTGTAAAAACTTTTTGCTTCAAAACCCTGTGTGTGAGAATCAAGGGAGAATTGGCTAACCCTGGTTGTGCAAGAAAATGGCTGTTAAACTGTGTCTGTGTTTGTTTGTTTGTTTGTTTGTTTGTTTGTTTGTTGTTAGTTTTGCAGTCTTGGGGTTAAATCTCTAGGCAGGCCAAAGATGGGGTGGAACTATTACTACTACCTGCAGTTTTTGTTTAATTGACCAACTTCAGGTTACTTGCAATTAAGTAGCTTTCTCCTCCTCCTCTCCAGAGTTACCATTTTGTCGGACTTGAGTCTCGAGAAGCACATCTCTAAGATCTGCATATCGGGCTTCATAAACTTCATCATATATGAACACTGCTGCCCTCATTGTCACCAACTTGCGGAGGTTTGATTGCGGACTGTTGACACTTCTTCGTGACAAGCTCTGTTGGCTGGATATTCATGAGAGGGTTATGTTTAAACCTGGTATTATGACATATCTGCATGGCCAAGCACATCGGTACCTCGTCAACCATCTCACTCCAGCCTCTGAAGTTGCTCCTAGTTTATGTCTGCATTCCGCCAACCGACACCAGCTCATTGTACCTCGCTGTCGACTGTCGACTCAATACCTACGGCTATCGGGCTTTTCAATCCCTGGTCTGACGGTCTGGAACTCTCTTCATGATGTACTCAGAGATCTGCAGTGTGGTTATGACAGCTATAAACAATTTCTTAAGACAATACTTTTCAGTTTATACTAGTGTAACCAGCGCATTATCGACATTTTACTTACTTACTCCTTAAAGATGATGTGGAAAGAGATGGGTCATAATAATAACTTGAGAAATCTGTCTACATTTAAATAAGTAAATTGCAGTGGTTCGGACCGATAGTGATGACAGTGACGAGCGAGTGATTTTGTTGATGCGTCTGATGAATCAGCTTACCCAAGGATAACTTGTCCTCAGCTGCCCACATTGTGGCAGTGGGAGGCGACAGCTGAATGTTTACTTCTGTTGTGCCAAAAGTGGGAAGCAGAACATCACATATATCTATGGATTAACCAAAATAGTGGTTAAATATTGTGCATGGATATGTTTCAAGGCTATTCTAATTAATTCCTCATCTCTTTACGACACTGCGTGACGGGCTCATCACAGCAACAACAGCAACAAATCCAAGTTTCTTGTAATGAGGATCATAAATCAGTTTTATTGTTACTGTTTGTAATGGTACAGGGTGCAGTGTGGTTCAACATTGGCAGCGTCGAAGCATTTGAACGAAACCTCGAGAATGCTCAGCTGGAAATGAACATTGAGCCTGCAAACTTTGTTTCCGTTGTCTACAAAACCGAAGTGGAAGTGTAAGACATATTACTTTGACAATGAACTCTGGAACTCTCTTCATGATGTACTCAGATATCTGCAGTGTGGTTATGACAGCTGTAAACAATTTCTTAAGACAATACTTTTCAGTTTATACTAGTGTAACCAGCACATTAGAGGTTTTTAGAAACAGAATGCGCTATATAAATCGACATTTTACTTCACGCTGATATGATTAACATTCATGGTATGTAATAAAGGTGCATTCATTTGTAGAAAATGGAGAAGATTAATGGACTGTATGGATGTACTGGATTTCCATTTTTAGAATCCTGCTGGAGCTGGATTTACATCCTCAAATCTGGCCGGAGCCAGAGCCAGGCCAGATTTGGGAGAAAATTCCTGTTTACCTGTTGATTAGTTCTCTGCAGTCATATAACATAACATTAACTTAAGTGTATGCTAACCAGAAAGTATAAATGAACACTTTGTAATCATTGTTAGTCCATTGCGATTGAAAGTGTATTAAAGCTTAAAATCACTCAAATGAAAGCCAAGACTATGTCCATTACTTTTAGCTGAATATAGTCCGTGTGCACTGCAGCTGTGCTGAAATCCGGCTAAATCCAGAAATCCAGCCCCAGATTTGGCTGGATTTGCCAGAAATGGCCGGATGCCGGACTTGCTGGAGCCAGGGTTTAAATCTGTTAAATCTGTAAGAAATTAGAGGATAATCTACTTGATAATGATGACAGTGAATGGTTATTTCTGCTGCCATGTCACATTGCAAAGATGTGGGTTTGTTGTGTTGTTATGTCATTATTGTTGGGTATCTGCGGAGAACATATGTTCTGTTTGAATTAGTGATCCTGCTTTTGAAAAAAAATATAGCCTGCTGGGTGACATTGTGCTGCGTGTTGCAGGGCTAGCATGGCAGGTTCAGCAATCCAAATTGTTCTTCCATTGGCGCTGATTATTTGGCTGATGCGTCGGTCTGGAATGATGGGCGTAAGTTATAGCAGTTTGTGTGTATAATGTTACACATGTGCACGCACGTTACGATAATTTGAAATAATTTGTGAATTATCTTTAATTCTGGACTTAAGGCCTGGTTTAGGTGTTTGTAATAACAACAGCATTGGCACATTGCATTTGCACTTAAATCCCAGTTATTCAATTATTCAGAAATTCAGCACATGGTGACTGTTTGTAGGGCGGACGACCGGGTACAGGAGGTCGTGCAGGTGGCGGTATTTTTGGCTTCGGTCAAACAACTGCGAAGATCATCAAAGATGATGTTGGCGTTCGGTTTAAGTGAGTGTCACTTGTGTTAAATCTTTTAGCTACACGGTACTGTTACCAGATATATATACTACTGTTGTTTGACTGAGCACAGTTTCTTGGTCACCGTAGAATTTTTAAAGATCTCTCTATGGAAACCACGGGAGATTCCTGGAGCAGGTTTTTTCCAGGCTGGATGATCATACTTGCTATTTGTTCTCTGCTCCTTCACAAACTGATGGCTTGGCATCAGAGATTATGGCGTTCCAGTGTGCCAGCATTTTTATACCTACGCCACTGTTAAGCGGTTCCTGAAGCATTATGTTTGCATCAGACATTTAACTAAATTTAGCACCATTATATTTCAATTTAATATGAAAACTACAATGTTTGTTCATAAGCTTGTGCCGCCACTGTGGCTGATTCGAGCCGTGTAACCAGATTTTAAGCAGATAAACATGTTTTCCGCACATCACCTCTCTGCCACCTGGCTACAGTGACAGTTTGTGGCCAGTGAGCCTTCCTTCTCATGTTGTCATTCGCTTTGTGTGGCCATTTATGCTGTGTCACAAGTGCAGAATGAACTGTGGGATGGAGATAATGTCATCATATGAGGACTTTACGAGAACCATTACCATTCAGAGTATGAACAGTGACTGGTGGAACATACTCGGAATTTCTGGAGTTTGGCTAATTGTGAATATGAAGCTGATATTTGGCGGACCTTATTATCTGGCATTATGTTCTTGATGACTTAAAAATTACTTTTACGTTTCTGTTGCAGAGATGTTGCTGGGTGTGAGGAGGCAAAACTGGAAATAATGGAGTTTGTTAACTTCCTCAAGAATCCGCGACAGTACCAGGACCTTGGCGCTAAAATTCCAAAGGGAGCCATTCTGACCGGTCCTCCGGGTACTGGAAAGACTCTGCTGGCAAAAGCAACAGCCGGTGAAGCTAACGTTCCATTTATCACAGTCTCCGGTTCTGAGTTCCTGGAGATGTTTGTTGGTGTCGGTCCTTCACGTGTAAGCGGCTTTTAGATTCTCTCACACACACACTCGTTTTTTGTTTAAGTGGCCCAGCTTTTGGAGTTACTCCACATTACTCTAGTACCCAAAGTAAACTGCTGTTTACTGCCAGACATCCGGTTTAAACCGGTTTAAACTGGCAAAAAGTGGTAAAAAACCGAAAGCCATTACGACCGCATGGTATGAAGACTGCGGGTGTTATTATTGAAGTTGTAAATCATATCAATCACCAGTAATCAGTAACAAAAGAAAGCTGCCAAATATTAGAGTAATATGTAAGAAAAACATGAAATATTGCTGTCGTGTAATAAATAGGAAAACAGTGAAAGTACCACAGGTAAGTACCCAGGTAAGTACCAAGGTAAGTACACAGGTAAGTATACTGACTATTTTAATAACGTATTTTACTTTCTTTAAGTTTCTTATGAATATTGATGTGAAAAAAATTACATTGGCAGAAACTGGCAGAAGCCTGTTTCTCTTGGCAGGAACTTGCCAACCCTGGTTCTGTCAGTGCTTTTTACAGGCCGGATGCCTTTCCTGCTGCTGAACCAACAGTGTCAAAGCACTGAAGGATGACAGTTTTTCTGAATGGAGAGAGCATGCTGCCACCATTTTTTTCAGGATCACTGTAGTGGTTGCATGGGCTGCCTTGCCATCTGGCTTCAAGGGAGCGTCCCTTTTGTGACAGTAACAATGTTCCTGACTTGGAGAGCTTGCTGCCACCATGCTGTCATGGTGGGTGGGTTTTGTGGTAGTACATTTTACTGGCCAGATAGCCTCCCTGTCGCCCAACCAACTGCGTCAAAGCACCGATGTTTTTAGACTCTTGAAGATATTGTAAAACAGTCTGTTGTTAATATTTGCAGTATTGTATAAATTGTTTGCAGAGAGAATTACTGCCATTACTGTTTGCTTTTCACTACATATGACAATTTTATAAAACTACCTGCACATCATAAATTAGATATTCATTCGTTTCTTTACTATAAACTAGAGCTGTCGAGCGATTAATTTTTTTAATCGCGTTAATCGCGCGATTAATTATTTTAATCACACGTTAACACGTTAATTAACGCATCAGTTCGACAGGTATAGTTCATGTTGTAGGCTGCCGTCAGCGAACGACTACATGTCTTGCTGTTCACGACTTATCCACAAGATGCGACCACTGTTGAACTTGCCGTCAAACAATGATGGTTAACTGACAAATTAACCGACATTTGTTCTTAATAATTAATTGAATATTATTCTATCATCAAATAACCGCAGTTTAATTGCACATTGGAACTCTTGCTTCATAGAATTTATGTATGTGCATTAATTTTTTTAACAGTGTTAATTTTTTTAATCGCTATTAATTCTTTAACGCGTTAATTCGACAGCTCTACTTACTAGTTTTGAAATTTGTTTGTGTTTTATAGAGCGGTGGAGAGTGTTTGCGAGCTTTTGTATCCATCGGCCTTGATCAGATATCTCAGTGGCATGATGCTCAAGGTGGGTCATTTGTTATTACCTCCTCCGAGGAGGTAATCTATTCGTCTGATTCTGTGTGTGTGCATGCGTGTGAGTGCGAGCACATGCATGTTTGTGTGTGCATGCAGAATATCTTTAAAAAAGTTACAAACAGAATCTGGCGAATTTTTATGGAGGTGAAGAGTGGCCCGGGAAGGAATCGATTACATTTTGGTGATGATGTGGATTTTTTTGTGGATGTTGGAGCGTGTTGCAGGATTCTTTACCATTGCAGGTAGGATGTAAACTGACACTTTGCAGTGTCTCGGCATGGCATGAATGGATTTTAGTGAATTTTTTTGGAGAATTGTGGGAACAGTTGATTAGATTTTGGTGGCGGTCTGAATCCCCTTTCCCTGTTTTGCCCCAAATTTTTACCCCGTAATAAATTTTCAGTAGGATAGCAATTTCACCATATGCCAGCTCTATAATGCCAAGATAATAAAACACTACTCAGCAGAGGTATATGGGTTCTTCCAAGTGCACTGTAGTTACAGCAGATGTTTTGATAGTCTGCAGTTTGCACGATGTCGATCATTAGTAAATACAGACTATCAAAACAGTTTAGTGCCGTCACAATAATGTATGCTCTTTTTTGCCTTCATTGTTTTGATTTGATGCTTTTGTTTGGGTATTGAGAATGGCATCCGACATCTCAGAACTACCACTCCGGCCATCTCCAAATGCTTCTTTACACGTCTTGAAAATGGCGATTTTGTGCAACCTCAGGGAAAAATTGTAACAAACAAAGTATTTTTAATTCGTCATTCAAATATTTGTGTAAAACAGCTGTTGACTGGGTAAACAGGATCATTAGGAACAGAGATGAGGTCAGAGTGTGGTGGTGACCTGTTATATTGCTGGAGTTGATATGGAATGACCCTTGATGAAGGTCATTATTACATTTACTTTTTGTTGCGAAACCTGTGGAAAAGTAAGTGTAATGCTCTGGAAAAGCCTGGAAAACTCGAGAAATTTTTTTCTCCTACTTTGTGGCCACCCTGTTAACATTGCCAAACTAGTAGGAGGTAGATAGTGATGATATGAGACAACTGTTTTGCGGTCTGTTATGTCTGATGCAGGGTACGGTGGAGTCTACTACGTCGTGCAGGTGGTGTCGAAGTTGCTCGATTCCAAGACTTCGGAGTTCACGGCTACGTATGTCGGCCGACTGGTGTCACTGCTGATTTCCAAGATGGGCTCGAACCTTGGCGATTCGCTTGACCTGATGTTGCGTGCTGTTCTCAGCAAGATGCAGCAAGCCGAAACATTGAGCGTCATACAGGTTAACGTGAAAGACTTGATTGTCTAAGATTTTTACCACCATGTCTTTCAGTGCTTTGATGCTGTTGCTTGCGTGACTGGAATGGCATGCGGCCTGCAGCCAGTGCAACTCATTTTTCAGGTTAAGCTTTGGAGCACCCGGCTATGTCTGCAGTAGTTCTTACTTACTTACTTATACCCCACAAACAAACAAAAATCGTAAGTAGTTCTTTTTATGCCATGGGTTTTTGTTTGGGCTGATTTATAGTAGTAGTAGTAGCACTGTAGTAGTGGTAATAGTGACTCAGTGGCGTAATGGTTAGGGCGTCAAGACTTGCAATCTAGCAGCCGTGGGTTCGAGCCATTGTCAAGCTACCTAGGTATACTCAGCCTTCCATCCCTCCGGGGTAGGTAAATCGAGTACCGGTCTGGCTGGCTGGGGTTATGGTGGGCGTGTTCACTTGTGTCGGGTGGTAGGTAACGCTGTGTGATCCCACATGGCAGGTGATGCTCAGTAGCTCTGTGATGGGTTTCCCATTAAGAGCTGTACTAGGCATTAACCTTTTAACTAGGGATGGTGGAAATATGCGCCAAAATTTTGCAAATTATGCGCAACGATTTTAAAGATTACGCGCACACTTTTTGCCAATTATGCGCACATTATGCACACCTTTTTCGGCTTTGTATTACACTAATTGGCATTTGACAATAAAAAGAACCTTCTAAATCAACTCACGTACCTGAAGTCTGAAGCCTGACGGTGATTGTCGCGATCGCACCTGACTCTGAACTTAACTTAAGCTACTTTCAGTTTCAACTCCAGCACGTGGACATCACTTGATGATGAGAGTCAGAGAGTGGACTTAAAACCAATTTAGTAAGTAAGAAAAATAAGCCAGGGGAATATTTGATGAATCTTGCGGGAATCAGTATTTGTTGTTAGAATATACTAGCCGAACTAGCGTACATTCGTGACTATAAGCGAAATTCCTGACGTATAACAAAACGTCAGTCATAAATTTGACAGATTATGCGGAGCTCGTTGGATTATGCGGGATTGGCCCAATTATGCGGAAGGTCACCAATTATGCGCACAATTATGCGCGCGCATAATCGCATAATTCCACCATCCCTACTTTTAACCTTTTAGTAGTAGTAGTATTAATAGTAGCATAATATTTATATGGTGCGATTAAAACAAAAGTCACTATGCACCCGTGTAACATTTAACCATCAAATGGGTTTTTAGCAGCCGCCGAAATGTGACGGAGTTCCACTGGTGAAGTGTTGCAACTTGCAAAGCCGCGGACTGGCAAACAGCAAAGCTCCTTGTGACCATTGTTTGATTCTCACTAAAATAAAATAAATAAGAAGTAAGTAAAATAAAAATGTTGTATAAACGGTTTAATGTTTTATTTTACGTGTAACCAACTTCTGCAGGAGAAATACAGTTTTTGCCGGTAAAAATCTTGCAAAAAAATTAGCAGAATCGTGCGTGTGCAAAAGTAGACTGTGCTTACTGTATGTAACGTAAAAAAGTTGCACAAATGTTTCAGCCTCTGTCAAATGCTGTGATTAAATACAGCTGCCTTGTATTCAGTGTGTGAATGCCTTCCTGCAGGAAACTGCTAGTGTTTGTGCCAATAACAACGTAGAGCCATTATCTATATAATAAAAGGCGTTATGTTTGTCTGTCTGTCTCTCTGTATCTATGTTCCGTATGGCCGGCCAAACGGCTGGGCCGATCGAGACCAAACTTGACACACGCACTCATGTCCACCCAGGGAGTGTTTCTGTCAAGGTCTTTCATGTATGTGTGCGGGAGTGACAGAATTACGAAACACCCGGAGCGCTGCGCGAAAGCGACACCTGGCGAATGCTGCTCAAACTACGTCCGGAGGACGGGGGAGGCGACACATGGCGAACACTTATGAAACTCCGTCCGGACGACGGGTAATTACAGCTCGAGAAACGAGGCGACCGCGAGTAGAACTCCGTCCAGAGGACGGGTAATTACAGCTAGTCTGTATTAAAATAACACCCAAGTTCTACGCATTGGTGTCAGTTATAATGCACATAGATTTAGTTATTTTAGCTATTATGACTAGTTGACTACTGTTGGTTTTTATTTAACTATCCAGTTTTTAGGGAGATCTTCGTGTTAGGCTGTATCCCCAAAAGTAAACGTTTGGGTGTGCTCTTCCTGTCAAGGTTTACTGTTGTCGCTCATTGATGTTATTTGTGACTGATGCCGGCAGGATTATTGCATAGCGTCTTTGTGTTTGTATTTGTCAGAGTCTCGTTCTGGTGTTTGCACAACTGATGCAGACGCAGATGACGGCCGTTCTAGATTTTCTGTCCAGCGTTCCTAGTCCGATGGGTCGACCGGCTCTGGAGTTTGTGCTGACTGAGTGGTGTTCGAAGCAGCATCTCTTCGTCGGAGAGTATGAACGTAAAGTCAGGTAACTTTGTGATGACGACTAGACAGTCATTGCTGTCATGGTCTGCACTTTAATGTGTGGTGTTCGGTGGTATTTTGTATTTTTTTAGAGCTGTCGAACGATTAATTTTTTTAATCGCGTTAATCGCGCGATTAATTATTTTGATCGCGCATTAACGCGTTAATTAACGCGTCAATTCGACAGGTCTAGTTTATGTTGTAGGTTGCCGTTAGCGAACGACTGCACGTCTTGCTGTTCACGACTCATCTACAAGATGCAACCACTGTTGAACATGCCATCAAACAATGATGCAAAAATGACAAATTAACCGACATTGTAGTTAATAATTAATTGAGTATTATTCGGTCGTCAAATAACCGCAGTTCAATTGCGTGTTGGAACTCCTGCTTCATAGAATTTTCGTATGTGCGTTAATTTTTTTAATGGCGTTAATTTTTTTAATCGTGGTTAATTCTTTAACGCGTTAATGCGTTAATTAATGCGTTAATTCGACAGCTCTAATTTTTTTACCAGTCACGGCTGAATGCTTGAGGCAGTGGACTGTCACGTGAGCTATCACTGGAGAATTAATATGAGTCATTGATACGGAATCATGTCTGTCATCTTCCAGAGGACACTAGCACACATTGCACGCCGGCACTGTGTTTACGTTACGCAACGACTTCTTCCCATTCATACCTTGTGGGTTTCGGGGCCATGCGTATTGTCATTGTAGAATGAGCCAACCTCGTTTCCTGGCCGAGTGTCGTAAGAGGCGACTGAACCAGGGTAGTTTTGTTTTGCTGTATTTTAATTTGTCTGCTTTGTCTGATTTGTATTTAGTTTTTGCATGTTTATTTTCCTGTACTGTGTTTGTATTTAGTTACTGTATGTTTATTTTCCTGTACTCCTTTGTTTGTCAATATCAGTCAAGTGATTGGCTGTGAAGACCGCCTCCGAAATGACCTACACTGTGTCAGGTGGAGCGTTAAACTCTGCTCAACCTCAACCAGACCTGGAAGTGGCCACTGGGATGCCACGTAAATCTCGGCTACAGCAAGTGCTGTTGGACCCGGACACCGGCTGGACAGTGCAGGTCGTCAGCACACGATCAGGCTTTGTGGACATCGCTATGATACTCAATGGTTTTGTGCAGCAGGGAGAGTGATTGGTGCTGAGAGGAGGCACAGATTAATAATTAGAGAAGGATAATGTGGGTAACTGTCTAACACAGTGTTAGCTGGAAAATGGTCATTAAAACGTTGTGCAGTTGAGTATGAGACTATGAGTGAAAGAAAGCTGTCAGATAGTAACATAGTAAATCTTTTTGGTTGATTGTGACAGAGATTTTATGTGTTATGTAAAGATGAAATGTGATTTTAAATTAACGTAACTATTCGACTGTCGAATAGTGGTACATACAGGCTAACCGTGAGTCATTTTTTTGTTAATTTACGTGCCATTATGTTCGTTCTGTTCAGCTGTTGCCACCACTGCATCCTAACTAGTTTACCTAAGGACACTGTACGGGCATTGTTTTTTGTTAGTAAACCTTACAGAAGAGAAAACAGCAAATAGTGAGTCCATGTTTGTAATGTAAAAAATGTAAAAACTTTGGTATCGCACCAGTGTTAAGACAAGCTTAAATCTGAGGTGATGCACCATAATGCCATGCATTACTTACTTACACCGTGGCAGCGCAGTGGTGAAGTAAACGGTAACTCACTGTGTATGGTGCATTACAAACATGCACTCACTGTTTGCTGTTTTCTCTTCTGTAAACTTTACTTACAGAAACCAACGCCCATATAGTTTCCTTAGGTAAACAGCTAGTTAACACCGCCAGTCTGCTACTGCATCTGATCGTACCTTAAACTTTAGGCACACATCACTACGAATGAACAAACCGATGTTCTAACATAACCTGTAACCTGTTACCAAGTACTGAAGCTCAAGTGGCAGCTGAGATTGTCAGTCAGTCATGTTACCAGATTATCATGAAACAGTACAGTGTAACATTTGTTCAAAAGCAGTGGCATATGCTAAAATAAACATTTCAGTTTTTTGGCAAACAAAATTATCTTCTATTCTCATTTTTTCTTAATGTGTGCTTAGCATTCGTTCATGTTTTCATTAATTTCGTTACTTACTTTTCTCTCGTGCCAGCATTTCACTGTTTGTTTACTTCCAGCATCGATTGGTGCCCGAAAATTCAGCTATCAGTTATTAACTGGTTAATACGCATTTGACCATTGAAAATGGAAAAATCGAAAGTAATGTCATTAGTGTTGTGTGTTGTTTTGCAGCTGTTTGTCACTATGTAAGCTGATCCAGTATGCTCTAGAATCTCAAGATCCTCGGCTTCAAGGTATTGAAGTGCAAGGAGACCAGATCTTTGGTGCCGGTGACAGTGTGAAGACCCGCGCTAAAGCCAGACACTGTAAGCAAGCTGCTCTCTCAATCGTGTGTCTGCTACTTTGTTGCTCATTGTCTGTGGCGTAGTAACGTCCGAATAATGTCACAATTATAAACTGTCACCATGCAGATTTTTATGCCTCTGCTCAATGTAGTGTGGCCAGAGGCATACCATTTTTTCCTGTTCGTCCATGCGTCCGTGTGTGCATCCCGAAACACGATGTCTTGCAGAGTATTTGACACATTTTCACCAAACTTACATCAACGGATGCATTATGGGACAGAGATGAATGCTTCACAGTTTGGGATCAAAAGGTCAAAGTTCAAGGTCACTGTAGAATAAAGTGTGCTGGAAACAGCACTTTCTGGGCTTGTTAACACGATGTCTTGAAAAGTATTAGTCGGATTTTCACCAGACTTGCACCGATGATGTATTATCAGACAGAGATGAATGCGTTAAATTTTGGGGTCAAAAGGTCAGAGTTCAAGGTCATGGTGGAATAACATGCTGGAACCGTCACCGCACAGGCAGAGGCATACAGTACTCTACGTCTTGTGTCGAGTTAAACTTTCTAGTTGTGTGATGGTTAAATAAGCCTTGGATAGTGGTTACGGCAATGATCTGTTAGCGGGAAAATTTGGTGTTAGATTTCCGCTGAAACGTTTGTGAATCGTCAGTGGTGCTATGGAGTTCATTCAGTCCAAACTGCTCCAACATTGCTATAAAAATCGGGCGGCCACTTGTCTGGAAAACCTGGAAACACCAGGGAATTTAACAGCAGTTAGGAAATATCAGGAAATGAACCAGAAGTCGGGGAAATGTCGGGGAAAATTTTTTGCGGAAAATTAACTCCACATTTGGGGCAATCAATACCAGTGTTCAGTAGCATAATAGTAGCATATTAGATGATGCATTTTTGCGATGCACTGTGTTTGCATTAATTCTGTTACTACTGTCATATTTGTTATTATACTGTTAGTACCCGGTATGCATGATGTGGGTAAAACCGCAGCATGGGGAAGTCAGGGAAATGTTAGGTAATTTCACAGGACCTGGATAGTGATTATCCTGGAAAATCCCACCTTACGTATGCACAAGCTGTGAAACGGGCTGCATGATGTTAAAGTGTATTTTTGTTTAAAAAGCTCATTGTTGCTTCCATAACCGTATCAGACAGTTTTATTTGTCAATCCAACCTTCTGCATGCTAATAAATAATTGCTATCTTTGATGCAGAGTTCATGCAACTGACCGTTTATTAGATTGTTGTTCTGTGTTGGATTGTTGCAGCTCCGGATGAGTGGACAGTGGTACCGCTGCTGGTCAAGGTGTACAAACTTGTCATTAATGAGCTGTCGAACCAGATTGAGAGGTCGACATCGACACAAGCCACGGCAGGTGATGAAGATGAGGTCTGTATCATGTCATGTCTTATAACGTCCTTGATGAAGGTTCATTGACACTGTCGACTGCTTCTCTACAATGATGTCTGTCTGTGGCACTTTCTTCTGCTGTGTTGATCTTTAAACCTGTCTTCTGTTTTGTGAATCCATCCTCTAGGTCAAACTATTTTTGTACCTGATGCAGTTCCAACTGTTAGTCTTTGTCCAGGATATCGCCTAACTCTGTGTCCGTAATACGTATGTTGGTTTACTTGTTCCTTAGTAATGTTCTTGGGAAGAATTTTATTTCTTCAAAATCCGTTTTATTCAACATTTTATGATAGGAAGAAAAAAGTTAAATAATTACATTCTAGAAAACATAGGCACTGAACGTGCATCGTGGCTTCGTTGAATTATCATGCTCAGTTTGTTTGTTTTGTGCGTTGTGTTGTTTGATGTTAATTAATTAGATTTTGGAATACTGTCGGTTTTCTTTTGTAATTATGTTACTGAAAGTGGCGGATGGAGAGTAATAATCTTAGCAGTTTATAAAACTCTGAATTAGAACTAGGATTTGCTGTTTGTTTGCCTCTGAATATGCCGTGTCCGGCACAATGAGTGATGCACCAACTTAGGTTAAACAGGCTGTTAAACAGGCTAACCTTCGCCACTTTCTACCAGTCTTTTGTTGGCCATATTACGTCTGCAGCAATGTGCCCATATTGTGGCAGTTTGGAGTGATGGCTGAATAGACCTGTAAGCCGGGCTTAGCTATAAATTTCGGCCGGCTTAGCAGAAATTTCGGCTTATTTTCGGCTTAGCCGGAAATTTTTCGGCGGCGGCTTAACAAAAATTCGGCGGCTTAGCCGGCTTATTTTCGGCTTATTTTTTCTGTC
>Ga0209679_1000442_pt1 | contig 15301 bp, 12 predicted proteins | sample WorMetHEROISLAND_4_FD_187408 | JGI IMG/M metagenome (GOLD analysis project Ga0209679, IMG submission 187408) | Marine gutless worms symbiont microbial communities from Max Planck institute for Marine Microbiology, Germany - Olavius sp. 2 HERON... ...
TAGCGGAGACGCAGGCTTGTCGTAAGCTGCTGACAATTCTCGGCTCGGTGGATATGTGCATTGAGCCGCCACGGCCGATGGATCTTCAGCTGATGAGCGTTCCAATGATAGAGCAACTGGTGTTGAACTGTGAGGAGCCACAGCAGCAGCAGCAGGGCATCGTGCTGTGCAACGTTAGATTACTGCACAAGATACTGATGAATGAATGTCACACGTTACCAGCTGCCATGTCGGGCCAGCGGTCACTCATACTGGAGGTACCACCTTGCATTTGTTTACTGCATGACGTTAATTAACGCATTAACACGTTAAAGAATTAATCGCAATTAAAAAGGTAATGCCATTAAAAAAATTAATGCACATACATAAGTACTACGAAGCAGGAATTCCAATATGCAATTGAACTGCAGTTATTTGACAATCGAATTATATTCAGGTAATTTAATTTGTCAATTGTGCATCATTGTTTGATGGCAAATTCGACAGTGGTCGCATCTTGTAGATGAGACGTGAACAGCAAGCCGTGCAGTCGTTCACTGATGGCAACCTACAACATAAACTAGACCTGTCAAATTGACACGTTAATTAATGCGCTAACGTGTGATTAAAATAATTAATCGTGCAATTAATGCGATTAAAAAATTAATCTCTCGACATCTCTAAATAATAGTAGTGGTCATGGTGCTGTTGTCATGGCACAGCCATTGCTAGTGTTCATCCGGTTCATTTGACGAAAGTGGAAGAGCACTGAGCAGCTGCCAACGTTTGGACTAAGCCTGTCAACTTGGGCCATTTGTCTGCCTTAAGCCTGCCCCGTGTGGGTTTCGGGGCCCATGTGTGTTATCATTGTAGAATAAGCCCACCTCGTTTCCTGGCCGAGTGTCGTAAGAGGCGACTGAACCAGGGTAGGTTCATTTTGCTGTATTTTAGGTTGTCTACTTTGTTTGATTTGTATTTAGTTTTTGTATGTTTATTTTCCTGTATTGTATTTGTATTTAGTTTCTGTATGTCTATTTTCCTGTACTGCTTTGTTTATCAGTATCAGTCAAGTCATTGGCTGTGAATACCGCCTCCGAAATGACCTATACTGTGTCGGGTGGGGCGTTAAACTCTGCTCACTCACTGCCTTAAGCCTACATCACAATTGCGATTTGACTATGATACGACTACGATACGACGATACCATGATGCATTCGACTACGACGAAAGTGATCGAAATTACGATATGCGTTCGATTCAACTGCAATACGACTACGATATGACTTCGACGAAAAATTGACATCTTCGTTTTTTGCTCGCGTCGAATGGAGGTATTCACGCGCGATACCTCGTAGTTGGATCATAGTCGGATTGTAGTCGAATCGCAATTGTAAGAGTAAGTAATTGTAATTGTAAGGCGTAAGTGGGATGTGCAGATGTGGTGTCCACATCCACTGTTGCCATTTTATTGCCACTCAGCTTGAAAGCTGATACTCGTGTCACCGTCTCATGGTGGCTATGTGTCTGAGTACTGGCAGCCCAAGTTCCATTTAGTTCCATTTAAGTTTTATTACCTTTGCCTCTACTTAGCGACCGGGGAAGGTATTGTGAATTGTGATCCTTGCTGTCATGCTGTGTGCGTGTATGTCTGTGTGTGTGTCTGCCGATCCACTTATGTCACGTATCGACTGCACGCCACAATTGTCTCAGTGATGTGTTTTATCCAGTGCTCTCTAATTTAGAGATTTGTTACATACGTGTTTTTGTTTCCTTTCAGAGTCACTGCAGGTTAGGCCAGTCCCCAATATTGACTGAACTTTTGGAAATTGTTATGGCAGTAATATGACTGATAACAACTTCCGTATGCTTGATATAATCTAAGCATTTAGAAGTAATTGTTGTGAACACGTTTATTCACGAAAGGCAGACAGTACAGGCTAAAAACGGTAGTAATAATAATAGTAATAGTAATAATAAAATAATACACGAAATCACAATAAAACTGAAAAGCAGTTTAAAAAGCATCACGGCACATAGTATTAAAAACGAGATCACAACTCCTAATAAAGAAAAGAACAGTAAAACTCCAGATCGAATATAGACAACACAACAGGGTAAAAAAGCATCCAACTACTAATTATTTACATATACATAAAACTATATTGATGTTATAAGATGTTACAAGATGTTATCTGTAATACATGTTATCATTACACTTAATATAATGCTGAGAATGCTTATGTACGTTTGCTGGTAATACACACCCTCTGTTGGCTTTTAACCGGCCAATTTTTCCAGAATTCCTCCAGGTTAGGTTACTGCAGTTCAGACCAGTCTCTGAAAGTAAACTCGTTGAGAATTGTTGTGGCACAACTTTTACAAGTCATCGGATGCCCTTCCTTTCACCTCACAACAGCATCAAACAGGGTGGCCAGAAACCTGGAAATCCTGGAATACTCGGGGATTTCTCTGAACATGGAAAACTCAGGGAATTCTGTGAATTCTGTGCGACCTCATGGAAAAATTGTAACAAACAGAGTATTTTTAGTTCATCATTCAAATATTTGCGTAAAACAGCTGTTGACTGGGTAAACAGGATCGTCCCTTGATGAAGGTCATTATTACATTTACTTTCTGTTGCGATAACCTATGGAAAAGTAAGTTTGTGGCTCTAGAAAAGCCTGGAAAACTCAGGGAATTTTTTCTCCTGCATGCCAATGACGTCATTGATGATGTCAGTAGGCTCAGGCAGAAGAAAATGTACAAGTAAGTAAAATGTTTTAAAAAGCAGGTCTTTGCCTTAAAGGAAGAACGCCGCGTCATAGGAGGTAGTGTAGCGACACACTTGAGGTGTGGTGAGATCTTTAGTGATAGTGTTATTACAAATATTCTCCTGATTCTGACAGTGAATTTTGAAAATCTGTTAATATTTGATGAAGTTATTGTGTACAAAACGTGGTGCCAATTTTTTGGCCACCCTGTATGTATGTATTGCTGTGCTGGGATTGGGAGTGTATGTGTATGTGTATTGCTGTACAGGAAATCCAGCATATTTGCAAGTGCGCAGTACAAAGGAACTCCTATCAGATGTCGGTGAATGCAAGACGACAGTCGTTTGAAGCGTGGAGGCAGTTGGTAGAAATACTGCTGACTGGTTGTCCGACTGATTTACTTACTGGAGAACTACGGCAGAACGTCATCTTTGAGCTGTTGCAGGACCTGCTTGATAAGGCACGTGTTGTTCCATTGTGTCTGAAGTACAGTTCTCGAACAAGTCTTAGTTCAAATGTTTTGTTGCATTTCTGAAACATTATCTAATGCTTCTTTCTGGTTAACGGAGCCAGCCAACTGGAGAACTTGGGTTCTGTCGTGTCTGCTAGCTTAGTTGTACTTAACCCTTGCCAGGTCATAAAGCCACAAAGCAACCATTCATCGGAGCTTGGTTTGTGCGGAAATCTTCTCCTTGTTAGGTCGACTCCTCAGAATCAACCTAATAAAGCTGGCCTTGATGTCCGTCCGTCTGTACGTACGTCCATCCGTCTGTCTACAAAAAGTTTCTCCAATTCGAATGAAGTTTGGTGTTTAAGTAGAGATCGATGAGTGATGCACAACGGTATGTCGTATGGCCCGATCCCAGATCAAGGTCACGTGGCGTTGAAAGTTAGAAATTCTTCCATTTTCCAAATCTATCTTGTCTGCCATTTTCAGTGGGAGCTAGCAAATGGCTGCTGATTCTTTAACTAGAGGACAATATCTAAATTTGATCTGGCCGGATTTTTGGATTTTTGATGTCTGTCCTAGTTTTTTGCGTCACGTGACTTTGAACTTGGAAGAACTTGGCTTGCAGGAACAGTCGACCGTCTGTCCCGCACGGGTCTAATTTTTTCTTAGTTGCTTTGCACTCAACACAAGGTTGAGTTAACTAGCAACGGGTACATAGACTGTAGTCTTTGTGATAAAGCCGAACTTGCCCTTGGTGCAGTTCGGTTGATATAAAGTGGAACCTTGTCTAATATCCCAGGTGTCAAAGAAGGAGGCGGTTGCTAAGCTGACAAGCCCGGTGGCCGGCGTTCTTCTGACATTGATGGCAAGCCTCAGTCAGACATTCCATGTCGCCGACATGGCAGAGTCTCTGATGCCTCCTGCCGACACAGAGCAGGTGTCGCAGTTTATTGCTCTGCTGGATGAAGGCAGAACTTTGCCAACATTGAAGTCAAGCAGCACGTCGTGTGGCGGATCACGATCGTCATATGCTTCGTCGTTCCAAGTTGTTCTGCGAGGAATCTTACAGCACATGATCGGCTGCAGTAAGCCACTTTGATGTTCAGTAAAATTTAGAGCTGTCGAATTAACGCATTAATTAACGCGTTAAAAAATTAATTGCAATTAAAAAATCAACGCTGTTAAAAAACTAACGCACATCTTATCTTACAAAATAGCTCAGTTCGTCAGTAACGCTGTCGGGGTTTACACGAGTGGACACACAGGCTGTCCGACCGCTTTGCATAAGGGCGCGGCGTGCGGCAGAGGTCCCGAGAGGGTGTGGCGTGCGTATCACAGCCCAGCGTGCGCCAGCACGCTAACGGAGCCGCGTAGCGGCGATAATAGTAAACAAGGGCAAGACAACACCGAGCGTAACGAGGTGTCGGCTTGTATTCAGTAAAATTTAGAGCTGTCGAATTAACGCATAAATTAACGCCTTAAAGAATTAATTGCGATTAAAAAATCAACGCTGTTAAAAAACTAACGCACATACATAAATTTTATGAAGCAGGAGTTCTAGTATGCAATTGAACTGCGATTATTTGACGATCGAATAATATTCAATTAATTATTAACAACAAATGTCGGTTAATTTGTCAGTTGTGCATCATAAATTCTACGAAGCAGGAATTCTAATATGCAGTTGAACTGCAGTTGTTTGACGATCGAATTATATTCAATTAATTTAATTTGTCAGTTGTGCATCATTGTTTGATGGCAAGTTTAACAGTGTTCGCATCTCGTAGACGAGTCGTGAACAGCAAGACGTGCAGTCGTTCGCTGACGGCAATCTACAACATGAATTATACCTGTCGAATTGACGCGTTAATTAACGCGTTAACCCGCGATTAAAATAATTAATCGTGCGAATTAAAAAATTAATCGTTCGACAGCTCTGATATTCAGTAACATTTGATTCGGTAATCAACTTACGTAGCTCAGAGAAGCTAACATTTCAGGTGCACTGTAGCATCATTCTCAGTACTGTGCAAACAGGTAAGTTTTTTAACTGACAGTTGCCAGTAGATTCATTTTGAGAATGTCTGTGGTAAATGAAGGATTTCCAAGCTAATCTCGTTAAGTTGTTTATGGCAGTAGGCCAAGACACAGCAAAGGTGCAAGCACTGTAGATCGACACTGAAACAATTTGGGTGCTACACCATGGAGTTATAATTAGACAGGAGACGGCATGACGTCATATCAGAAGCCGGCAGGCAAGTTCTAATCGCCATCTTGAGTGATCCAAAATGATGTTGAGCGAGTTGACAGATAGAAAGAAGTATTGCAAAATGCTGGCGTGTTTGGCATACGTTTGAATGCTAAAATGTTCCATGGCATGTTTCAAATGTAAAATGGCCACCAGCACTCTCTTGTTAACAGCCTATCGTAACACGATGACAGCATGTTTTGAGTCATCTGGCTTGGGAAATTCCCAACAAATTGGCTTCAGCAGGATGACGTCGTGCCATCTCCTGTCTAATTATAACTCCATGTGCTACACAGACTGTCGACTCCCAAAAAGTGGTTTGGTCACCTGTCGTCTCATGATCACCTTCGGCACATTGTCGACGGCCTGCTGCAGGACAGTGATACCCTGAGAGACATGCTGTCTCCGCATCCAGTACCTCTTCCATCTTCCAGTCAAAAATTATGGTTTGAAAGGTTAAAGAAAATAACTAAAATTAATCGCAGCAGACACTAGACATGTGGAAAAATACTTGTAACTGTTTGCACAATGGACATCTGAAGTCCACTGTTATCTTTTCAGTATTATTATTGTTTTAATTTAACCGTTTAATTTTGGTATTTCCTGAGTGGATTATTGTGAGAATTATTTGTCTGTCAGGTGGAAGTCCGCCACGTGTACGAGCTTACCTGTACGGAGCTCTGCTGTATTACCTTCAGATTGCGCAGAAACAGCAACCGCTACACATCTCATTGACTGGTACGTTTCACAGCGTTATTAGTTGTCACTAATTCCTGTTAGTGATTCAACTCTGTAGTAAGCCAGAATCAGCAACCGCTACACATCTCATTGACTGGTACGTTTCACAGCGTTATTAGTTGTCACTAATTCCTGTTAGTGATTCAACTCTGTAGTAAGCCAGAAACAGAAACCGCTACACATCTCATTGACTGGTACGTTTCACAGCGTTATTAATTGTCACTAATTCCTGTTAGTGATTCGACACTGTAGTAAGCCAGAAACAGAAACCACTACACATCTCATTGACTGGTATGTTCCCTCCGAGGTAGGTAAATTGACTACCGGCCTGTCTAGCTGGGGTTATGGTGGGGCATGTTCACTTGTGTCGGGTGGCAGGTAACACTGTTTGATCCCATATGGCAAGTGACGTCCCATACGTCTGAGATGGGTTCCCATGAAGAGCTATACACACCTTTAACCTTTTTAACCTTTATATAGGCACATGCCAGTACCTGTGCGCTTTACCAGCCAACTCATGGCACAACAAGATGTAGCCGTCCTCGACTAAACTACGTGGACTACATCAAGAGGCTGACTGGAATGAGGACCGACGAACTCTTGAAGGTGTCACAAGACCGTGAAGCCTGGCGTGAACTTGTGGTCGCGTGCGTTGATCCACGACCACCTGACTAGAGAGAGAGATATAGGCACTGCCGAGATGGCTTGTTGTGACAACAGCAACAGTATGATATAAGAAGCATTACAAGAGTTGGTCTGTTTGTGCGTGTGGTAGCCGACCCAAGTGTCCGGCAGCTTGGCAGTGAATTTGACCGCCTGACTCGTGACAACCTTGCAACTATAAAGAGCTTTGGTTCAAACCTGATGGACATTATCTGCCGTGATGCTTGTGATGGTCATAATGTTGGACGGGTCAGAACTCTACTTGACTTTATGTCTGCACCGGAGCTTTGTTGGAATCATTGTAGTTTCAGTATTTCAGTAGTATTTTGTAAGTTCAACATAACTGTGTAATTCGTAACAATCCCATACTCCACCTCTGTACTTCCGGTTAGCAGGCTGCTAGTACTGGATTTTGCCATTATAGAAATAATTAGTAGTAGGATTTTTTTCTCTTTGAATGTCTCAGATGGACTGCTTTTTGGTAAATTACTTCATCATTCTTTCATCATTATCATGCACAAAAAAATTGCAATAATCTATAAAATCAACAAGTTTTCCGCTGTTTTGCAAATATTTAACTGACCAGTTGACAGTTAACTGGCCTGAATCTGCTGGTTAAAGTTAGCTGACGTTTAACTGTTGGTTAATAGTTACAGCAACGCGTCTTAACTTAACCGGCCAGTTACTTTCTTGGTTAACCAGTCAGTTAAGAATGTGAAACTGGCCAAACAAAGTATTTTTAGTTCATCATTCAAATATTTGTCTAAAACAGCTGTTGACTGTGTAAACAGTATCATCATGATGCTTGATGAAGGTCATAATTACATTTACTTTTTGTTGCGATAACCTATGGAAAAGTAAGTTTATGGATCTGGAAAAGCCTGGAAAACTCAGGGAATTTTTTCTCCTACTTCGTGGCCACCCTGTAATTGCTTGCTTGTTGTGACAGATGTTAGCGTTTGCCGTTCTTGACACGCTGTTGGCCGTCGACTCTCAGAAAGTTTGGTTTGGTCACCTGTCATCACACGGCTACCTTCAGCACATTGTCGACAGTCTGCTGCATGATGATGATACCCTGAGAGGCATGCTGTCTCCGCAGCCTGAACCTCTGCGTGCTCTGTACATCTTCCAGTCAAAAATTGTATGTTTACACAGTTTCACACCACACTTGTTTAGTTTTGTAGTGGTAGTAATAATAATCGTAATTAACGGGTGTTCTGACAGTTTTCAAAAGTTTACTTTTGTGGATTGGCCTAACCGGGAGTAACTGCAGAACAGTGGACCAGTGGAACAAAAGCCGAAGGCCATGATAGTGACGGTGGTAGTGGTGTCTCAGTAAATGTGTATATAGTTTTCCATTTTTAAGTGACTGTTTCAAAATAATTTTTTATGCCTCCATCCACCGCAATGTGGCCGGAGACATCGTGTTCATCCATGCGTTCGTGTGTGCATTCGGAAACATTGATAACGCGATATCTTGCGGACTATTTGACTCATTTTCACCAAACTTACACCAACAATGTATTACGGGACAGAGATGAATGCGTTAAATTTTTGGGACAAAAGATCAAAGTTTAAGGTCACGGTGAAATAACGTATGCTGGATCCGTCACTGCACTGGCGGAGGCACACAGTACTTAACGTCTCGTGTCGAGTTAGACTTTCTAGTCTTTCATCTGTTTGGTGACTGATCTGGTAGGCATTTCTGACTCGAGTCTGTGAATCTCCGACATGCGCTCGTGTCCTTCTTGAATGCTCGTTGCCAACAAGACTCGCCCAGTGTACGGTGTTTGACATGCGACCGGACTCCGACAAGTAAGTTCATTGACCTCATACTTTGTTTATGCTACAAACTTGCTGACCGGTCGTTATTAGTTGACAAGTTGGTTTTGTGATGCATTCGTCATATAGAGCTGAGTAATAACGCATTCAGTGACAGAATGAGATATCTGGTCCCAGTGTAGTCTGTTCCTGTGCAATACTACTGCACCTGCAATAACTTACTGGTTTAGCATAACCTTTCCCTTATCATATGTCTGATGCCATCTACCAAATGACCCCGAAATACAATTGAGACATAGGTGTTACATCACACGTAGCGTAAACAGAAGACTAGTTGGTGTTGCATAGAGTTATTTTTGGTCAATGCTGAATGATTTAAATGAATTTTCTCAGTGCAGCTGAGGCTCTGGGGTGTCAAATTGAGCTAACCGGGTGGGTAGTTGGGTGGGTCAGTGGGTGATTGTGAGTAACGCTTTTTTCGTCAAATGATATCTCTAAAAATACAACAGGTCTGAAATCAAAACTTTGCTTGTAGGTAGAGTATGTTGAGGGGTTGATTTGGATCAGAAAGGCATCATAAACAACCATGGTTGCCTGGGTCTGGGAACCCTGGATCCAGCTTGCCACCAAGTTGTGTTCATTCCGGTCTCCAGCTGCTGCAGAAGCTGTGCTGAGGACCCCAGTGATGAAGGAACCTCACTTTTCGTTTTTTGGTTGCAGAAAACCTAGAACGTATGACTAATGACCAGGGTGATGCATAAAAACTGGGCATTTATTCCATTAACCGTAATGTTTTTGCAAATTTTCGTCTGTTCGTCCCATGTGGGCTTCCAACTTTACAGTGGAAAGCCACGAAAAGTTGAAAGTTGCCAGAAATGCACCACCCGGAGGTGAAACATTGAGGTCAAAAGGTCAATGGTCAAGGTGCAGTGCAGTGCTGTAAATTAAATTATTTTTATTGATGTTTATGATGACTTTCAGTGCTTGTAAACTGCCCTGCTCCAGAAAGGTTGTGTGCTTAAACAACTAGGAGGCACTTGTGAGAGTGCATATCTCTGCCAAATGAATTTTTACACACGCCCCCATTTTAAGGGATCATGTCCGGACTGTCCCTGGAAAGATGCACATCAAATTTGAAGTCCATAGCTTTAACTGTTTTAGAGCTATTAGCATTTAACGTCCAAAAATTTAAGGGGTCGTGTGTTCCTGGCGTGTGTCCCCTAATTTTAAGGGATCATGTCCGGACTGTCCCTGGGAATGTGTGTCAAATTTGAAGTCCATAGTTTTAACCATTTGACTGGTCTGCTGTGCACAGACACGTGCACACACACAAACACAGACACTGATCGAACAAAAACAGTATCTCTACCATTCACTCCATTCACTTAGCGGAGATAAAAATCAAACATAGTTTGCTTTATTAAATGCACAGGATGGTGGAGAATTTCATTCCGTCCGTCCTCGCTCGATACCGTCAGCAGATTCTGTTTCCTGTTTTTCGTTTATTTCTTGGAATGCTGATGAGTCTGGGAACGGACAACCAGTATGCAGTCAACCAGGTTGTTGTTAAGTTTCTCAGTGAATATTTCGCCCGTCTGTGACTGTGAGTGACTTTGTGCTTGTTACCATAACCTCATTGCTTAGTACTGGCTTCCTGTCCATCAACGAGTGACGTTCAAACTGCAGGGTGACTCATAAAACCTGGGTATTAATTAACCATAATGTTTGTGCAAATTTTACCGAACAGTGTTTTTAGCTACTTTCAGTATCCAAAATGAAAGCACGTGCATGATAAAAGAATTAAAGTTTTTTTGATCATATTTTAACGATTAATCTCGCTGTCAAACATTAACAATTTTGAATGATTAAATTGGTTTCTAACGATAAAAAATTGCCCGTTTGAGTAAGAAATAAAACTGTGATATATGCCATGTAGATTGCAACTTTTTCACTGCAGCTTATTGTATTCACAAGATTATTTCACTGATGATTAGCTGATTTTAGAATCACATAACTGGACTGTTTCAGTTTACTTTTGTATTTTTATTGTCTGTCTCATACTTATGATAAGTAAATCTTGTGTATTATCGAAATAAGTAGTTATTACCATTAATGATAATTATTGGTTAATTTTTCTGGAAGTTAACTAGTAAAATATTTTTAATGGTTACTAGTTGCAGGACATTTGTAATGTTTGCAGTTTTCTGTTATTTATCTTAATTTTTTGTTAAGTTTATCAATACTCTTGTTGGCTGGTCATGGTGAAACATTAATGAGGTCATTGTTGGGATGTGTCTCTGTGCATGTGTGTGTTGTGTCCTGAAAGTCAGAAAAGAAGTTTTTGAGAAGAAATGGAAATCTTATTCTTCTTATTTTCTCTTGGCAAACTAACTGAATATGGCATTGTCTGCAGTTCATTTCTGGTCTACTTCACTGTCGCTTTTTATTGCACCACCCTGTATTGGGTTCTGTTGAATGTTTGGCAGGTACACCACCGTGAGGGAACATTATTATTGTGTATACGGTATCTGTATATCCTGTGTCAGTTGATGTATTGACACTTCCCATTAGTGGGCTCTGAGTCCATGATGTTTAGGCGCAGATGTAAATTATAAGTAGGTCTTGCCACCGCACTTATCCGTTAGGGTCTGGAGCTGAATCGAAAGGCGATGCGGTAGTAGGGCTACGCGAAATTTGTATAGCATCGGCAAGATTTATATAGCATCGGCTCTACTTTACTGTAGGGGATTCTGTGCCTGCTTTGCGGGTCAAGCACGGTGCTAATGACCTAAACTGTGTTGGTGTGCCGTTAAACCCTACTCACTCACTCACTCACTGTTCTTCTGTTGAATATTTGGCAGGTACTGAAATTTGTTGTTGCGCACGCCGACGTCTTCTTAGCAATATTGAGAGAGAAGAGTGCGAGCCCAACACCAGAGTCATTGGAGGAGTTGTCACTGACCACTGCCGTTGTCAGCCGAGCTGCTGTGAATGGTATGTATGATTAGTCGTTCAGTTTGCAGTGCTAGACTTTGGCTACGTTCAGAGTCTGATGCTCCGAGCAATCTAGTCACGTGATGGATTAATCACATAAGAAAGTATCATCCGCTGCCAGGAAAATGAATGCGAATCTTGGGTCGTAGGCAGATGCTTGCCTTCAAATTCAGCATTTTAATACTCACTTCTGACCAGCATTCCGCCATTGAGCTACATTCGAAAACCACTGGCTTTGTAACAAATGGAGTGAAATGATGGCTACATTTATATCAGAATGACACTTCAAGAGCAAATTAACACACTGCTTATATCAAATATCAGTAATACCGGCAAGCGTCTGTTTACGTCATTATTGTGTAAGTATTAGTAGTATTCGGCGATTCAGTGCATAGAGTTACAGCTGTGAAGTTGTGTTGCAGATGATGTCGAGGATGCAACAGCAATGCCGGAGTCACGTGCCGTCGTCAGTCGGTTGCAGCGTCAGATGATGGCGTTGCTTCCACATTATTGCATCACTGACTTACAGCAGCATCAGCATCGACTGCGGCTGGCGGCTACTGCAGCATCAGCAGCATCCGATCAGTGTGCTGCTGCATTAGCTGCTGGTGACGTGGATGATGCAGTAGCGCAGATGGAGATGAGCATTTACGACATTCTCTCTAACATTGTCTCACTGTGCAGCTCGCTAGTAACTAAGTCTGGTAAAGATCTTATTTATCTTTATAAACCACGGGGGGTACCGCGGTGTGTATTTATGTGTATTTGCTTGTGGGGTTGTCTCAGGGTCATTTGGAGAGTGTCGACCGGCTTTATAATGACAGTCATGCCCGGTTTATGAAACTCGAGTTACCCCAAGAAATTCGAGACCCTGGAACAAGAAATAACAGCATCTTAGCAACAGCAAATCTCGTATTATCCTCGGAATAACTCGCCCAAGGTTATCTCGGCATTATTGGCGGGATAAACTTGGAATAAACTCCGGAGAAGAAAAATGGCCGCTCACTTCGACGACGACGATGACGATTTGTAGTAATTGGCTGAGTCATACGTAGACTTATTCCCACTAACGCGTCGTGCCAATCTTTTAACAGATTTGGATAATGTAGACTTTCACGCACAATTTTGAGATTCCAGTGTTTTGTAAGCAGTTCGGTATCCATGTCAATGAAACTGGTACTAAGCTCCAGAGACGTGAATATTCATGTCTATGCTAAGCTCGGTGGTCATGATGTAACATAAGGAAATTATGCTAAACGATAAACAACCTACGTCATGTCACGTGGCTGTGTTGACCAATCAGATGCTTGTTTACAAACACCACCGAGTTATCCCGAGAATGGTTATTCGGAGAATAGAAAGCACTGCTAAAACGCCAAAACTTAGCATGATGATAAACCTCGGAATATCCTGTGATCTGGGAATAACTAATCCGAGGTTTATCCATCGTTTCTAAAACCGGGCATTAGTTGGCTGACAGGAAGATGAATATTGAGAATCGTTGCCTTCAGTGCTATACGCTGTTGGTTGTTGTTGTATACGTTTGTTGACAGGAACCAATTCCAAGCGATTCCGAATTGTTTTTGAGCCAAACCTGTACGACGTACTGCCTCGAGACCCGGCAGCACTACAAGGTGTGTCATCATTTGCAGTTGTTTTCTGCTGGTTGATATTATTATTCACCCGCATATTGATATATAGATCTCCTTTGCTTATTATAATTTAATTTCCGATTCTTCATTTGAGCAGGGCATGCAGCATCCAGGTTTATTACCGCCCGAGTGCCAAGGCCTTGTTGACTCAAACAGTGCATTTGCCTGCCTGTTAACATTACCAGGACAGCATTATTGATATTATCATGCTTCTGTCCAACAGTGTGGCCAGAGGAATACTGCTTTTGTCCTGTTCATCCATGCATGCATCCATGTCTGCATCCGCAACATTGTTAACACGATATCTTGCAGAGTATTTGACACATTTTCACCAAACTTACATCAATGATGTATTATGGGACAGAGATGAATGCGTTAAATTTTGGGGTCAAAAGGTCACAGTTCAAGTTCAAGTTGGAACCGTCACTGCACAAGCCTCCACAGTACTTGACGTCTCGTGTCGAGTTAGACTTTCTAGTTTTTATTATAGCTTGGTTTTTATTGTTTAATGTGAAAAGAACAGAAATATGTAGAAAGGATTTCTGTTGTTCATTATAAATAAAGAATGAAAAATGTGCAAAAAGAAAGTAGTTTGGGATTTTCATGATTCATTGTTTATGTATGCTGTTGGATGGGGTAGAGGAAGGAAATCTGGCCTTTAGAAACCTGTACCAGTAACCCCCAAAGGTCCCCCTTGGGGAGCAAGTCTGACCTGGAGTGAGTGTGGAAAAGTAGGCGGGGTCGGTGAAACAAAAAGTAACAGTAATTCACACAGTAAAATGCAAGACTATTTGTAACACACAGTAACTGATGCGTCAAACACTGAATGCTATTCAGAAAAAAAACTGAAAAAATGGCTACCAATAAAGTATGTCGGACTTTTGTGCTACTTATAAAACATAGTTGCTGTTTGCTTTTTAGACTTCTTATCAAACATGTGCAACGGCGCGACTCCGTCTTGCCCGCCTCACCTGGGTATTGTGCTGTACCTGCTGAATACGTCGAGTCAGCAGTTTGTAATGATGATCGACTCATACAAGCAGCAGCACCGCAAATACACAAACCTTGCTGACCTTTCAGCGGAGGAAATCAAACAAGTTTGTTCCTTTCCACGTACTTACTGTAGCTACCAGCCTTGATTTTACGCTTCTTTGTTACCTGTATTATTATTTATTTAATTTATTTACCTGTATCATTATTTGTTATGGCTGCCCGCCAGCTATGGTGGCCGTCGGCCATTCTGTTTTACTGCTGTAGTTTAGATCTTCTTTCTTTCTTTTTTTCGCCGCCTTATCTCCGCAGTCGCTTGGCCGATCGTCACCAAACTTAGCCACATGTATCAGTTGATGGTGACCCAAAATTCGGTCAGAAATTTAGGTGGCCCCTTCCCCGCCCGAAATTTGGCGACCCCAAAACATCAAAATTTCCGTGCGATTTCACACAACTTCATCTCCGGAACGCAACAAGACATCGTCAATCAGAAAACGGCATTGCAGACTACGGACACTCCCGCACAGGCAAACTTAATTTGGTTTACTTTGGTCCACAAACGGCGAAAAATAGGACTGGAGTTCTGACTCACCCAAAGGGCGGCCATCAGGCTGGGCATTGCCACAGATCTAGTTACTTAAATGTAATGTGTTATCTGTTCTTTCTCTCAGTGACTTCTTTCAGTGCATCGACAATCAGAACGCTGCATTCATTTGGCCTCAGTCATTTGGGCATCTCGAAGAGTGTCCAGCATATAAAAACATCAGTCTAAAAAGCGTTTCTTTTCGAGAATTTATGGACCACTGGCTAACGTGGAAGATGATCGTTAAAACGATCGTTTTCTTGTTAGCGTGTGTGCGTGTGTATATGTTCGTGTGAAAGGGCCAAAGTAGTTTGAGGATAGGTGGCATCGCTGCGAACTGGGGTGCCAACCCCAAATCTCCCCTTGCTGCAGTGGACCGGGGCCCCTGACTAATGCCGTGATTACAATTGCAATTCAACTACGATATGACTATGATCCGACTACAACATA
>Ga0209679_1000443_pt1 | contig 15298 bp, 10 predicted proteins | sample WorMetHEROISLAND_4_FD_187408 | JGI IMG/M metagenome (GOLD analysis project Ga0209679, IMG submission 187408) | Marine gutless worms symbiont microbial communities from Max Planck institute for Marine Microbiology, Germany - Olavius sp. 2 HERON... ...
GGGTGAAAATGGCGTTTTAAACCTCTACACCCGAAAATATCCCGCAATTCGCAAACGGTAAGTAATGCGGCCACGGTTACTATTAACCATCAATTGCAAATTTGCTGTAGATTTCTTCGCTAGGTGTCTTCATAAACGCACTGCTGTCGCGCGCTTACCTTTGCGTCAGCTAGGCTTTCTTGTAAGGGTCATGTAAGCTAGCTAATATAAAACAAGGATTATATGTAGTGATAAAAGTTTATATCTTTAATAAAAGCAATAATATTTCTAAACTGTGTCTCAAAAAAAAACGGACCCCTGTTACATTTTCAAATAACTCCAACAATTCTGGTTCAACGTCAACAAAATTTGGTACAAAGAGTCGTCAAGTAATCGGCACTTAATAGCAATTGTTACTTTGTGACAAATATTAAGAACAGAGTAGCCTACCATCTGAGGTTTTCCTGTGGCACACACAGCAGAGGCAACTGCACGGTAATACTCCAAGGAAACAACGTCAGTCACGAAATTTTAAGTCGTTAAACATTATAACGTCAACAAAATTTGAAACGGTTGATATTAGCGACATCATACTCAGAAGTTACCATGAATGTCCAAACTGCTGCCCCTTTACTCGGACACAGGCCCAGAAATATCTTCTCCATTCGTCAGGCACGTGCGACGGTGGAGATTCTGCGTCGTGAAACACCAGTGTTCATCCCGCCTGACCGCTAGCCGGCCAACAGCCTCGACGTCAACCCTGTCAACTAAGTGCATTTGGGGCCGTGTACAGCATCATGTATACCAGAAGCCGGTGAAAGATGTGGATCAACTGAAGCAGTGCCTGATCGAGGTCTGGTCTGGTCTGGTCTGGTCTGCAGCAGTTTGAACATTTACTGTAACTTCTGACTATCATGTCGCTAATCAACCGTTTCAAATTTTGTTGATGTTATAATGTTTAATGAGTTAAAATTTCGTGACTGACGTTGTTTCGTTGGAGTATTACCGTGCAGTTGCCTCTGCTGTGGGTTCCACAGGAAAACCTCAGCTGGTACTCTGCTTTTAATATTTTTTCACAAAGTAACAATTGCTATTAAATACCGATTAATTGGCCATTCTTTGTACCAAATTTTGTTGATATTGAACCAGGATTGTTGGAGTTATTTGAAAATGTAACAGGGGTCCGGTTTTTTTGAGACAGTGTAGAGTCTACGATTTCAAAAAGTTCTAAAAGGTATAAGGAAGCTATGGGTATCCAAAATCTGGCACTTTCCATTAACACCGATCGCCGCCCTTAAAACAGTGTTACGTACTACCATGCTACACTGTGATGTAAATTTTTCAAGCATGAAATCAAAACAGCCAACGAGTCGGATACAGACATATTATGTTAGCATATAAGTTGTAAAGAAAACCTCCTAAATAATTAACACAATTTGAATGAGATGTAAGACAAGACTATGGCAATCTCAACAAGTAATCACTATCAGGACAGTGACATCTGCATTATGTGCACACTATGAATAATGTGCATCATTTGCAGCAAAATTTAATTTGAAATAAAATAGGAAATGTAGTACAAAATAACACTGAGATAATAAAATAAATTGTTAGCAGTAATGAAATAATAAAATTGATTAGTAAAAGTGAAAAATCAGCACAGCTTCAGAGACTTATTTCACCGACCAGTAAGGTTCTGTAAGTAAGTAGTTTTCTGCAAGTTCAGCCTGTAAAATAATAAATCAATAAAAGTGATAAATTCTTAAGATTTTTAACAACACACCTGCAATAGCATGTCTACTATGGTATACACATACACTACAATCAGCTGTCAATAATAAATGACTAGAATGATCAAAATGCTAAGCATTTGTAAGCTTATAATTCCATCAGGCAAGTACAGACTTTAATGCAGACTGCAACAGAGCTCGGTCTGTATGCATTTGTTGACAATGAAAGACGATGTCAAACTTCTCCACATGCACGTTCTCTGTCAATTAACGAGTCTCAGAGCTTATAATAAGCAATGCAGTGGCCCTGTGCTGTCTAGAAGAAACAAGTCATTGTTGGAGGTAAAAACATGTTGACAGATAGTGAAGTCATCCATTGGGGAACAGTTGACCACCCAGGCCAACCTCCAGCTTTCACACCACCGAACAGTGATCACAGTAAAGGTTAAAATGGTTAAAGGAGCGTACAGCTCTTCATGAGACGAGTCCCATCACAGAGCTATGGGGCGTCACCTGCCACATGGGATCACACAGTGTTACATGCCACCTGACACAAGTGAACGTGCCCCGCCTTAACCCCAGCCAGTAAGCTGGTACTTGATTTACCTACCCGGAGGGATGGAAGGCTGAGTTGACCTAGGCTACCCGGCAATGCAACGGCCGGGAGTCGAACTCGCGACCTCTCGATCACAAGTCTGATGCCCTAACCAATACACCACCGAGCTGCCACTGCATGTCATTCCAAAGTAATTTGCAGAATGGCAAAAGTGCACAAAAAGGATGAAGGACAATGTGACAATGCCAGTCTGCATTCTCCTTTCAACTGTTCAAAGCACTCTAAGGTCAGTGTAAAAAATGGTTGTTTACCGGCAGCTGTGCAACTTTTCCAGCACAGAACGAGATTCAACAATGTCATCATGAATGCGACATGGTTCCTGATGAGCCTTATACAACTGTGTTTGACCCTTATTCTTTCTCCTAAACTTCTTGCATTTCACCATCTGAAACGGCTCCTCCCAGTCAGACATCCAGATACATTTATAGCTCAATGCACCTTGCACAACAAAACACAGTCATTGTATTAAAATGCTTTTTACACACTGAACTGAGAATATGATCATTTATTAATTATTATACTATAAAATATGCCCCAATCATTATGTTTTATCTCAGCATTTTACACATATAGTCAGAATATAATAACTGGATTACAGAAAACTAGTGTGCTCAGTATGCTGGGTAACTATCTTGTAAACTGAAAGATAAAATTTCCAGAGGCCCGATGTACGGCAGACAGCAACTGCTGTGACAGAGGCCAAAGTGCGGATAATTACTGTTTAATCACTTCGATTTCTGCCTATTTGACGCTACAACGTATCAATGTACAATGTGCTGAACATTATCCTGAATTAGTTGCAACGTGAGTCTGTACAGTTTTACGCAACTGACAGGCATGCTTTTTTTCATTAAAGACATTTGGTCCTTGCTGTGTGGGCCTTGTTCAGAAAAGGCGTAATTAAATGTGCTTTAGGTATCGAGTCCTGTAGCTACGTTATACGTTATGACACAAAAAGTCAACGAGTTGACATTTGCAAGTGGTTGTAAGCTTTATTATATAACATTTCTTTTCCTCAGTTTATTTAGCTGTTACAGGAGCATCACAGGGTGCGAATCATCCAGTGTGTGGGGCGAATGGTCCAGGTGGCGAATTGTCCAGTTGGCGAAACGTCTTGGTGGCGAATCGTCCAAGGGGAGAATCGTCTAGGGGGCGAAATGGCAACGAAATGCGTATTCGTACGGCGCGCCGTACGAATAGATGCGGATCTATTTGTACGGCGAGTAAAGTAGGGTTAGGGTTAGTTTATAGGGTTAGGGTCAGTTTTCGCTAAAATCGGTACTGTACAGGCTTATTCAGCTAAAATCGTCTACTATAATGCAGTCGACTTCCTTAACCCGAAACCGACGTCCTCACCGGATTTTTTTTAACTTATTCACTTGTTGCACAGTTTAAAACGAGTGTGACAAAACGGATGAATTTGCGCCATCTAGTGACCTGCCGTACTGCCGCGTGTGTGTGTGAGTGTCTAACTGTTTATGTTTATCTGTGTCTGTCTATCTACTATGGGCCATGTTGCCTGAAATAAAGTGATTTGATTTGATTTGATATCTTCTGGCTTATTTATACGGCCCGCCGTACGAATAGCAACGGCCAAATGGCAAAGTGGCGAGTCCATAAATCCATAAGTCCATACCTGACGCCTGAGTTTCTAATCACACCAAAAAGAAGAGCAGTAAATCCTCAATCGCACTAGTCTAAAAAGTATGTCTGGTCCGCACTCCACAGTTTAATTTACTCTGTACTCACTAACAAAAACTAATATATTTCACTTCCGGTGCATGACATGTCTAAAATGGATTTAAAACTAGTAACATAAAATAGAAACAGTTACGGCAGGTATTGGAAGCAGGTTTCAGATGACATGAATGATTCTTTCAGCGATTCAAAATATAACTCATTAATTTACATTTACGTCTTTACCACGCGATGCACTATGTGCGTTGCGCGGTATTGCTACAGTAAGCCAGTCTCAGTCTCAGTGTCATGTCCATCCCACTTTTGCCAGAGGTTGTTCCTGAGATTGATGCAAATCCGGTGAGTTTTTACTGGGGGAGGGGAGGGAGTCGGTCAGGTTTGGAGCTTAACTCGCCAGTCGCTTCCGTACATTAATTTCAAAGTGGCCGTTTTAGAATTTGCTACAAGTGTAGGTGGCTCTGGACTGCAGTTTGAAGAAAACACTCGAGTGACTCGACACTTGACAGTGGTTGCCTGGGGCATACAGGATACACATAGCAGCGAATGAAACTTTTCTGACTCTAACTGTTGTGGAACCCTAAGCAAAGTAGTCGTTAGCAGATGCTGGCTGTGAACGATCCTTCAGTAAACTACTGCGCTTAGAGTTCCACAAAAGTTACAAAAGAAGAGACAGAGAGTCAGAAAAGTTTCAAGGTCTCTACAGCAGTACTTCGTTTGATTGTTTGACTGGATGACTGTGTCGGCTGGAGACAGTGACGGCAGAGACGTTTGTGGCCAGAATAATTATTTCACAACGCTAGACACAGTGATTCAGGATATTCTGTTTATAACTGTCCAATATTGTTGTGGTTCAGTGGGGTTTCCCACTGTACGTTTGGGGCTGCAATTTGTGCTAATTTACTTTGTAATGCTACTTCGCACACCACAAGCACTATAATTCCAAACTGCTTTTCTGTTGATACACAGTACTGTTCATGCCACCGTGGACGATACCTTCAGTTTTTTTGTCAGATGAGATGCATCACAATTAAATACCTGGAGTTTGGGGTTTGCAAAATATGGAGAATGAGGCAAATTTGCTACTTCCGTTGGGCATCCAAAAGCTAAAATGTTTTCAGCTTCAGGGGGCCCCTGACCACTGACCAGGGGCTCTGGACCCCACTTGGGGCTCCGCACCCAGACCCCCGTTATAGGCTCGCGTCGCGCTCGCCATGTGTACATCCCACATTTTTTGATCTGGCGACGCCCCTGGTCAGTCTGTCTGTCCGTCCATGACGTTGCTGTACCGTGGGCGTATATATTGGGTTAGTTCGAAAGTTAGTACACGAATAATTAGCTTCGGGTCTTGTCTTCGCTTCTCGGACACCCAAGATCGGAAATCTAGTCGAAGGGGAACACCCCAGAAATTCGGTTGTAGCAGGGGTGGGGTGCTGTTTTCAGCAGAAAACCTGCAAGTGTCACTGAAACGGGGCAAGATAATGACCAATATTACTACTGATGACTAACAGGAAGTCGCATACGCGCTTTCGATTCGTGCCAAAATCAACGACCTTGGATGACCTTGAACGGGGCCATTACACACTCTGTTTCAAAATGCATGCGTTTTCGGAGCCCACCATGAAAATTGAACGAAGACATACACTACCAGCGAAGATGTAGCCCAATGACTAAGTTTCTGACAATTATAAGGTTTATGCGGATATTCGCGCAGTTCTCTGGAGAGGGGGTCAAACGACAGTGGGGTTGTCGAAAATAGCAGTTTTCAGTACTTTTGCTCGCTATTTCTTCAGAAGCTTTAGAGGTAATTGGCCATTGTTATGTAGTACGTAGTCCCTCATCGCCTTTCCACTGACCCCATAATACGTGAACTTAATGACTTAAATCGTCATTTTACATTAAATTTTTGTCAATTCAAGTTCAAAATTTGCTTATTCACTTATACGGACAGTGCCATTATGTCTGTGGAGAGAGAAACCACTTACGTCTATGTCTGCTGGAAGTTTGTTACGTGTTTCAGCTGACGCAGGCTTACTGCCTCAGTGTCCAGTACAAATTATAACAGCCAAACAAAATATTAACTGCTTATTTAATTGAAAGACTCTGATGACTCTTCATGCTTGAATCACATCCTGCCAAAGCAAAACTACAACCCTAACAATACAAAAGCCTGAAACAGCCAGATCTTCCAACATCCACCAAACAGTCACATTTGCTTTAGTACTATCGCGATTCCAGTCTAAACAATTTTTTGATATAAAATAACAATTTGAATTTACTATATGTCACACACACACACACCTTCATACTCATATAAAACAGTCAGCTACATTAACTTACTAACAATCGGCAGACAATGAATATCAGCAAGTTAATAACTTATACATCATAACAATACTTGCCGGCTCTGATACAAATCATCACTTTACTTCGACTACAGGCACTAAAAATAATTACAATAGGACGTCATTGCCGGTGCAGGATCAGGAAAGTGTGGCTTTGAAATGCAAAAGTATGGAAAGCATTCCAAAATAAAACTATTTGCCAGAGAAATTTACAAACACACTGCCGATGACACTACTGCTATTTAAAATAGTTAAGATCAAATCGCAAAATGTAAACAAGGTGCGCATACTAACAACAGAAAATAAAAGCACACAGTGACCATAATGACCATGGTTTAACGACTTAAACGGGACTGAAAATATCACGTGGTAAAGATGATGTGATGTGGTGTCGGTGTGGTTTGGTTGTAAAACCAGCGGAAGAAAATCAGCAGAAAAATTTTAAATCCACACACTGGGATCAGTGGTGCAATGTAGATATACGACTATCTCGAGTTCGGGCCAGAGAACGCGATGATTTAACACTGGAATCAGAAACAGTCAAATCTTCAATGTCCACTGAGTAGTCGCTGTCTGAATTTGATTCGACATCACTGAGCGGAGAAGTAAGCTCGTCGCCGCTCACAAACTCCCACTCGGAGTAAACTCGACGACGCGGCCGCACAGGCAACTGACGCCTTAAGGAAGTGGCAGGCTGTTCCCGCTTGTCATCAATCGGCCTCAGTGGTAGTCGTTCCTGCGTTAACTCTTTCCTCGACTGATTAAGGTAATCGGCTAACTTCTGACGCGTGTGGCTGCAAATTATCGGCGCAGACTTGATTGACGACAGCAACTGCAGGCCGTCCTGCACCCGGCGCTTTATCGAGTCGGACACAATTAACTGGCTCGGCAGAAATTTCCGCAACAGTTCAGCACGTAGAGCTTCGCGCCGACTGTCCTTACTGTCCGTAATCACTGGCGATGAAGTCAACGTTTTTGATTCCGGACTGCCAAGCAAGGACCCAGAAAATACACTACCTACAGAGTCATATTTCACTAACTGAGGTCTTTCGCACAAACGAGTCTTTTCCTCTTTCCATAATGAACTGTCCTCCACCACTGCAGTCAGACTGTGTGGTACAAGTCTGTTTTTCGTCAGTTCTTCACTGATATCGTCACTACCAGACGAATTCAAGCGAGACTTATACTTGGTGGCAATGTCAACTGGAGAAGTAGCGTCGAAGAAGTGATCCGCAGATTCTGCCAAGGTATCTGCAGATATATTGAAATTGGTCTGCTGAACAAGCGGCACATGTTTGGGTGTACGTGGAAAACTGCACTTATTACTGGCAGATGTATCAACATCGGAGTCTGCTTGGACAGGAGACGGATGTTCAGACGAGGGCGGCCGATTGAATTTATCACTATCATCTGGGATCATCGTGTGTTGATCTGACACTGCTTCTTCAATGGTCGGCGGCGGTCTCTTGACATCAACGGCTCGGTGACGGCAGCCTGCCATGAGGTGTGCAGCACGCTTGCGACTGCTGGCAGTTGACGTTTTCGCAACTTCCGACAGCTGCGATCCAACATAATTCAGTCCAGACTTCCAACCCTGGTTTACTGGTAATGTGGTCTCAGAGTCAGCATTGTGAAAGTCAGTTTTTGTGCTGCAGAGATTATCCATGCTATCTAATGCTGAAAAATTAGGCGCAAGGTTTCTCGGTGATTTCAGATGGTCTTTCACAGTCGATGTTAAGCTGGTCATTAGATTATCAACATCAGTTATGTCAGATTTACTTTTATTTGTAACTGAGGAAGCAGATGCATCTATACGGAAATCATCAGTGGGCAAAGCACTGTTCAATTCAACACGATTATCAGTTGTTACCGAAGCTAGCGAAGATTCAGAACTAAAAGAACCCGGCAGTTCGGACATTACCTTGTTTGTAGATATGCTAGATGTAGTTTCTTCCTTACTGTCAACTGTTAATGAGGCTTTTTTATTTGGAGACGCATCACACTCTGTCTTCTTCGTCACACTGGATTCAGAGTTTTCTCCGACAGACTCCGAATCCATAGCAAAACTGCTTATCCTTCTTCTCGGTCGACTTGTGGACTTCTTCTTTCCGCCATCTTTTGCCACAGTGTTTTTCTCGGTGTCATCACTAAGTATCTTTGTAGCATCTACATCACTTACACGAGGCCGGCTTTTCAGTCTTGACCTGCTGGCAGACAGAGTCGGTTTCTTGACATTTTCTGATTGCAATGCTGAAGTTGTGGGCAACAAAATATCACGAACGTCCAACAAATTTTCACTTTTTTGTTGTTTTGGGGAATTAGCAGGTTTCAGTCTACTAGTACTGTTCAAGTCTAACATCTGAGTATCGTGCACCGAAGCCTTATCTGCAAGCAGTGGATCCAACTCCTGCGAATGAGTTCTGCCATCTCTCACCACACTATTTTTCTCGGTGTCATCAACAAGTACCTTTATAGCATTTACATCACGTACACGAGGCCGGTTTTTCAGTCTTGACTTGCTGGCAGACGGAGTCGGTTTCTTGTCGTTTTCTGATTGTGACGCTGGAGTTTTAGGCAACAGAGAATCATGAGCATCCAACAAATTTTCACTTTCTTGTTGATTAGGGGAATTTACAGGTTTCACTCTACTAGTACTGTTCGAGTCTAACACTGGAGTATCGTGCACCGACGCATCATCATCTGCATGTGGTGGGTCTACAGTGATCGACTCACGTGAGCTAACGGCATCATATTTTATCAAAGATCGGCTTTGATCATCGTTGCTTTCAGATGAATTTAATTCTACCGGTCTAAAATTATGGGAATGAAAGTACGGTTTGTTACAAGTTTCTAAGTCCAAAGTTGCAGGCTTAGTCAAACTGGTGCTATCACTAGCTTCCACGTTACTACTGCCTATCTGCGGAGGTGCGGAATCTCTCACAGAACTCTGGTTCAATGCAGAAGAATCTTGCAAAGGAACTTCTTGTTCTCTGCCGGCAGTTGCCTTGTGCTGTTCATCTTTTGGCAATTCCTTTTGCAAATCGCTATCATTTTTAGACTGCGACGCAACTTTCGTACAAATTTTACCGCTTCTCCTCGACTTTTCATTACTTGGACGAACCCTTGAAGACGATCCAGTTCTTCTCAAGTCTACAGACTTCGACGCTGAAGGCTGTTCCGTCAGAACATCACTATCGTCACCCACCTGATCACTGCTTCTTGTTTTCCTGGCAGACCTTGGCACACTGGACTTCCGTGTCAGGTTTGAATTTAACTCATCTGTCACATGATTCACCTTTTCTGTATCTGACTGTTCTTTGCTTATTCGGCGCCTTGTCTGCATCTGTGGCTTCGTATCGGCGTTCTTTTTAGAAACACGAGACTCCTTTAATGAGTCTTTCTTTACAGTATCTACATACTTTTTGTCGGCGGATCGGCTTGATGACTTTGCTCTGGCTTTTGCACTCTCTACATTCTCCGAATCCGCTGCTGCAATCTTTTTGCAATCATTCTCACTCGACGTAATCACTTTATCACGGTGACTAGTTACTACCCGCAAGTCAGTAGAAGCGTCATCAGTCTTACTTACGTCATCAACACCTGATTCAGCAGCTGCAGCATCGGCTGGTATAACCGCATTTTCACTTCTCTGCGTAGCATCAGCTAGTGGCACATGTTTGATGCCGGCAGACTTAATTACCTGACCCTCGTGAGCAACTGGCCGAAAATCTGAGCATTTATCGTCGTCGTCAGCATTCAGTATTTTCACAAAACCATTGGAGGTTGGCGTAAACGTTGGAGAGGCCGTGCCCGAGACAGCTATCGCGTTTAACTGTTCAGAACTGACGGCAAGCGACTCCGACGTTCCACGGTTTGTTTCATCTGCATCACTACCGGTCGAGTCCATTTTCACTTCCAAACTACTGCCAGTCCAACCGCCAGACTCCAGTCCTTCCATCTTATCACGGAACAGTTGCTGAATGGGTGAACGGCTTGCCGCTGGTGACATAGCGAGACCATCAACATCAGGCTGAGCGGGTCGAGCATTCTGGCGGTTACGTCGTGACCTCGTCGGAGAAACATCGGATGCACGACGCGCCTTGGAATGTAGCGAAGTCAGCGTCTTCTGCGGCGACATCGATAAATTCTTTCGGTCCAGCATCTGACCACGCTCTTCAAACAACTGAGCCGTTTGCAGGATTCCTGCAGGCTGGTCGTACACCGTACCGGTAGAATGGTGGCAAAACTTTGGCAGAGGAATAACCGTAGTTTCAGACGACTTTTCCGCACTTAGTTCCTCGTGCTCCAATTCAGCAAGGGCTGCTTCTTGGCGGAAAATATCCTCCTTCATCTGGTAGACGAGACTTCGCGTCTTTTCACGCTTGTTAACCATGTAACAAAGATTGCGGACCTACAACAGTCAGCGGCAAAAAAATACGAAAACGGTCAGGACCAAACACAGAAATTCACACGTTGTAATACAGACTCAAAATCAGTTAATAACCACAGTTCTAAAATACATTTAGAAACCCAAAAAGCTAACCACAAAACAAACACATTGACCCCGGGTAAGAAAAACTATATGATATGATACTTTGATGCCCAAGCATCGATGTGTATGCCTCCCCCTGCAGCAATAACTCCCTAAAATATCTGACCTCACTCTGACTTCAACCACTCGATCATCAAAATCGAACCAGTTCACCTGTACTACCCTCGAACACATCATAAACCAAATTTTTGCAAAATTCCGTTGACCACTTTGCAAGATATGCCTTCACAGGCTGCACACTCGGACGGACTCACACACGCACAGAAGCACATGCATTCATGGACGGACAACCGGAAAACAATGCCTCTGACTCACTTATCGGTGGACAGAGGCACAAAAACACAACTAACTGAATCTAAACTAGCACGCCCAAGTATACCTGTAACAACTGCTCATACGTATGTGCATATAACTCTGCACACAACAGTTCGATAATCTTCCATCTTAAGACTAGCGTTTTGCACGGGAGTGCGAACGGTAAAATCCTGTGGGAATACCGCGGGATCTGTAAGCAGAAATCAGTTTAGTCCTGCGGTAACTGTGGGACCGGGAACTTCATAACTGGGAATACCACAGGAATGGGAACACACAGTCTTTAGTGCTCGGTGAAAAGGAAAAGCTTACATGAGCAAATTTAAGAGCAGCATCACTTTACAATCGCGAAAGTGGCAACTGATTTTTTGGTGACATTTTGCTGTCAGACGTCTCTAACAACACACAATGAAGTTGACACTGGGAGCAAACTGTATAACGTGATGTGCCCGAGTATTGGCAGCAGAAGACTGAAATGTGGCCAAAGCTGAGCTGCGTTGCATGGAGCATTTACTGTGTTCCAGCTGCCAGGACGTCATCAGAAAGAGTGTTCCCGGTCGCTGGACAAACAGTTGAAGACAGGCGCTGCCAGCTGAAAAGTGACACCGTCGACGGACTGTTATTTCTACATGGCCTTAAACAGTAGCATCTTTATGTATTGCAATTGATGTACTGTGATTAAAATTATACTGATCATTTGTTAATTCTGGATTTGTCGTCATCGTAGACCTATAACTGTGCTATAGTTTACAGGAATGGGAACGAAAGTCGTGGGAATGAGACGGGAACGGGAACAACGGCTGCGGGAACGGGACGGAAGCGGGAAAGAGAGTCGCGGGAATGGGACTAAAAAACTGTTCCCGTGCAAAACACTACTCCTACTTACTTACTTACTCCAGACAATCATCACAGCTCTGATAATGTCTCTTGGAGGACAGGGGATTTAATAGTAACAGACAACAAAGCCAAGGTGAACACACCCGCTCCAGATCCTGGCGGAGATGGACAAACATCTTCATCCGAGCTATTAGCGTGTCTTCACGCTGCTTCGTTAGCATCTCCACCTCTTCTGTCTTTGGCATCAGCAGCGGTCGATCAAAACCCGCCTGTTGCAGAAAATAACATTGCAATAAAATAAATAAATAAACAAATAAATAAATACCTACTAGTAAAGTGCCACAAGGCCACACCTTCAGAGGCACTAACAGTCACAGATTATACCGCATACAGTCAAACCTGCCTGTCCGAGAAATTAATCTCAGAAGCAGACAAGTTAATATTTTGCCTAACTCGGCACACACTGTGGGCATTTTACTGGATAGCCTTCTCTCATACTTTCACTGACTATACAATACATATGCAAAATGACAGCAACAGGTACTTGCAAGAGTAAGAACAAGCACATTTCGTTTGTAGAACACAGAATATGTTCAGACTGTTGTGTTGTTGTGGAGGCAGATGATCCAAAGAGATGAGGAATTCTGACAGGTTCGAAGTGAAGATAATAAACTGAATGACATTGAGATGCCGTAATATGAGTCTTCCGTTGACATCTCGTATACACGATTGATCAACGCCAACACCGAAGTGACGGTCAGAGCTTTGGCTCTCGCAGCAAAAGCAACAGCTTCCAAAAATGATCCAAGAACCAAGATGTCCAATAATTCATGCAGACGAGCCTATTCCAAGAGTTGATTTATCGAAGTGTGGAGTGGCAACAGCTGCTGGGATGCGTGCATTCTTTCCTAAACTAACCCCATCATATCCACCATGGAACAGAAATCTTGCATGTAACACAGAAGAAATCATATTTGTTTGACACAAAAAATTCACATGGCGACAAGTACACTGTGTTAAGTACAAGTACATGGCTTGAAGTGCAAGTACTACATCTCTGCTTACAGAGCAAATTAATCACGCGCACTCTTACCTTGCGTTTGAGGACCCAGTAACTGTAAAAATGGTCGACCGTGTCAAAGTCGACATCAAGCATATCGGACACTTCAGCGGGGTCGACGTGCTCATAGAATTCCTCGCCAAGCTTCTTCAATCTGTTTCCACATCCACGTCACATCAATGCACAAGACAATAACGACAATGACAAGGACAAGCCTATCGATTCTGGCTGCAAGTCCATCTGTAAAAGCTGTCAGTGTCCACATCCATTACAGGTTCAGCGACAGGAACAGCAATAAGTTGTGCTCCATCAATACCCAAAAATAAACTCCTGGCTACACGGCTTAACCTGGACTAACACTAGAGTAATGCCACTTAAACAAAAATCAACTAGATGTGTGGCAATGCCCAGCCTGATGGTGCGTCAGAACTCCGGTCCTATTTTATGCTGTTTGTGGACCAAAGTATACCGAATTAAGTTTGCCTGTGCAGGAGTGTCCATAGATTGCAATGCTGTTTTCCGATTGACGTCTTGTTGCGTTCCGGAGATATTCGCAAAGGTCACACAGACTGTAGTTTGCTTGAGTGTCCTATTATCTTCTGTAGTATTTAACTAAGCGAACTCTGTCATTAATCACAAACATGATCAATACTACAAAGTGCTCATGAGAGTGCATAACTCAGCCATGTGAATCTTTACAGATGCCCCCTTTCGAAAAATTTTTAAGGGGTCATGTCCGGACTGTCCCTGAAAACATGCACGTCAAATTTGAAGTCCGTAGCTTTAACCGTTTTAAACTGGACTGACGTCCAAAAATTTGGGGGTCACGTGACCCTGGCCACGCCCCCTTAGTGAAAAATTTTCAAGGGGTCATGTCCGGACTGACCCTGGAAACATGCATATCAAATTTGAAGTCGGTTGCTTTAACTGTTTTAAACTGGTCTGATTGACCGGTCCGCTGCACACACACACAGACAGACACACATCGAATGAACACATTATCTCCGCCATTCACTCCGTTCACTTGGCAGAGATAACGATGAACTACTGACCGATGCGATCTCAGTTCAGTTCTTTCTTCATCAGTCATCGACTCATCTATGTCATTCGACAACGACCGTCTGTCATCCTTCTTTGATGAATGCTTCAGGCAAAATGCCTTCACACACAACAGATATTTACACATACATGTTGACAGCAAAATATTCCAGTCGCAATAATGAAAAAAATTAGTTTTCGGCCCTTTCCCCGGGGTCCCGGGAACGATTCCGCTGTAAATTTTACGGGCTCAATCTTTCCTTAACCCCAGCCAAAATTTTTACCGGACTATTGTTAACACTGACTCACATTGCACACTTTTCATTCACGTACCTTGAATTCGTAGATTATTTCCCCATTTTTCGTTGTCTGTATTTGCATTCTGTAAGTAAAATTTGGAGACCAAAATAAGTAAGTAAGTAGACTTGTAAAGCGCCAAAATCAAGTAGTTGAATCTGAGGCGAACAAACATGCTGAAAAGCAGCCAGCAATTAAACAACTGTTTTGATGCAAAAGAACGATCACTTGAATGTCTGTCAGGTCGTTCCAGATCTACCGCAGTGTCTTTCAAAGCTCCCTGACACCACACCACATTAGTGATCCAGTAGACCCAAACTGCGGTCTATAGTTGCTAACATATAGTCAGACCAACAAGCAGCAACTACGATCGGTCTAATGATCCTCTGGTAGCGTGACTTGGCTTAGTTCTCTTGAGCATGGCGTCGTGTGAAGTCCAGCTAACTGAGAGACCTTTAGTCCGAGTACACCAGACAGTAGCGCGTGACGTTAGGCGTCAATACCGTTTATTACGTCACAAACAATCTCTAGAAGATCATCACAGCCCACGTACATTTTCTATGTCGTTTCTCTCTCAATGCCAGACTCTCCTTTTCTCTCTGGTAGGAGCTTAGGGCGGCTCAGTGGTGTAGTGGTTGGGGCGTCGGGCTTGTGATCGAGAGGTCGCGAGTTCGACTCCCAGCCGGTGCATTACCGGGTAGCCTAGGTCAACTCAGCTTTCCATCTCTCCGGGGTAGGTAAATCGAGTACCAGCTTACTGGCTGGGGTTAAGGCGGGGCGTGTTCACTTGTGTCGGGTGGCAGGTAACACTGTGTGATCCCATATGGCAAGTGATGT
>Ga0209679_1000445_pt1 | contig 15261 bp, 8 predicted proteins | sample WorMetHEROISLAND_4_FD_187408 | JGI IMG/M metagenome (GOLD analysis project Ga0209679, IMG submission 187408) | Marine gutless worms symbiont microbial communities from Max Planck institute for Marine Microbiology, Germany - Olavius sp. 2 HERON... ...
TTCATTATTACTGAATAATCAGGACGCGACTGTATGTTCGCTTGAAAAAGTGAACTTTAAAGTTTAAACTGTTGTATCTATTGAACCACGTGTTATTTTAATAAAATTTGCAGGATATGTGGCTTGAATCCTCGTCTGTAAAAGCTGTAAATTTGGTGAAAAAATCTGCTACAGTTCCAAAGATGTAGAATTTTTCCCAAGGGATTACTTTTTTGGCACGCCCTGTATGTATGGTGTAGTTATATTTGCCCACTCTAACAGAAAAGTAACAGTCACGAGCATGCTGATGAAGCGTATGCTCTGCTGAAGAAAAAGGTCTTCAGATGGAGACATAAGGATGTCAGTGTTAATGGTCGCGCAGTGACGTTGGCAAGGAGCTCCATGTAGACGGTCCAACCACAGCAAAGCCAGGGGGACCGTAATGCACCGTCCTTGTGACTGTTTAACCAGCCTACTTTTCCGTGGTTAATCCAAAGTTATGCCGGGTCCCAAAGGAAGAACCTCTTGGATGGCTGCAGCAGGTTGTTTATGGGTTGGATGCCCTTTCTGTGACCCAACAATTAGCATCAAAGCACTGAAGGAATAGCTAATAAAGCTAATATAATTCACAGCAGAAATCAATACCTCGATAGTAGAGAAAGTCCTCCATGATGCTCATCAATGCAGTCATCTGACAAAACAGAAGACATTTATGTCCCGTTGCCTTCAACTTTGGCAATATACGGTCCAACAGCTCAAACTTTCCTGAAGCACGATAGAGATCAGCCCTGCAGCAAACAGGCAACATTGCAGTGAGAGGCACGGCACAGTGCCACAACAATACACCATTAAGAACACCCATTAAATGACAACACACATAACGGCACAGACATAGCAGAGGTGAATCTGAAGCAGCCCACATTAACACAAATAGTGGCACTGCTTACACTCTCGTTTTATTACAATCACATTACATTACAATGTCACTTACTCAATCTGTCCAGGACCCTTTGAGAAAGCTTCTTCAATCTGAGGAAATATGAACGGATGATTGCAGATCTTGCGCAGCTGCATGATTGTGTTCATCAGTATTCTAGCTCCACCACGACCCTACACAACACATAAAAGAAGTGGTAAATGGTCTCGTTTCAGTGCTCGACACAGTTATTCACTTGCTACAATTCAACCTATTGTCACATAGCCAAACTGCCCAAAGACACCAGTACACTGCACACATTATACTGACTTAAGGCCATGTCAGACTGACCGGTTTCTGGTACCAGTTGACTGGTACCAGTACACTGCACACACACATATAGAGTTTAGGGTTATCATATTGAATACTGTCATTGTCATTTCAAAATACGAACGGCAACGGTCGTCAATGTTTTTATACAAATCACTGTCCAACAATGACAAATCGAAGCACCAACCAGATGTGTTCAGTTCGTTTGCCAACTATTCTGATGCTGCAGCCAAGCACAGCTTGAGTTTCATACCGGCAACCGGCGAAGAATACAGCATGCTCTATTTTGTACCGGCAGCTGGTACCAGTATTTTACTGGTACCAGTAAGCATGTCACACACACACACACCAGTTAGCTGGTAACAGTTGACTAGTACCAGAAACCGGTCAGTATGACATGGCCTTTACCACTTGGTCATGGTCCTGGTCAAGGTTGAGATGCTGCCTGGGCAATCTCCACAGCAGATGGATTGATCAGCTAAGCACGCCCATTTGCAAGACAACAAAAACAAACTACTTGCGGGTTTATGGAAAAGAGCCATCTCACATGACGATATGGGTTGCTGACTACACATTAACGTGTGTGTGAGTAAACAACGAAATAGCATTGGTACTTGACTGACTGGCCACAACTAACAACTTCACTGCATGCCAACTCACATTCTTTCCCTTCTCCGAGCCATCAGTCAGAAGAACTCCTTTACTTTGCATGTGACGGTAGAGAAGTCGCTGCAGTGATGACATGTCACACTTTATCACGTACTCAACCTGTGTGACAACCACAATCACACCATACACCTATGTAAATCACTCACTGCCATTGTTTTTACTAGGACAGCAACATAGGCCAGGCTTGTATGACTCTGCACAGAATATTATCAAACCAATGGACACAGAGCTGTAACTTACTTACTACACGACATATGGAACTCAATTACAGTAGTCATGCTGTTGGAATACAGGAAATCAAAAGTACAGCAGACAGTAATGTCACAAGTATGCAGCCGCAACTGTATTATACAAAACAATTTGTGTCATATACAGGAAAGTAAAATGAGCACAGCACACAGCTACAGCAGATAACCACAGGAAGTTTTAACTACAAATTACATGCCTTCTGCTGCTCTTTCAACTGCTGACGTAATATTTGTTCACTTCACTTTACACACATTCAGTCCACATGTTACATGTTACACATGTCAATTCACATGTTACATAATCTCTTCACCTTCTCAGGCAGTTGAGATTCTACTTCCTTCTTGAGACGACGCAGAAGGAACGGTCGCAGGACTTTGTGCAGACGGCGAATGATCAGTAGCGTTTCTTCATTGTTTAGCTCCACCTGCACACACAAGAAAGGTTCCTTTGTCACTGAGATCCTCAGTACAGCTTCAGCTGCTCACTGCAGCGCCCTCTGGCAAACGCTTATGAGTTTATCAGTCATTAGTTGTAGCATCAGCATCCTGCCGTACTGTACCTACATGCACTGTACCCATTGTTAACTGTACCTATGAGCCTCCCATCATACTGTACCTATGTGTTAAGTTTCAACTTCAGATCTGGTGTAGTTCCTGAGATATCAGTTGGCGTCGTAGCATAGTGGTAAGACCGCCGGTCCCGGCCGGCGAACTTTCCCTATCCTGCGCTAGACTGATGGTTGGCCGTGTGACCACTTAGTGGGTAAGGCATCCGCTATCAGTCAACCAACATGGCCAACTCAGCCTGCCATCCCTCCGGGGTCGGTTAAATGAGTAGTAACCCATTAATTATGGGTTACGGAAGGCTGACTGCTGCTGGCTGCCATGGCCGGTGGTCGGGCCGCTGCACTCAGCCTGTGTGTGCAGGCTGTGGGCTGACCGGCCTGGCGGTTCAGTTCAGTGACGAGAGCGCATTACAGGTGTGCAATACATGGTATGCGCTATACAAATCGACGTTCTTACCTTTTTCTTTTTTTATATCGCTTGATGAAAGAAAGCTTTTTAGCTCAGTTTTACACAGAAAAGCCTCCGCTCCACCGAGGAAAACAAACTTTCATAGTATTCTACAATTACTTAGGGTTACTTACTTTAATTCTGATACAATCAATTTACCAGTAGAAGTTTAATCAACTGTTGTCCACAATTTCAACAAAATGAAACAACAGTGATCAATAACGTAAATAATGTTCTGACACCAGCATACCTTCTCACCAGTCATGGCAAATGGAGCATTGAACCACTGTTCAAAGTTGGCACATGACTTGAATATACTTGGCAACAAAAAGTTCAGCAACGCCCACAACTCAGGCAGCTTGTTCTGCAATATTCAACAATAACACAATACATTCAACAATATTTAATGAAATACACATTAATGGCCAAATTCCATTACTGTAATGGCCTGCAACTTTTTCACTCAAAAAATCCTGGTCGCAGATCAGGTGTAAAGCAGCAACATAAACTACATAAACATACATGTAATATAATCAGTCAAGTCAAACAAATGAAGCTTGTTAACATATAAGAAACAAATTTCCAAATGTGCAAATTATGTCATAGTTCAGAACATATGAAACCATAAAAAACATTTTAACCTGCTGTGATGCTGTTAGATGGGCATCAAGAACATATCCAGTATGTAATAACAGCGCTCTAGTGAACTATAAAGGAGATATCCGGAGGACAACCAGCTAGCCCAAGTAAACCCAAGAATGGCCAATAAAACAGCTGTGTATTTGTAAAATCAACATTTAACTTCATCAGCAAGTTTGACAACAGCACTGAAATGTATGTTTCAGATGTCAGGAAAAAACATTGCAAAATGTAATGTTGATAACCAATTGTGAATTTTCTGCCCAATGTGTACATTTTTCAATATGAATTACGTTGAACACTTAGTACATAAGTTAAGAGAAACTGGATTTCAGTAAATGGACAGACCTGCAGAGGAGTGCCAGTCAAGAGTATACGATGTGGAGCTGTGTAGTATGTGTTCAACACCTGCGTCAGCTTGCAGTGATGGTTCTTCATGCGATGTCCTTCATCAATAATCATGTACTTCCAACGAATCTGCAACCACGATGCTCCATTTCTTTAATATTTTTTAAAACTTTTGAATCACATGTAAAGGTTAATACACCCTACCCAATCCCCTCCTTACTGTAGCAACATCACATTGATCTGTAATGGTCCCTTGCTTCAGGGATTTAGATTATTACTAAAGGGTTAATGTGGAGGCTTACATTTTCAACAACAACACTGCAGGCAGTAACCAAGCCTTAAGGCATGAGGCTTACAGTCACCTTGTTACTAATGGGGCTAATTACAAAAAAATCTTAAGATTATCTTACGATGTGATAATAACTTACGATAATCGTAAGTCAAACTTGCGATAATGTTAAGATGTTGCTAATTACAAAAACATCTTATAAACATACAACAAATAAAAACATAAAACAAATAAAAACAGAAAGGAAAATGACAACAAACCTTGGAGAGTGTGGCCTTGTCTTTCATGACGTATTCATAAGTAGTCACAAGAACGTTGAACTTCCCACTCTTCAGAATTGGCTGTGTGTAGCGGCGCATGTTTGGAGAGCCTTTGTATGCAACCTTGATGACCGTCGGAGCCCATTTGTCAAACTCCATCATCCAGTTTGAGATAGTTCTGTATAACGTAGCAGAACAACCAAATTCACCCGTTACACTACACACATTACAAGACTGAGTTAAAACCATACGATGCAATACGAATTCCACAGTCAGTTTAGCATATCATTTAGAAAAAATATGAAAGAATAAAAAATGACAATACATTATAAACATAAAGCCATTCTAATGTCATTTTTCATTCGGATTTACTCACTAGTTGTAAAAGCAGCAGCAGTAACAGCAGCAGCAGCAGCAGCACATACGCACATACTTGGTTTTCATTTAACCGACCCATTTTCCAGAGGTAGGTGTCCAAAAGTAAACTTTGGAGAATTATAGTGGGTGTACTTTTCACAGGCCAGATGCCCTTCCTGTGGCCCAATAGACAGCATCAACCACAGCAGCAGCAGCAGCAGTAAATTTTTCCAACAATGGTAGAAAAACATATAACAAAGAAACAGACACATACACACACCATTTTACCAGAACTTGGATTCGCCAAGTCACTTAGAACAAAGAAAGCACCTGGCAATTATACAAGGGTTCAGACACCCAGGTACATATCCAAAAAACACACTGGGTTTTGGGGGTAAAAAACTCCAACAAACTTAATCCAATTCAGTTTATCATGGCAGTAATACTTAAAGATTTCCTCATGTTTAGTTCATTACTGATAAGTAATGAATTTGCAAACTACTGGTGAAGCTAAATAAACCCCTAACTGATGAGGTAAATCAACCGACAAGCTTTCCAGGCAAGTTTTTTTCATAAACCTTCTAAAAAACCCAGTAAAACCCAAAGAAGACCTGCTGGGTTCGACTTTTTCAAAAAACCCATTTTTACCCTGCCCCCGGTAGGGGGACGGGGTATTGTTTTTGGGCGATTTCTTTCTTTCTTTGTTTCTTTGTCAGCAACATTACGAGAAAATGGCTGGACCGATTTGCATGAAATTTTCAGGGAAGGCGTGAAGTGACCATGGGACGACCTGATTAAATTTTGGGTCAATTTGGGTAAACGGGTCGGCGGATCAAAGGTCAATTTGTTTGTTATCACCGGCCATAGCTCACAGGACTGGCGTTAACAAGTCAGTATCATTTGCCAGGTGGCAGCAGGGGGCGGGGTCTGTTGTGCCTCGCACCACAGCTTGGTTTAACCTAAATCAGACAAGAACAGATGATCACGATACTGACGAGAGTGGAACGATGATGAGAAATGGCCCGTTGGCTCGTTTCTTCTCCATGAGGTGTGTGATGAGTGCAATGGTCTGAATTGTCTTGCCAAGACCCATCTCATCAGCCAGGATTCCGTTCAGGTTGTTGTTGTAAAGCGACACCATCCACTCCAAGCCTTTTACCTGCACATAACAGCCATCAGTTAACTGCTCTGTCAGTATTCTCACTCTTCTAGTGGGAAAGAGGAAGGGTATCTAGCCTGGAAAAAATCCCACTCCAGCAATCTGGTGACGAACAGTTAGTTAGAGCCACAGGATATGGTGAAGAGGCAGGTTCTGCTTCGAAAAGCAGTTTAGGATGCTGATCTAAAATGAACCGGGTACATCTTAACAAAAATTATTACGCATGCAATTACGTCATACACGCTATCTTTTTGTTTAACCGGCATAAATTCCAGAGTTATTCCAAGTTAGGTTACTTCAGGGCAGGCCAGTCTCCAAAAGCAAACTCTTGGGAATTGTTGTGACAAAACTTTTACAGACCGATGCCCTTCCTGTTTCCAACCAACTGCATCAAAGCACTAAAGGATTAGTGAGAATCTGCAAAACTCCTCCGCACAGAATTGTGTCATCAACTGAAAGTGAAATACGAATAATCAGCAGTACACAAGCAATAACAAACAAAACTTCTACGGCATCAACACTGACTGATATAGTTCACATGTACAGCACTGACCTGGTACTCTTTCAGTGTCCCACCGACGAGAAGAGTTGGTTGTTCTAACACTCGCTCAGCGCTGCTATGAGCAATGTTGTAGTACGTCTGGTTCGGCGTTTTGTACTCGTCATCCTCAAGCCGAGCCGCTTTCCTACAATCACAGCACAACAGCCACATAAAAGCTAGTAGTTAATGAGAGCCACATTTAAACAGAAAATGCAGACAACTTAAAATCAAGCCGTGTAATCACCGTATAATTGAATAACTATGTTGTAAACTCAGTCAATAAGTAACACAAACCCACCTAAGCCACTGCACAGAAACCGAAAATATTCTTATCTGCAATTCCCTTAAAGTTGGGTTAGGTTACAGGCATGAACATTACGCATATGCAACTTCAAATTCAAATTTGTCTGGTGACAGACGAATAGACATACATACATATGGACAGAGCAGCCACAACATATACTGCACTGTTACACTTTAAAGCAATGCAAATCAAACAGCTGCAGCAATTCTTAGACTATCAATGTTGTCATGTATAGCAAAAAATGTACGACTTACTGAATAATGTAATGATACTGTTCGTGTTCTCTGGCTTCTTCCTCCTCATCATTCTCATCTTCGGAATCTGATTCCTTGAAAGCAATGACACATTCAGTCTCACTGTCACAACACGTTAATAATGTACTAGTACTACTCAGTAGCCAGCAAACATGGCACAATTCAAGAACGTCACGAAACTTGCACAGAATGAATCTTGTTCAAGTCAACTTTCACATCTGATGTGGTTCCCTGTGCAAGTTTTTCTCGTACAAGTTTCCTTCACCGAACACATCACGGGTGTGATCCATGCAAGCACATGACCAAAACTGAAAAGACAGCTGAGTTTTCTTTGTGAAAGTTTGTTTTAGAAGAACATGCACAAACTTGCATGCAAGAAACTTGTTCAAGAAACTTGCACAAGTTTCTTAACTGTGTCATCAGCATAAGTTAGACACACATCAAGAGCACGTGGCTGGGTAACAGATCATTCACTGCTGATGATCCCTGAATGAGGAACTCTGTACCAGCTTTGTTGCATTTGCTCAACAACTATTAACGTTTCAAACACTACTCAAAGCAGTGCACACTGGTTAAACTAAGGCTGTGATGTCTAGTGACTTCTGTTTTTGGCGCTGTGCATAAATAATCACAACAGCAGCAACAGCAATAGCAACAACAATAACCACAGCACAATCAAGAATATCTGGAACTGCCAGACAGATGCAACAAGTTTAACTTAACTTACTCCAGTAGAGCTCTCATCTTCAGAGTCTTGTCGTGGTGCAACTTCATAGCTATGATACACAGACCAGAAAACAAGCAAATAAAATGACTAGGAACAGTGAAAACGAAACACTGGTAGCTTTACCGCACTATCGCTAACACACCTAGGTGTAAAGGTGTAAATGCCCAACTATAGTTAATTACCTATATGTGATATAGGTGGCTGGCTAGATAGTGTTATGAAAGTTAATTTTCATATCGTGGCACTTATCTAGTCATTATAAGGCGCTTGCTTTCGCTTGCGTGCTTGGAGTATTCATCTGATTCAGATGGTTAACTGTATACTGGAAACTAATGATTCCGTGCATCACTAGACATTTGGCAGTTATCGTCAAGTTTTAAAATGGTAGACGGTGCAAGATACTAACATACCATGAATAAGTACTCATAGTTGAGTAAAGAGAGCAGTTAGCTCTTGTGGAAGCCACCAAGAAGTGGTAAAGACTTCAAGAAGTGGTAAAGACTTGTCAGAGTCTGTTGGACATCTTTCTGACGTCAGAGATCGTTGAGATCTGAATGAATCGATCGACAACAACCCACTCCGTATTGACACTACACCTGAACTGCTGAATTCGACTGAGCGAATCGACGTCGTCTTTGATCCTGAGACACCAGGCGTTTCCAGGGACGAAAAGCGTGTGGACGGTCATCACTGGTCGTGTTCGTCGACGAATGACATCAAAAGAAGGTTACTTCACTACGGTCGATCTTTACAGACAATCTACAGGGCGCGCCAAAAAAAAGTAATCCCTTAGGAAAAATTCTATATCTCTGGAATTGTAGCAGTTTTTTCACCAAATTTACAGCGTTTACAGACGAGGATTCAGGCCACATATTCTGCAAATTTTATTAAAATAACACGTGTGGTTCAATAGATACAACAGTTTAAACTTTAAATTTCACTTTTTCAAGTGAACATAGTCTCGTCCTGAATATTCAGTAATAATGAATCATACTTTGCACAACTTTTTCGTCAACAGTTCAAACGTTTCAGTGATGAACGTCAGCTGCCTTCTCGGTATTTAAACCCAGCATCGCGCCCCACACATGACAATCCAATGGATTGAGTTCTGGCGAATTCGTTGGCCATTCGTTTTTTTCCAATGACACCAGGGCGTTTCTTCTTGATCCAGTCTTGGGCAAGAGCTGCTGTGTGAGAAGCAATAAAATTGTACCAGTTTTCCAAATTTTCACAACGACTAGAATTACGTCACATATGAAAGAATATTAAATATGTGAATAGTAAGTAAATATGTTTATATGACTTAAATTATCAGCGAGGTTACTTTTTATATCAGAATCGCAGTTTAATTACTTGTTCACTTTGAAAACTGCACATTTAAGTTCAAATAGTTATAATTTTCGAATGCAACCAAATATTCCAATGAAATTTGCAGGATATCTGGCCTGAACCCTCATCTGTAAACGCTGTAAATTTGGTGAAAAAATCTGCTACCATTCCAAAGATATCGAATTTTTCCTAGGGGATTACTTTTTTTGGCGCGCCCTGTATAGCGAGCTTGCAAATGAAGAAACTACTTGCTTGCGGGCTAGTTAAAGATACTTTAGTAGCTAGATACAGTGCCAGCCTATTATTAGTTGTATATTGATGTAAATAGTTTTCTTTTCATTACATTATTCATTATTATATACAGATTGTTCGTTGTTTCTAGCACGTTCGACGTCGTAAATTTCCAAGCCTCGTTACGAGCCTGTGGGAATAGGTAATCAATTTCGTGAAAAACATTAACCAACTGTGCCCAGGAACTACCATCTACACTAGGTATACCTAATAAGGTGGCCCAAAAAAGTAAGCTTCCACATTTTTTGCCATAACTACATGATTAATGACTGATTTTCGAAATTATGTCACTGGCCACATTAACATGACTTCTCCGCAGCTTCCCCGTAACATGGATTCATCATGCGTGTCGTGGATGTTTGCAACAAGTTACAGGGAAGTTGCAGACTGAACTGAACTGAATTTATTGAAACAAACTTGCAGCCTTGAAATGTCACGATAGTTTGCCGTGTCGCTAAAAAGTCTGCAACAAATAGCATCCTGTATGCTGTGTCATTAAAATGTAATTTTGCAAATGACATGACAACAGCTGCCAACTTCCTGCTGCAGTTTTGGCAAGAGATGAAAGCACATCTGTTCCATCATTCATTTTTCGAATAACTTGAAGCTGCCGCATTTCACAAACTGCCGACAGTGTGACATTGCAGAGTTCATCATACATCTTTGCGGCAGATGTTTTGCGGCTGCAGGTCCTAGACTTTGGAACAGCCTTCCAGCTGATCTGCGACAAGCTGACATTAGCTTTGAACAATTTAAACGGCTACTAAAGACATTTCTGTTCGGGTGCTGGAATCGCGGCGCATTGTGACTAACTGTTAATCTGCGCCTCATAAGTTCTCTTACTTACTTACTTACTTTGATTTGACCGTGTCACTTTAATCTTTGCCTTTTTAATAATAATAATAATAATAATGTTTAGCTTTTAACCCTTGGGATCTTTACTACCAAGGGTATAAAAAAAAAATAATAATAATAATAATAATAACACGGCACAACAGAGTTGACCACACCACATGCATCCATGCTCAGCCTGTCAACCAATCAGACCACTACCAGTGAGGCAATAATTACGTCACATTTGTTTACTACAAGCAAGGTTTCTTCGTCATGGTAGTCCTCAGTGCAGCTTACAAAGATCTCATTACATTTCAAATGCTCTGCTACACTAATCTGCGAAATATCTGTCAGTTCTTGAGAACAGTGTCTTTACAAATGCTTTGATCTGTGTTGATGTGCTTTTGATCTGTGTTGATGTGCCTTCAGTCAGTTCTGTTTTTGAATATTAATAACTGTATTCAGTAACTGCAGAAATTACTTTGTTTACTACGGATGTACTGGATTTCGGCTCCGGCTCCGGCAGGTCCGGCCCTTTTGGCAAATTCGGCCAAGCTCGGCTCCGGCCAGATTTTTTGACTGGATTTGGGGCAGCTGTCCCGTATGTTAATAACATCTAATAGTACTGGAACTAACATAGATTTTTGATAAATTGAAGCATTTACTGTCACACAAAACCATTTTTGGGCCGTACCAAGTTGTAAGCACAGCATCATAGTGTTTTCAAAAACTTTTTGAACATGTGACTTTCGGGTTTATGTTGATTGTTGACAATGCTGAGTGAATCATATGAGAGATGATTAGACTCAGTCCGGCTCTGATGTCTGATGTTGTTTTATGTTGATTCTCAAATCCGGCTCCGGCCGGATTTGGAAAAACGGAATCCGGTATATTCCTATCATTTACTAATTTACTTATATTTTTCTTCAGCACTTTCACACTGTTGCAGTTGCTGTAGCAATCCGCAAAGATTTTCCTGGAGACCAGCCTGACTTGTTGTAAGCATAAAAAGCTGACGCCAGACAGACAGTTAGACATCAACATAAAGCACAAGTCTTACCCAGGATTCATCTCGAGCCAAGCATCCAGCTGACTAGCTAACGGAGCTTCTTCTCCAGAAAGTATCTTGCCAGTTGCCGTCTCAATGACATTCAGACGTACGTCACTCATGTTGGAACCCTCGTCAATTCCCTACATATCATTGATGCCAGACACTCAGCACTCGGCTACTTTCGGTTTTCTTTACACAACCTATTTTTCTGGAGTTAATCTACGTCAGCACAAAATGTGAATAACAATTTGCATAAAAAATTCATACTGCAAAAAAACTTGACCAAAAGGATTAATCTTCCATGGCTTAATACAAATGATCACAATTATACAAACTCGCTGCTCAGAGGTACTGTTCCTCCCAATTTCTTTACCAGCATTAAGCAAGTGGTAACAAATTTAAAAAACAGGAACTGACATCACATTACTCACTCAAATATAACATAACAGAACTAAATATGTGTACATGTTCAAACAGTCTATGCAATCAGATGTGCCCTAACAAATATGACAATCACAAATTTCCCATAAATAAATTGTTGGCAGATCACCTCTACACTTGATATTTTATAATCAAGCATGCATTAAAACTGATCTATGCACTGTACTGGATTTCAGCCCAAACTCCGGCAAGAATGGCTGGTATCTGGCCATTTTTGGCAAATCCGGCAAAATTTTTGGCTGGATTTCCAGATGTGGCAGACTTCAGCACAGCTGCAAGTCGAAGATTTACGGCTAAGTAAAAAAACTAGTCTTGATCTGTCATCATTTGAGTGACATGATACTCTTGATGCAGAATTGTACCAGTTATAAAACTAACAAATTTGAACATTACATGATTACAACGTGCTCACTTCACGTTATTGTCAGTGTACACTGTACACTTAAGTTAATGGTGTTATTTAATTCACTTAGGGCCGTTTTCTTGTTCCTTCAGTTAACCAACCAGTTAGCTAACTGCCAGTTAACGTTGACCGGAGGGTTAAGTTCAGAGCATTGTTCAACAGCTCTGTTATGTAACTGAATGGTAAACTACAGTCGATTTGTAAGGACAGCTGTTATTGGATGACGGCGATCACGTGGTTACATAAACAGTGAGTCACTGCTATGATGCAAGCGCAGGCCACGCCCAACTCGGCTATCGCTGCAGTCTGCTATATTTCGCCATTTTAACTGAATGAGTTTGTAGTAAATAATAGTAGTAGAAACTTCTCCTCGAATGTCTCAGATGGATTGTTTTGCGGTAATATCTTTCATCAATATCATAATGAAAACAAAATTCGTAGTAATGATATAAAATAAACGAGTTTTGCGTTATTTTGCAAACAGTTGACCGACCGGTTATTAGTTAACCGGCTGATTTTGGCCGTTTAAAGTTAGGTGACATTTGACTGTTGGTTAGTAGTTCCAGCAACGCATTTTAACTTGACCGGCCAGTCAAGAGCTTAGTTAGCCAGCTGGTTAAGAACGAGAAACCGGCCCTTAGACTGTAGAAAATTAATGTTAAGTACTGTAGTAATTTTCTTCCAAACCCCAGTTCCCGGCCCATGCCAGATGTGAGGACGTAAATCCAGCTTCGGTCAGATTTTGAAAATTAAAATCTGGTATGGATATTAAAATTTATCACAAATTTCTGAAAATGGATTTTTCTATTTGAAACCGGGTTGAGATTTCATTGGCAACTGCCGACAAAAAATGCAGCATTCACCAACTGTACGGTACAAACCATAACAGAGCACATAACTGAACACAGCTCAACTGCTTACCCCAGTTCCAGCAGAATCTTCTCCTTCAGCAGCTTCATCCTTCTTCTTCTTCTTCTTTTTCTTCTTGCGCTCCAAGCGCATCTTCTTCTTGGCTTCAATCTTATGTTCGGCCACAAGCTGAGTTAGGTTGGCAACATACTCGTCAGTCTGTGACAGAAGGAATGCCAAGCGTTTGTCTTTCTTCTGATCAATAAGCTTTCGGTAACCTTCTTCATCTTCCGCCTACAAACGTAAACACAGCATCGTCAATGCCATCAACACACACTTGCACGTTTCGTAATGCAACTGTACGGCAGTTAACTTTACAAACAGTCGAGCATAATTAAAACGCCAAGGCACATTTTAGAAATAACCGAAACACTGGGCCTAAGACCAAGCCCATTGCAAGTCCTCAACTGATTGGTTGTCGATTTGGCTCCAGTATAACAATGCTGAAACCTACATAATTGAAATAATGTCATAAGCAGTAATTTGAAAGATGCAGAGCTCAGTATGGGCATGGACTGGAAGCTGATAACAACAAGAAAGAATATGCCATTGCTAAACAATTGAACATCGTTTGTGGTCAGAAATCAACTGTTGTGTCTATCTGGTTGCAGTGTGCAACGCAGCAATAATAAAAGCAAGGTTCATTTGCCACTGGGGTCCTCTTCACAGCTTCGGCAGCAATCGGAGATTTGGATGAAGGCAATTTGATGGAAATCTGAATCAGGATCCGGATCCAGGGTTCCCAGATCCATCCGGATCCAGGGCTCCTGCATCTGGATCCAAATCACGGATGGGTATTAACCTCCCACCAGCTCTACCTACATCCAAAGTTTCAACTTCAGATCTATCCTAGTTCCTGAGATATTGTTTGACAAAAAGCGTTACTTATAATCACCCACCACCCAGCCATTTAGCTCAGTTTGACACTGCAGAGCCTCAGCTGTGCGGAGAAATAATAATAAATAATAATAATGATACATGCATTAGTAGACCATCATACACTAAGTTATGGAAGCATTGGAGAAAGAGTCAATCAGGCATGATGAAAACAACTATTAAAAAGAAATATTTTACGTGTCTCCTAAAATCAAATTCACAGTTACACAGTAAAACGTTTGCAGGTAAGCTTACAAAGGTCTAGCATAAACAGCTAATACTACACTATACACCAACAAGGCTGGGCATCTGGTTGAAAAAACTGTGTGCGGTCTGGAAGTGAAAACACAACTAAATGACTCTAAACTACAGCTGCTTTTAGTTAAGAAAACAGAAACAGCACACCACTAAAGTGTTCTAGGGTCAGCTGGAAGGACCAAATAACCATTGATGAACAGTACAGTAAGAACAACATATGGAATGACATGTTTGAAGACATCGTCAGAAACAGAACACTGTGTTGGTTTGGCTCTCTCTCACAGATGGACAGCATCAAAAGCTGCAGGAACTGGATAAGATAGGACAGGATACGGAAAACCATGCAAGTGTTGCAAGCCAAGGCTTAAGAGCAGGAAGGTGGCCAAGAGTATAAGCGGGAATGAGCAACAAGCAGCACCTAAAGACATGGCTTGTTGCCATCATCAGGTCACCCAAAGTGTTTATGACATGCGACACACAAAAGTCCAAGATCAAACCAGCAAAAAGGCCACCTACAATCTCTATTCTGATTTCATGCAGGCCCACACTTGCACTCCATGGAATGCTACTGGCCACACTAACAATCACAGTAGATAAAGCAACATCCACATTGTTACTGCCTTGCTGCTCCTTCCAAATTAATTCCTGCCTTCATAAGAGTACTGGTGATGACCGCTATGGAAGAAACGGCGAGTTCTGCTTAACAGCAGGCCCTGTGACCTGTTCGTTTCGCGGGCAAACACGTCCATCGGCCAGCGAAGTTTCTCCGTCGCGGCTCCTGTCGTCTGGAACACACTTCCACCTGACCTCCGCTCACCGCTCAACAGTCGCCGAC
>Ga0209679_1000446_pt1 | contig 15257 bp, 9 predicted proteins | sample WorMetHEROISLAND_4_FD_187408 | JGI IMG/M metagenome (GOLD analysis project Ga0209679, IMG submission 187408) | Marine gutless worms symbiont microbial communities from Max Planck institute for Marine Microbiology, Germany - Olavius sp. 2 HERON... ...
TGAGCGAAAATGGCGATTTTCTTGCTTTATGCGTCAATATCTCGGAAACGGTACGAGATACGTCCAGTGTTACTATAAATGACTAATAGGAACTTGCATATGCGCTTTCGATTGGCAGCAAGGTTGAAGACCTTGGATGACCTTGAACTGCTATACGTTTGAATTTTCTCGGAATTTCGCGTGATTTCGCAGATTTGAGATGCAACAATGGCAAAACGAATGACGATAGATCTGTACTGTCAGCGATGCATAGATTACGTTGATATATTGCTGGGCGTTCCTCCGCTAGGGGGTCTACAATCACAATATCGTGGGTGAAAATGGCAAACCGTAAGTAATGCGGCCACGGTTACTATTAACCATCAATTGCAAATTGGCTGTAGATTTCTTCGCTAGGGGTCTTCATACACTCACTGCTGTCGCGCGCTTACCTTAGCGTTAGCTAGGCTTTCTTGTTTTACAAAACCGAACCGAGGTCATTTTATGCAAACCGCACACCCCTAGTTGTCTGTATGTTGCAACTGAGTATGAGCTGTGAGATAATTGGCCAGAATGTTTGTTTTGGAATTTGATAGTTGGATTTAGTAAGTGCAAGACAGGCCATTCTGGCCCCAGCAACAATGCTGTTAGCACATTGAAGATTAACAAGTGCTACTGACTGTGTTGAAGGTTCAACGTATGGAATTTGTTCACTCCAAACTGCTCATTTATCGTGATGTTAAGCCGGAGAATTTCCTCATTGGCCGCGCGTCCAGCTCTAAAAGGGATACAATATTTATAATTGACTTTGGTCTTGCAAAGGAGTATATTGATCCTGATAGCAACAAACACATTCCCTACCGCGAGCATAAGAGCTTGACGGGAACGGCTCGGTATATGAGCATTAACACGCATCTCGGCAAAGGTCAGCAGACTTCACTGCATTGTTGTGATGTTTAATACTTCTTTGTGAATTACCGGTATAATATGCGAGCAGTTTATTTCTCATCATTATTTTTAAAGCACGTTTCAGTATTCCGCCGAATATGAATATGCGGTAGTTTATTTTCTTATTAGGCTGATTATGAATAGAATGCAAATAACTGACACATGACGCGAGTATATACTACGAAAATGAATTATTGACAAAAGGTATACCGGGTACTTACCTGTCTAAAGCGGTCCGCACAAGTGCAGTACAGCTACAGTACAACTGCGATACGAGAACTTTTTGCTTGTATTGCACTTGTGCAGACCCCTACAATACAACGCTGCAATACGAGTTTTCTACAACTTGCAGAAAACTTGCAGGCTACTTACAGCAGTTGTAAAAAAAAACTTGTATTGCAGTTGTAACTCTGATCAACTGCGATGCCACAATTTACTAAAACCTGTTATTCGTATTCATTGTAATTTTTGCGCAGCTGTTTGGCCGAATACAGATACACCGTTGAGCCTACTGTTCGGACTGAATAGAATGAGAATAGAGTATTCAGTGTAGGCCTGTTATTTTTGTCATTTGATGCAAGTATAAAAGCCGGCCGGGGTCTGCTGTTTCAGAGTTACTCTAGGTTACACTGGGTCCCCAAGGAAAACTTGTGAAAATTGCAGCAGCGGGTCGTTTTTACACACTGGAGTGGATTTCCTTCCTGTTGCCCAGTGAACAGCATCAGAATGCTGAAAAAACATATTTAGAGGTTATCACACAGCTGTTTTCATATCGGTCCTATATCAAGCCCGAGCGTTGCTAACTGCACGAGTCATAGCCGAGGGTAGTTGTTGACCGAGTACTTGATAAAGGGTCAATGTGAAAACAGCCGTGTGATTACTTGTTTATCATACGATCGAATGTAGCTATTCAGAAACTAATCGGTTACTTTATCGGCCATAAATGCTCAAAGTAACTGATCGTCTGCTGCAGTGTTTATGTGGTGCTAGCACTAGCTGCAACAACCAATCAGAGACGTCCGTCGCTGCCGATGACATATGGAAATTCCAAACTAAGCTACAGTCTATAGAAGTGCTTGCACGGATATCAGCCATAGGAATTTCCACCTATAATGGACTGTCGCTAAGGATAACCGCCCGTTGCTGGGTTATATCAGCCCGTCCTCAAGCGATTTATCCGGCTGATATATGTTGATGTGTATGATAACTGACAGTAACAGAGAATAGAAAAATGATTTCAATCACTTCTTCTCTGTAAAACAAGTGTACTGTATGTGGTTTTGCAGAGCAAAGTCGGCGAGACGACCTGGAAGCTCTTGGTCATATGTTCCTGTATTTCTTGCGTGGCAGTTTGCCGTGGCAAGGACTGAAAGCTGACACGTTAAAAGAACGTTACCAGAAGATTGGTGATACCAAGCGAGCAACGCCCATCGAAGTTCTGTGCAAAGATCAGGCTGGTTGGTACTTGTATTCATGCTGCGGTTTGCCAGTTAGTGAACTGATGCTGCTGATGAAATGTATTGTACAGGGTGGCCACAGACCTGGAATACTCAGGGATTTCTCTGAACATGAAAACTCAGGGAATTCTGTGTAACCTCAGGGAAGAATTGTAACAAACAAAGTATTTTTAGTTCGTCATTCAAATATTTGTGTAAAACAGCTGTTGACTGGGTAAACAGGATCAGTAGGAACAGAGACGAGGTCTGAGTGCGGTGGTGACCTGTTATATTGCTGGAGTTGATGTGGATTGACCCTTGATGAAGGTGATTATTACATTTACTTTTTGTTGCAATAACCAGTGGTGTAGTGGAGGGGGAACGCGGGGGAACGCCGTTCCCCCAAATATTTTGTTGGAGGAACGCCGTTCCCCCTCCTACTATCAGGATATGGGGGAACGCTGATTCAGTAGTAATGTGAAATGCCTCATTTCGTATATCGTAATAGTGGTGAATCTGTTATCGAATATTGTAACAGCTCTACTTACTACCTCTACGACGTCTGCCCATGCCCAGTTGCCCAGTATAATTGTATATGGGTCCCAGATGGGCATGTTGGCTGGGTGTCCTGTTAGTCTGACGTCACTTGAAATATGTGTGGTTTACGAAATTTTGAGGTGAGGTGAAAAATGGCCCCTCCCTTGGGATATCCAAAAACAAAAAAGCTTTCAGCTTCAGGGGGGCTTCGCCCCCCTAAACCTCCGACCAGGGGCTCTGCCCCTGGACCCCGCTGGGGGCTCCGCCTCCAGACCCCCGAGCGTTCCCCCAGCTCCAAATTTGCTACTACACCACTGGCAATAACCTGTGGAAAAGTAAGTTTATAGCTCTGGAAAAGCCTGGAAACTCAGGGAATTTTTTTTCTCCTACTTTGTGGCCACCCTGTTGTAGTCCTGTGTTTTGTTTTCTTGTCACTATCAGCAGTTTTGTGCAAGCATGTAATATGGAAGAAGAGTCAAGGCGGACAGCTGGGCATGTAGCACTATGTCTAGACTGTCTTAGACTTAAGTAACCTGGTAACATTTGGCATTAGCATTATAGCGGATTTGTTACTAATTTGCTTGCTTGAGTATTTCTTCATTTCTTTGATGTTTTTGGTTGGGGGGCAGACCCGGGGCATCCTGCCTGCAAATAACCTGCTGCGGCAGTCGGAAAAGGTTCTCCTTTGACTCCCCCTACATGGAGTAACTCTGGAAAAGTAGCCCGGTTAACCAGAAAACAAAAGTAATAATAGTGTAGTAAGTAAGTAAGAATATTTATAAGGCGCACGTGTAGCTAGTCACAGTGCGCTGCACTGCAGTCTGTTCGAACAGAAATGTTTTCAGTTGGCATTTGAAGTCGTTGTAGCCAATGTCAGAATGTCACAGGTGAGATAGTAGTGTAGCAGTAGTAACAGTAGTTGCTTGAGTAACAAAGTGGAGGACAAAATTGAATTCTTCTTTGTCAACTGATGTGTAAGGCCTGTGTCACAATTGTAATTCGACTACGATACGACTACGACGAAAAATTAACGTGTTCATTTTTTGCTTGCTGCGAATTGGAAGCAGGCGCACACATGTCGTAGTTGTATCTTAGTCGAATTGCAATTGTAATCATGGCATAATGCAGCATGTACAGTAAATTTGTCTTTGTCTGCTGTGAACATTATGAGAAATGTTTACTAGTCAGTTGTAACCTTCACGGTCTTTTCTGCTAGAAATGTACACGAATATTGTTCATATTGTTCAGTGAATAGTCGTAGTATCAGTTGATGCTGCATGGTTATATTTACGTCAGATGGTTCCACACACACACACACATAATGCCATGATTACAACTGTGATACGAGTACGATCCAACTACGATGTATCGTGGGCGCCTGCTTCCATTCGACGCATTTTGACGCGAGCAAAAATGAACGTGTCAGTTTTTCGTCCTAGTCGTGTCGCAGTCACTTTGAGTGCGAATCGTAATTTCGATCACTTATGTCGTAGTCAAGTGCATCATCGTATCGTCATATCGTAGCCGTATTGTAGTCAAATCGCAATTGTGACATAGGCTTAATGTATACACGTACTGGTAATGCTACCACAGGAATCTTGATGTTGATTTCTTTTGTGTAAAGAGCCAGTAATTGCTACATCACTAGAACCAACTGTTGCTGCTAGCTAACAGCTGTTTACAGTACATAATGATGTTTTACATTACAGAGGAGTGGTCCACGTATCTCAGTTATGTTCGAAATTTGGACTTTTTTGAGACGCCTGATTACGGCTACCTGCACAGGCTGTTTATGGATGCCCTTGATCGGCATGGTTGGCATTGTGATTGGATCTTTGACTGGAATGAAAAGCAGGTTAGAATGGACATATTTCGCAGCGAGAAACGCAACTCCCAATGTTTATTCATCGTCTGATTGTTTTTGCCGTTTTTCCTTTTTTAAATTATTTGTGATTTACATGTGATATTCAGTGCCAGCGTATTGTCATTGGACTCAACTTGTAATACTGGCACCATGGAAACATTGTTTAATAATTATCTGATGGAAATATGTCACAGCTTTTATATCTTATTTTAATATTATTTTCCTGCTCTGATAAGCAGTTGTGGTTAAAGCGTTGATATTTCCGTTCTATAGTAACGGTATTTGTTTGGAAATACCAGGCATCAACACCAGGCAGCTCAGCAGTACCAGACGGTCAAGAGTTGCACACAGACCGAGATCAGTCTAGAGACGTTCTGGTGCGTGATGAGGCTATCAACAGTGGACCCGCGGGCACGAACAACCGAGTGAGTTTACCAACTTTAACTTCGTCTTCTTCTTTGTTGTCTGTCTGTTGCTGAAGCTCTAGCAGTTAGATGTAAATGGTTTCCGTCAACAGATCTATACAGTAGACAGGTTGTAGTCATCAATATCTGCTAGTTATTATTGTCTGGTGTAATTGGCAACTGGACATTGTTGAATAACGTGCTTGTTCCACGGTTTCGACGTGCCGGAGCGAGTTAAGTTTAAACTCGTGTCGATGATGCATAACTGCCTCCATCACAAGGCTCCTCGGTACTTGATGGACTGCTGCATTCCCGTCTCTGATGTGGCCAGTCGACGGCATCTTCGTTCTGCTAGGCGTCGTCACATGGTTGTACTGTGACGCAGCCTCAGCTCATATGGGCGTCGGGCATTTGCTGTTGCTGGCTCGGCTTCCTGGAACTCACTGAGTGATGTTCTGCGCTATCCGACGCTTAGCACTGACAGTTTCAGACGTCTGCTTGAAGCCCCGTTTATAGCGACACAACTCAACTCAACTCGACGTCGAGTTGAGTTGAGTTGCGTGACTTGCGTCGTAGAGGTGTACAAAGCGACACAACTCAACTCAACTGCCAGTTGTCGATCCGCCGACGGCGCATCGGCGATTCTGAACGTCCTGACCCAGTTGAAGTAGTTTGTGGGTCATGACGTCATGTATGATGGAAAACAGCCACGAAATTCGCGAATTTGTGTGACTGTATGACCGGATAGATATTATGCAAAGTTGGACGGAAGAATCAGAAAATAAACTTATTGAATTTAGCAGCAGAATGAGTGTTATAAACAACGAACAGGCCTGCTTAGCACTGACTGGCTGCGTGCCACTCAACGCCCGTTGGCGATCGGCTTCATGCGTCGTAGAGGGTGTCCAAAGCGACGCAACTCAACTCAACTGGACGTCGTAGACGTGTCCAAAGCGACTTAACTCACAACTCAACTCGACGTCGAGTTGAGTTGAGTTGTGTCGCTATAAACGGGGCTTAAGACTCATTTGTTCTCAGAGTACTAGAACATACAGCGCATTAGAGGTATCACACTTTATGCGCTATACAACTTTACGACTTACTGCTTACTTTCAGTGGCTGATGACTTCAGCTGCAAAGCATCTTCAGTCAGTGTGTGTCTGTGTCTCTGTGTGTCTCTGGTGATAGTTGTGACACATGCTGGGGCCCGATTTACAAAAAAGTCTTAAGATTATTTTACGGTAAGATTTATCTTAAGACAGTCTTAAGTCACACTTATGATACCACCTAATTTACAAAATATCTGACGACTATCTTAAGACAAACTTAAGATAAAACTCAAGAAAAACTTAGGACCACGAAATTGATGTCTTAAGATGTAAACAATAACAAAGGAAATTCCCTGAGTTGGCAAAATTTAAAATTTGCTCAGATCACTTTCCTAAATTGACTTAAGAAAATGTTAAGATAATCGTAGCAGATCTTAAGTCGATGTCGAAGGATAGACTTAAGACAGTCTTAGGACAAATCTTAAGATCTTTTGTATTGACTTGCTGGCATACAGGAGTTGACTGTCAGTGACACTCTGCGTACTCATCGTGCTAATGCACCGCAGAGTATGGCAGGTGGACTCAGTAATTCTATGCAGGTAGAGCTTTCTGCCAATGTCGTCCTAAAGTGCCGTGATCCTCGTTGTGTGTCTAATTTATATGTTTTGTTATTTTTAATTTTGCATGGACGTTTTGTACTGTTTAGCAGTGATACTGGATTGTGAATTGTTTCAAAAGTGTTACTGTAAAACTGGTGTTCTTAGTATCGTCCATTGTCGTCAGTTGGGAATAGTTTTGTCTGTATTAGTTTCAGCAGTAATTTTAGTTAAAATGCTATACATATACAACCGGTGTTGAGTGAGTTAGTTACACATTTTGTTTCGCAGAATTTTGGTTTCAGTTTCTAGTCTTTTCATTTGTGTTTAAGTAGGTGATCTGTGCATGGGTTTCTGGACCACTGCTCCCCAAATTTAGCTGCAGAGTCATCGATTTTGCCCGCAATATTTTCTGTTGCCACAAGCACTTTCTAAACTACGTCCGAAATTTCAGTCCCCTTGCTCGTACCAAGCTGTTTTGGTGAGAAGTTGAAAACAGCTCCCCTCCCCAATTTGATACTGTTCAGATATCACGAAAATAAAATAAGTCCAAAGCTGAGCTTTACATAGAGTTTGGAAATTAGGGGATGTATGAAATTAGGGGTATCTGGTGCCCACCCCTCCAAAATTTTTTCCCAAAATTGATTTTTATTTTTTGAATGCCTGATGGGAAATGCAAATTTTCACAAACAAACATTGTTACGGGTCAATGCCCCCAATTTTTTTGGCTTGGAAAGCATCCTTCTCGACTTGAGTCATGCTGAGTGTAAAGCGTGTGGTGAAGATAGCAGTAAAATGACGTTAATTTGTGTCATGTCAGTGCAATAGTGAGCAGTGATTTACTTATTTTCTCCTTTTAAAGCTTTATGTGTAAAACTGATTTTATAACTAAAATTAAAATTTTTGTAGTTGAAAACATTCTTGTTTAACTGTTGGAGATAAATTCCATTGCACATGTAACCCTTACAGTATTTCAATTACACAGCATACAGAGACAAATGCTGCCTTGCACACGAGTTGACAAGTGCACTGTGTGATACAGCATAGCACACATACTGATGATCTTTCTCGGTCTAGGGGTATATCATGTTCATGAGCAGTATCTGATTGTGAAAAGGTTGGCACTTGGTGTTTTGTATGGTGAAATTATAAAGAGATGTCTTATAATTTTCATTTAAGAACTCAGAAATTATTTGTTTTTAGTTTCTTTTAGCATAATTCCAGTTAGTTGTTATTTTATAACTTATAGTAGTAAAAGTTACTGCAGGCAGTCTTTGTCGAGATTGTCTTGCATCGTGTTTGAGACTCTGTGTTAGTTATGTTATTTCTTTACTTCATACGATGTTTTTATCTGAATGTGATCTGCAGCCTCGTTTAGGTACATTAGAAACATCATTTTGGAAGATTTGTTTTGTGTTTGCTGTTCGACATTCTATATTGCAGTGTATGTATGTCCGTGTAATAGTGTGATGCCTGTTTTCGTAATCTGATGACAGATGTTATTGTCTGAGTATTGTCATTGGTGAATGTGCAGAGTTAACAGAATAATTTACTGATTTACATTAGTGATGTGGCATTAGTGCTGCTCATAATCCACAACTGAATGTGTGTAAGCTTGGTGAAGCTTGTTGTGTTTCTTCGGTTGCTCACTGTTTTAGCGTCTGTTGTCCGGACGGATGATGACTGACTGATGCAAATTGCCAATATTTATTATGGTGCTTAAAAGTAACAGAAAGAAGTACCAAAGCTACTGAGGACCCGGAAGGCTCCCGCTTGCTTACTTACTGTAGTATAGTGCCTTCGGTAAGCCCTGCCTGCCGCCTGTACATAAATATTCATCACTACGCTCCACCGGGCAGTGTGCTGTAGGCCCGCTGCGCTGGATGCTGGGCTACACGCACTGCGCCGGCAGTGAAGGTTCAGTGTCAAGTTTTAAGTCGATAACATAAAACGAACTTTGATAATTACTCATTAATTAGAAATTAGTTTTAAAATCTGAGACGGTAGATCTGGGAAAGAAGAACAAGAACAACCAGAGTAGCATTTGGGGACCCGCCTTCTGGGTCAAAAAATTGCAATGTTGGAACAAACCTTGTGTGACAACCGGTTTGGGTCACGGGTTTCCAACATAGGGTTGCGGTAAAATATTTTAAGGCACTGATGCAAAATATGTCTTCATTTTATTAAGGAATATTTTTGTTGCGTACGAATAGTTAGCCCTGTACATATTGTGTGGATTGTAATCTTATGGTGATCAAGTTGCCATGTGTTAAAGCAGACGTTCGGCATGTGTTGCACAGCTTTAGTCTGGTTGTGCAGGTGTTGAATGTGCCAAATGCCGAGCCCGTCGGTGATAATCAAACGGGTGAACAGTCAAATCTGCCCATCGCTGCATTACCAGACGTGGACATCGTCAGTACCACTAAGTATGTCTGCTCACTGCTTATTGCCATTGGCACTGGTGATATTGTCGCATGTTATAATACACTGAGCACTGTTACTGGGCCTTGTTCCAATTGCAGCAGTAATTACATGCTACATGTCATTGGGTGACTCGGTGTTGTAACGGTTAGGACGTCGGACTTGCGATCAAGCAGTCGTGGGTTCGATTCCCGGTCGGGCCGCTATCAAGCTACCTAGGTCTACTCAGCCTTCCATCCTTCTGGGGTAGGTAAATCGAATACCGGCCTGGTTGGCTGGGGTTATGGCAAGGTGTGCTCACTTGTGTCGGGTGGCAGGTAACACTGTGATCCCATATGGCAAGTGACGCTCCGTAGCTGTGATGGGTTTCCCATTAAGAGCTGTACTAGATTTTAACCTTTACGTGCCGTGAACCTCCTGTATGTTCTGGCACATCTGCACAAAGTTGATTTTAGTAAATTTCTCTTATAAATTACTTCTACAACGATCTTTTTACATTGCTTTATTCTTGTTTTTATGTCATACTATTTTGCTACATCACTTTAGCTTTCTGTGAACTATTTTGGGCACGTGTTAGTGCAGGCTTTTCTCAGTCTTGCTGTTTTGTAGGGCATGAGATAAATTGTTTGCGTTGAAAGTGTCACTAAAACCCAAGCAACCTTGTCGTGGACATATTATCGATGGTGTGGTTAACGGAATTTAAATGAGTATGTTTTGTGTTTAGGTGTTGCTTTCTGCGGCGACGACGCACAAAAAAGAACCGTGAGAGTCACTAATAATCTGGTCACAATCGCTGTTACTTCTACGCCATTCAGTGAATATTTTGTGCTGAAAATATGTAAGCTGTTGGTCAGCCAGCCGTTATTGCCGACTGAGAATCAGATGTTGTCAGTGCAGAAGCTTTACCGTGTAATGCTGTATTGTTAACAATACTGTGCATGAGGGATACCAAATTATGGCAGGGTTCAAGCTTGGCACCTTATGTTTTATATAGTGAAAATATAAAAGATGCATTTTAATGTGTCTGTGTTCAGTGGCGGATTATCCAATAGGCTGGAACAGAGGCCCGTAATTTGGGGTGCAAAAAATTTGTGATGTCATAATAACATAGAGGAATGTCACTCACAGGCTGAAAAGTGAATGAAAATTTGGACAGAAAAGTGAAAATTGAATAGATGTGGTACCTGTGTATATTTTATTCTGATTACACTGATATTCTGTTAGCAAAGTTTGTCGTTGTATAATTTATATTTCATGAACAGTTGAACTGCGGTCTGATAGTAATAACAGAATTATAATATCATGAATATATTTAATGAATTACGACTTTTTTGTTTATTTATATCAATATTTGAAAATTTAGGCCCGCAAGCAATCTAAGCCTACCATAATCCGCCACTGTCTGCATGTACAGTGTGCACTGTGCAGTGCATAGTATAAGAGTGGATTGATTTGTAATGTTAAGATGGAGTTGGCTTCTCAATACATTCAAAGCACTTGTGATATCGTTTCTATGCTACTGTCTACTCGGTTAGCTGCAAACATTCCATGACGTTTCGTCTGCTTTCATCTATATTCATTATTGCCACCATGACAGCCTGCACTGTTTGCTGCGCGTTTCACACCCGATTACAATGTTTTGTCACGCTGATTTTTTGACATGTCTGTCACGAGCATAATTACCAATTTTGACCTCAAAAGTTTCATGTGTTATATTGTTATATGCTTGTTTTCAGCTGTGTTTCTTAAGTCTAAGATACAGTTGTACGAAACAGCTGGAATGTACGTTTGTAGCTGCATAATTCTTGTGTCGCTCTTATAGCTTGTGTGAATTACACTGGTGTCTGATGTATTATTACAGCTGTCGAGTGATTCATTTTTTTAATCGCATTAATCGCGCGATTAATTATTTTAATTGCGCGTTAAGGCGTTAATTAACACGTCAATTCGGCAGGTCTAGTTTATGTTGTAGGCTGCCGTCAGCAAACGACTGCACGTCTTGCTGTTCACGACTCATCTACAAGATGCGACCGCTGTCAAACTTGCCATCAAACAACGATGCACAACTAACAAATTAAATTGAATATAATTTGATCGTCAAATAACCGCAGTTCAGTTGCATATTGGAACTCCTCCTTCATGGAATTTATGTACGTGCATTAATTTTTTTAATCGCGAGTAATTTTTTAACGCGTTAATAACGCGTTAATTCGACAGCTCTAGTAGTTATGTATATTACAGTGATCATCAGTGCACACTGTTCCTGGTGTTTAACGTAACTTTTCTGTGTCGTTAGAGTAGTGTAGTTTTAATCAAAATATAAAAAACACATTTATGTATATGTTGCAAGTGAATCAAAGATAAAGAATTGCCGGCGTTTTATATGTCTGTGAATGAGATTAAGTTACGTGTGAGCTGAGATGAGGTTGCCGCACGTCTGTACTGCGTTTTGAAAGTTTCTCTGTTGATTTGATTTCAGAGTCATATTATTAATCTGCAGAACATTTTGGTCGTTGAGCACATGTTTAAGACGACAAATTGGTGTTTTGTCCACGATTTCATTTGTGGGGTCTAGGTAAGATGATGGGAGTACCTGTTCCTATACCCATTCTTTAATACGCTTCTCTGCCCCTTGCCTCCCCAATCCCACTAGGAGTCTGAAGAGTGCAGTAGGCTCTTCCAACACGTGCAGGTGAAGCTCAGGTGACAAATACAGTTAGATGCATTTCCAGATAAAAGTAATACATTTTAGGTATAAATTTTGTACAAAGCCAAACTTACGTGACCCTGCTAAAGGGCACTTTTCAGTTTGTGATCAGGTGTTTAGTTACTGAATGCTTGAGCTGCAGCATATTGATTCCTAGTAAAAAAAAGTTACAACTTTTTAAAGCACCATAGAGTCCATACGGTCTATGTGGAGACAGAGTACAGCTCTGGCATTGCTACCTACAAAGCCTTTTGTAATCTTTTTTATTGGTTTGGTACAGTCTTATCTGGTCTATTGTGTTGCCTGTACATATTTCATATCTACAGGTAGAAAAGAGCAGTTGTGACTTGTGTTCTATGAACAACTGTAATATTTTTTGTGTTTTACTCTCTTTTTATCTCAAAATTTTCTAGCCATTTTTGCTGCAATGTGTAATCTGTTAAATGCCATCAATTTCTGATCAGAAGTGGTTGCAGAGTTGGCCTTTTGTTATTTTTAGTCACCTAAGCAGTATTTCATTGCAGCTTTTACTATGACTGTGCCGTGGTCTCCGTCTCATCGAGACATTTGAGAGAGTGTGAAGGTTTCTAACATCGACGCAAACTGAGAAGACGTAAATATTGGAGTGCAAGAAGTAGTAGAAACAGATGATGAGAGACAGAAATTAATGTACAACAGCGAGAATGGTGTGACATTATTAGTGGAAGAATGTCTGAAGCCCTGGTCACAAGTACAAACTCAGTGAAGCGCATTATCTCTGCCGAGACTAATGCTGCCATCTGGCGAATATAATAGCAAACTATTGCTCTCCTATTGAAAATGCATTACGTGGCTGAAAATTGGGGAAAAATAGGAGAAGGCGAACCGGGTCACCACCAAAATCTGATCAGTGGTTCCTTAGGTCAAGTCCGACCCCTCCAGAAATTTCACGAAAATCTGTTCGTAACTTGTTGAGATATTTTGCACACAGACAAATTCAGAGACAGATAGACTGGTATGAAAACGTTTTCTCGGCGAAGGTAAAGATAATGGCGTGAGCTCATGTGAGTGCTTGTAGCTTCTTAGCACAGAGTCATAGCTTACTTGTAGTGCTCTTATCATACTTGTGACCACAGCTTAAGACAGAGAGGAAAGCAGATTTAACATCTGAGAACAGTTAGAAGCCAATTTCACATTGTACAATTGATTTCAGTTTTTTAGCATAATCCACTTTCATCAAGTCTGATACGTTTGTTGGCTGTTTCTTACCGCTATCTGTTACAGATATCATTGACCGTGAGTTTTGCCACGTTGCAGTAGTTTGTTTATGCCTAAGCAACAGATGCTTTGTGCAATGTGACCACAGATTTGTCCACATATATCTGCAAGCTCAACTGACGGCCGGCAGTTGCCTGGTAGATGGAGACATGGGCGCCGCCAGGCGGAAGCACTAGACGCATGTGCGTCCACTAGTTTTTCTAGGAAAAACAATTTGTTTATAAAAATATGGTTTTGTGACCTGGATCTCCAAACTTCTGACCTCGAATCGTAGCAAATGCCATTCCTTACAGACAATGTTATGATATGAATAAGCTGGTATATTAGACGTGAATTTGCTTGATTGCGAGCAAATCAAATTGCACATTCATTGTAACTAAAACGTACTAAATTAGCATTGCTAATTTGATGCAAAAATATTTTTCGCCATGGAGGCCTACTGTATATTAAAGGTATTAAGTGTTCGGTATTATAGCAATTTTCGATATAATTTTCACTTTAATTTGTGCGTCCAATTTTTGGGGGCCTGGCGGCGTCCTTGGGAGACAACAGAGTGTGAAATGCCTAATAGAAATGCTGCTTTCGTTTTTTGTCTAATGTACTTTTCCATAGTTGCTCCATGTTAGGCCGCGTCTCCAAGGGAGAACTTACAGGGATTTCTTCAGCAGGTTTTTACAAGCCAGATGCCCTTCCTGTCGCCCAACCAACAGCATGAAAGCACTGCACTAAAAGTGGCCTAAGGGCCGGTTATTCCACGTGCAGGTTAACCTCGTGGTTAGCTAACCACAGGTTAAGTTAACCTTGCGCGTGCGCCGCGTGGTGCAACGCGCTACGAGATAACTCTAGAGTTAACCGCGAGGTTAACTCTAACCTGCACGTGGAACAACCGGCCCTAAGTGAACAACTGAACATGTGATGTAACTATTGCATTGCTTTGGATGGAGAGCTGTAAAAGCTCAAGAGTAGAAATTGTTAAATCTGTCGTTATGCAGTCTTGCAGTTGTAACACTGCAGTGTTTGGCCTCCAGTGTATTTGCGTCACATCAGTTGAATGTATTGTCTTGGTAATAATTTACTCTTTAATATGCAGTAGCACTAATACACAACCATGAACAGTTTTTATGCCAGTCTGAACATCCGTATTGACAGCTTTACAGCATGCATTGTTTAATAGATTTTGATAGCTTGAGTGGCACCACACGTTTACTGAAGTTGTGCAGAGCCATAAAATGGTTATGCCCATCAGGGGCGTCTATCCCTATCTACCGTTGGCAACAAATGTGTCAAGGACAATTTTTTTGGGAGGGATTTTTATTAAAAGTTTAACAAATGTCAGTATACAAAAATCCATATATTTGCTGTCAAATGAGTTTTTTGCTCTCAGAATACACCAAAATCGATGTTGGCTGGGGCTTTGCCCCAGACCCCAGTGGGGAGCTTACTCCCCCAGACCCCCTAACTGGTTTCAAAGGGGCCGCTTCGTGGCAGGAGGGAATGGAGGGGAGGGGACGGAAGGACTAGGGGGAAGAGGGGAAGGGAGAGGAAAGGGGGAATGGGGAAGGGAGGGGAAAAGGTGAAAGTTGGGGGCGGGAGAATAGCGCCTTGGTTGTTGGGGGGATAGACGCCCCGGATGCCCATTTAAAAACCCATTCATCATTGATGTCAGCTTTGCATCAGATTTGAGCCTGCCATCTTGTACTGTGACATAATACCATTCCATTTGCGTGCTGTGGAGTTATCCAGCCTACTGAACTAGAATTTCTTGCATTGTCAGCTGTGCCGACAAAAGAGATCTCTGCTGTTCACCATGAACTCCATCCGTCAATGTATAATTAATTATTTTACTAGGTATAATTATTATTTTCCTGCAAGGTATTTATGGATGTACATATTGCTAGTGTGTGTTTGGGGAGACTGTCTCACTGAAGATGAAGGATGCTCAACTCAGTGCCTTTGGACTGTGTGTAGAGATCGTGTTCTTGTAATCAGAAATTTCATTGTCGCTGTTCTAGCAGTCGCATAATTTCATTTATTGCTGGGTGTGGCTGTACTGCATGTA
>Ga0209679_1000448_pt1 | contig 15222 bp, 10 predicted proteins | sample WorMetHEROISLAND_4_FD_187408 | JGI IMG/M metagenome (GOLD analysis project Ga0209679, IMG submission 187408) | Marine gutless worms symbiont microbial communities from Max Planck institute for Marine Microbiology, Germany - Olavius sp. 2 HERON... ...
CCCCCCAGCCTTAAGCTGTCACCATTTGCGACAAGTGACATCATCGGTCACGTGACCATTGGACTCCTAATAGATAATTTCAACCATAAGCCTTTCTTGCACTGTTTTTTTGAGATATTAAGCTTCAAAGATGTTGGGGTCACTACCTTGACCTTTTGGGGGTCACGTGATGTCATCGCTCACGTCACCACTGGACTCGCAATATGGGGTTTCCTACAGGTGGTCTATTTGAACCAATTGTCTGTCTTGCACTGTTGTTAAGATATTAAACTTCAAAGATATCAAGTCACGACATTGACCTTTCTGGGTCACGTGACGTCATCACTTACTTGAACAATGGACTCCTAATATGTGGTTTCCTATTAGTGGTCAATTTAAACCAACTGTCTGTCTCGCAGTTTTTGAGATATTAAGCTTTAAAGATACTGAGACCTTGACCTTTTGCGGTCACATGATGCCACTGGATTCGCAATGTGCGGTTTCCTATTGGTAGTCAATATGAACCGACGATGTATCTCACATGGTTGTTAAGATACTGAGCTTCAAAGATTTTCGGGTTACAACCTTGACCTTTTGTGGTCACATGACAACATCTATCACCTGACCATTGGACTCGCAATATGGGGTTTCCTATAGCTGGTCAATTTGAATCAACCATCTATCTTGCACGGTTTTTGACATATTAAGCTTCACAGATATTGTGGTCATGACTTGGACCTTTCGGGGTCATGCAACGTCATCGGCCATGTGACCACTGGACTCGCAATGTGCAGTGTCCTATTGGTAGTCAATATGAACCGACCATATATCTTGCATGGTTGTTGAAGTATTCAGCCTCAAAATTTTGGGGTCAAGACTTTCACCTTTTGGGGTCACGTAACGTCATCAGTCGCGTGACCATTGGACGCCTGACATGCAGTTTCCTAGAATATTATCTGCCATCGCTCTATCTCGCATCATTGTTAAGATGTTATGTGTCAAACACTCAGCCAAGAATATTCCCTCTGAAAACGCATTGATCACTATTTCTGTGTTTTAGGGGGTAAAGTTTTGCAACTTTGTGCTTGCAGCCGCTCCCTAGGCACGTCACTTGAGCTCTTACGGTCCACGGGACTTGTTCCTTGTTACTGTGGTATTTGGACCTTCACATTGAAAATACTTTACAGGGGCGAAAAATTGGTGCAAAATGGGGAAGAGGTCATCAGATTTTGACCCCTAATGAAAGCTTTTTACTTACTTTATGGTTTGCCAACTTGTGTGCAAAATATCATCAAAATCGTACAAAAATTGCAACCATAGGAGCGCGGACAGACAGACCGACAGACAGAAGGATGCTACAGCAATGGGACAGATAATAATACAAATCAAGCTTTGTATGTCTGCAAACAGCTGTTTCACTATTACTGGCTTAACATAACACCATTTACACCTTCATTCATGTACTCGCATGCTATGAATCTTATCCTAATGTCATTATGTAAATCACATTTTATGGAATGCTCATTTTAAAAAATAATGCAGTAAAATGGAGAGTACTGACATATAACAATGTAAAGTGTAACTACATTACCTGTACTGATCAGGAGACGGCAGCTTCAGAGGCTGTTTTGATTCCTCCTCCTTCAGCTTACTGTCTAATAATCTTTCTAACATGCTAGTCACACACACACACACAAACATGATGTCAAACTGAAACAGCAAAAAGTCTGCTGTAAATTTATTGAATTCGTATAGCATTGTATCAGTTTTAATATATTTCTCCCCACAGTGGACAAACACCAAAATTGATCATTTTCAGTATAAACCCAGATGTCAAAAAAAAAACTGACAAAACAGACAGAGCATACACCCACACAACCACATAGACACAAACATCATGAGTTAATATCAAAATGGCATGCTGGCCCATATGTTTAGACTCGCCACGTTCAACTGGTGTCTATTATATAGGCATATAATAAACATCAGTTGAATATGCAGTCTAATTATTGGAGGAGCACATTTGACAGGCGGGATGCCCTTCCTATCACCCAACCAATGGCATCAAACCAGTGAAATGTGAAGCATGTGAAGAACAGTCAGCAACACCAACAAGGACTTGTCAACACAAAGAAAGGATATCTCTTGATGAGCACAGATAACAGGTCTTCAGGATGACAAAACGTTCAATACAATTACAACTCTAAAATTTTCTGCACCAACACACAGCATGTTCACAGTAACAACTCCAACAATGCTGCTTAACCACCAGTATGTAACAAGACCACAGAGAAGTCTTCAAAGACATGCAATTACCTCCAACTGTTCAATGAAAAAAGGGCACACAGCCAGCTGTTCTTGTCTTCTGCAGTCTTTGCAACAAGTGTAATCATTGGATGCTGTCGAACTTGTAATTCAAATGCATTCTTCAGCTCTGTAAACAGTTATCAATAGATCTGGCATGATCAAAAACTATTTTCTGATGTCGCGAGGAAATTACAGGCTAACAGCGACGTACACACATCACCAACAATTTATAAGAACTTAAGAAGACCATCTCAAGTACAGAAAGTATTCACTGAATGAAACAGCTGTGAAACACGTTTGTGTAGCATGCCATAGATGCTTAAGTAATGCAGAAATGCAGGCGGTTTACGGGATGCCAATTCACAAAATTTTAAAACAAGTAAACAAAAATGGTGACACTTTGTGCCATCCAAGATCAAATATCATTATGTTCATTACACAGATAAGATGCAGTAAATCTATTCTGCTGAGGATTAGATTAACTGGAAACTGAACACTTAGATTGCAGCTGCATACTGTAAAAAAATTACGACTCTGACAGATCAACACAAGCCACACACCGTCAGTATCATCGCGGTCGGTTATATCAACAAGTCGTACGTTATATTTCTCTTTCAGCTTGTAATCACCCACAGGACCAGTTACAGAAATTCGACTCTTATTTTGCTTTGTCAGAATCATGAGTCCATCAAAGAGAAACACATGTCTGTCTGTTAGCCGACGACCGACGACCTTCTGCAGAGCTCCCTCTGTCAAATAACAATTATCAATAAGCCACTGTACAATACCCAACCAACAGTATGTAATTGTTCCAGAGTTACATGAATTTAATATTAGACAGATGACAAAATGACTAAACAGCAAAAATCTTAAACATTATTGTAATAGTTAACATCTGGAACAATACTACTGACGATACTACTGCAGAATATAATAATAATAAATAACAACAATAATATTAGTCTAATTGCTATAGTGCCACACGGTCGTGACCTCAGAGGTGCTGCACATTCGCAAGTTCACACAATCAACTCCAGGTTACAAATGTCTCGGCACTCACCCATAATATATTCATTACAGCTCTGACCGATGTCTTTCCCTTCCCAGCCATCAATAGATCTCTGCAGCTCATTCATTTTGTTTACGGCAATCTCACGATTTGCTCGACCACCACGAAACCTATTAAAACTGACAAACAAAAAAGTACATGTGCAAATAAATGTGGTTAATGAAAGATATGAAAGGACAAAATATGTTCTGTAACAGACACAGACACTTGATAATATCAGTGATGCTAACTCAACACATTTCAGTGTAACTTAAATGCAACAATTCACATTTAAAATTTTACCAGTTTTGTTAATCAATTCACTACTGTTAACCAAAATATAACTACTAATTTCAGCTTTTATACATTAGTCTACTTTTCTACAGTTAATCTGCACATGGCCGGGTTCCAAAAGAGTGAGTGAGTAGTTCCTTAACGGCACATCAGTACACGAAAGGCTATTTTGTGAAATGGATAGTATAAACATGACGATGAAAATTCCTTTAAAATATCTTCAGAGATGTTGCAACAAGATTTTTGTGCAGGCCAGGTGTCCGGTGTCCTCCTCTCAACCAACAGCATCAAATCTTAACGTACGGGAATATGGCAGCTACAGTGTCACATAAAAATAGTTTTTTGCTGCAATAACAGTTACAAACTACACAAGTTAAGTCTCGTGCCGACGATGTAGCTAACTATTACAACTAAGTAAGATGTACCCTGGCTTCCGTTTAAGGATGTTTTTAGAGGCCAGCAACCGCTCGATGTTTGTTCTAAGCGGATTTAGCATATCAATTGCTGTTTCAAGAAAACTTCGATCATCAGCATCTGGACTCCGGTCCAATAACATCTAAACACAACATTGACATGTACAGCAGGCCTGAATTAATGTTATGTATTTGACAGCTGATACAGTAAACTTAATATAAGCACTATCAAACCATCAACGCTGGTAACAGTTATTTTCCAAAAATTTACTATTGACTGTAAAAGATATTTGACAAAACTGCTGCTGCTGGTGCTGCTGATGCTACTGCTGCTGCTGCTCCTACTAGTACTACTATACTACTACTACTGGAATCTCCCGTCGAGTTGACGAATGAGCAGTTACTGCGTATGAGTTCTCATGTGCCAGTAGAATCCAATGGTGGCAGCACATCCTTGCCACAGATGGAGCAGTTGTAAGTTGTAAGACTGTGAAGTGGTGCTGACGCCAGCTTTTCTCCTTTCTCTCTTCAGCTGCAGATCAGCGATGCGTTGACGTTCAAAATGGGACACTCCCGTCGCGCATGAGCATCTCCACAGCAAGCGATCTTGGACAGTTGTTTTCCAAGTTGCTGGATCGATATTGCACAGCTTAAGGATTTTCTTCAGTAAGTCTTTGTCCGTTTTATCGGATAACCACGCAGTCTGCTTCCAGAGACGAGCTGGCTGTAGAAGATGGCCTTAGGAAGTCGTGTGTCAGGCATGTGAACCAGATGGCCAGTCCATCGAAGCTGTGCCTGCATAAGCAAGACTTCGATTCCAGTCATCTCGCAGTGCTGTAAAACTTTCGTGTTTGGTATTTTGTCTTGCAAGTTATCTGCCTCAAGCATCTGAAATGAAACTTGTCCAGGCTGTGTATGTGACACCTGTAGGTAGTCCATGTCTCACAACCATCCAGAAGAATGCTGAGTATGACAGCACGGTAGACATCGATTTTGGTTTTGAGATGCACCACGTCCTCATTCCACAGTCGGTTCCTTAACTGTCCAAAAGCTGCACTGGCCTTTGCAATATGGTGTGTGATTTCTCCGTCCAGTGATTCGATGAGATGGTGCTGTCGAGAGAGCAGAACTTGTCAACAGATTGTAAGGGAGCACCTCCAACACTTATATTGTCAGCCTCAGGCGATGTACCGGGCTGCAACTGTTTCAGAACTTCGGTCTTCTTGATGCTACTACTACTACTACTTCTACTAAACTCCGTCATCCCTAGAAGCAATACAGACCTTGAGTGTGTCGCAGTAGTGAAGAAAGTGAAAGACCGGTCCTAGCAGCATCCGTGGTAGCACGTACTTGACAGCATGACAAAAACCACTGCGCATTGACTGCAAATAACAGCAACATACACATACATCACAGCGGATCATTCCTGGTATAACAGTTGGCAATGGCAAAGCTATACACCGTAGATTACAACACTGCTCAGCAGAGGCAGTGGCGTGGTGTAGCGGTTAACACATTGGTCGTGATCTACAAAGTTGCTCTATGCCGAGCCTGGTTACTACTTGGATGAGTGACGTCTGACCGTCATCTGTGGACAGGTAAACCATCTCGGTATGTAACCAGCCACCTGAGTGAACTCAGCCTTCCATCCCTCTAGGGTAGGTAAATCGAGTACCGGCCTGTCTGGCTGGCTGGAGTTAAGGCAGGGTGCATTCACTTGTGTCAGTTGGCAGGTAACACTGCATGACCCACATGGCAAGTGATGCCTTATAGCTATGAGACTGGATCCCATCCCATGAAGAGCTATACACACCTTTTAACCTTTCATTTAACAACCAGTGATGGAAAGCTACTTCGTAAAATTGTATTGTACTGTATAGTCACTTCTAAAAGAGTAGCTGTTCACTGACAGTTTGGTTGACAAACACAACAACAAGAACATTACGGCTTACTTATTTGGTAATGACTAAAAAATGTAACAGTTAATGTTTTGTCACATTATCCAAGTTAGGCTAGGACCCCGAGGACAGAATCTCTTGCGACTGCTGCAGGTTTTCACAGGCTGGACCTTTCCTGTCACCCAACCAAAAAAGTCACAGCACTAAAGTAATAATTTGGTTCATACAAATGATGTCAATATGCACATCTCACTGTTTATGCTGGGCATGGTAAGTGTTTTTGTTCTCTGCTCAAAAAATATGACCAGTTCTTCATAATTCAACACACAGCATTATTTTATGCAGAATTACGATATAAAATATGTGTAAATTAATATGGCACACTGACTGAGCAAGATTTATTCACAAAGGTACAAACTTATGGCCAGGCTGCAGTTAACTGCAGTAATACAGAAACACTGTCAGGCAACTTGCACTGACTATTGGGACTATGAAGGACAAACAAGTATCAAGGGAAGCCTAAAAGAAGGTGGACAGATAACAACCAAGCAGTGGATGGAGGAGAATTATGTACTACTAAGAAGATGGCAGAGAACAAACTCCTGTTGCTGAAACTCAGAAAGGACATCAACCAATGAATGAATAAATAACAACAATGATCAATACCTCAAGGGTAATAATAGCATCAGAATTCTGCAGCAAAGCATGCAGCCTCATTCGTCCATTTTCTTTTGTGACGTCTTCGGCATAACATTCATACACGTGGAACTCGAGATTCTGCAATCAGACAACTGGCTGTAAAGTGTAAACAGTCAACTTCTCAGTATCAATGTCCTCTGTTTCACAGTCATTAGTCTATACATATGCAGAGTACTTACAACTAACAACTGACTCACAGATATACACAACAATATAGATAAATATCAAATCTGCACTAAATTTTTAACTGTTAAAATTATTTTTAATAATTATTTTTACATTTATTTATTCAATATAAAATAACAAAAAAATGGCAGACAGGAGACAGACGTTTGCTGTGGCAAACACACTCTTCCCTCAAGAGCTTGAGCTAATTTCAGAATCACATTAACAGCAGACTGTTTCTCTTCACTTTCACACTTTCATAATTTTGGTTATTTTTATATTTTGGTTACTGTCAGTCTCACAACACGATTGCAAAATGTCGTGGAATATTAAAATAATTAGTGACTTAAATTAACTACCAGTACTGAATTGGTTACCCATTAACAACCTAAACATATGTATTATACTCAGTCAAGTATTTAACCAAGTACAACCTACAAATTGACACATATGTTATATTTCTACATTCTCATACATTCAGTGAAACATGCGTATTAGCCTTAACAATGGTTGAGACAATATGCTACATGCTCATGCAGAGAATTATTATTATTAAATTATTATTATTAAAATTTGTACACAATGTAACAGAAGCAGACGATAACAATGGCTTCAGCATACTGAACAGATCAAAATACTTTCTTCCCATTAGAAGCAGAGTTTTATGACTTTGTCAAAGGTGACTAAAAGCGATACACCAATAGAGTAGAGGCAGGCACATAAACACAACAGTCAATAATGCGTGGAAGAAGACCTCCGCAAGTTCTTCAAAACACAATCCAATTAGAGGCGTTTCATTCTCTTCTGTTGCCTCCAGCGTGTCTTCAAGTGAACTTAATAAGCTCTGTGTCAGCTCATACACATCCAGAATGTTGCTGAATATCACATCGATGTCCTATTCACAGCAACACAGTCAACAAGCTCATGTGTAGCACCGGACACTTACCACCACGTTAAGGTTAAGACTAATACATTTCAGAAAAGTAAGACTGTTACTCTATTATACACAATCTTCACCGCACTAAACAAAAGCTGTCATTTATATAATGATCACATTAATACTAACAATTTTTACCACATGATGCACATATACATTGTAGTTAGTCGTCAAGTTAACGTTAAATTCGCCTATGGAAATAATAGATAATACTTGCGGTCAATGTCGGCAAACTTTAAACCAAAGCAAACAGCTTCCTACACAGTCTGGCAAAATTTAATTACTGCAGCATCGTGTGATATTCTTGCAAGGCTTTCTTTTTATATGTTGCTCTGTGTAAAAAATAGTGTGCGTGCGTAATTAAAATATTCCACAACTCTTGACACCTTTATCCAGACACATGCAATTACGACATTAAATGCAAACTGTGTTTAACAGTTCATAACCTTCATAAATACCATACAGCAGCATACCACAGTAATAACAGTGAGTGAGTGAGTGAGTGAGTGAGTAGAGTTTAACGCCCCACCCGACACAGTATAGGTCAACAGTAATAACAAGGACTACTAACGTGCTACATACATACTATATGCTAAATACAGGTAATAACGAAGATTATCGTCAACAATATTATCAATAGCATGAGTATATTGCTTACTTTGCTGCGTGAATACAGCCGAACAAACGGTTCGCGGAAAACACGAATGATCATGTTAAGTTCACGTAAATACTGATTTTCTTCTAACACAAAGTCCTTAACAAGTTCATAGTATGACTGTGAGGTGTTGCCAAGATCAATCTGCTGGTTGTCCACCTCAATCGTTTCATCGTCGTCTTGAAAGAACATGTCCATCAACACCTACATACATAGTACATACCGGCAGGTTAACAGAAAAGTTAACCATTTCAAATATCACATGATGATTCTACAGGTTGTACAAAGCCAGAAAATCTAGCTTTTTACAGGCATTACTACATCACTAAACTATTAAGCACGAACTCCGCTAAAGCAGGTTGCATTAAGCAATGAGCACTGCTGTCAAAAACCTCTAGAAAGCCCTAAATTAACGTGAAGATTGCCCAATGCTCATGTCACGTTTAACTCATGGGCCAGTTCTCGAGTTCGAAGGTCAAAGTCAAATGTTAAGGTCACAATGCCACATAATGCTACAACATGAAATGTGCCATAACTTCAAAAGGAACGGGCATACTAATTTCAAACCTGATAGAAAGATGGTGCAGACAAAGAATCATAAGAAATAAGCATTTTAAAGCGTAAGGTAAAGGTCACACTCACAAGATCTATTGCTGTCTGTATGTGCCATATAACTCAGTAACTCAAGCAGGAAATGACAGGATTCGTGACAGGAAGTTCAAATTTTGGTACACAGACTGTGCACATAAGATGTAACTTACTGTAACATTTTACAGTCAAAAGGCTGTCACATCGTTACTAGACCTCATAAAGCCCAGAAACCCGATTTATAGAGATTACTAGAAATTTTCCTAAGAATTTCCTAAGTTCATTCCCAAGTTCTTGCTAAGTCAGCACACTTAGGATTTCCTAATTTTTTCTTGGGAACTTCTTAAGTTGAGTTATAAAAGCTGTCTTAATATTTTCTAACTTTATAAAGTTGAGAGGTAATCACGACAGAGGGTATATAAACAGAAACATAACTGGAGCATTATCATCGGTCTAGACTGCTTCACTACCACACTGGATGCATTCGTCATCATTTTGCCATGGTGCCATTACCAGTGGTTGCCAATGTAACGCCAGCAGATTGATTGAATTTGCCAATTTCATTACAAATGAAATTCATACTTATTTTGACACTATGCAGAAATTATATAGAAATGAAAAATTGAGACAATGAATGCATGCATGTTAGATATTATCCTAAATCACCTAACATTCTTTCCTAAGTTTTCATAAATAATGCATAATTTATTCCTAACCCTTTTCTGATGATTCTTGTAAACTGCATTCCTCCTTTAAGATTTTCCTAAGCCTGATTTTTTTGTCAAGTTTGTCCTCGAATTCTTTGTAAATTAGAGCCAAGGTACAAAATGGGCCAATCTTCAAACTTTGTAGAAATGATGCAGCCACAAAGTATCACACACCGAGAGAACACGGTCATGAGGTCAATATCACATACCCAGGAAAAGCACTACACCGTGAGTCAAAAAAAACATGCATGCAGTCTTTTGTGATAAGTTTGACTGATTTTAATAATTCTTTCACTTTTGCATTCTGAGATGAACTGTGAAAGATATATACCACCTCACCCCTAATCTGTTGCCTTGTGAAACTTGAATGTTTAAACTGAGTTCAACTCAACTATGTTAAACACAGCAAAACAATTTTTGAGCAAGATCCTGTACGTACTCGGTCAGCACACATGGCAACTTTAATATCCTGAAGGCAGATCTCCTGATGTTTGATCTGGCGCACATAGTTGCCAGTCAGCTACAAACACATACACTTCACTTTACCATATGACCATTCTAGATTATGCCACTAATACTTGGTTCATTGTTCATTCTTCACATATTCACATCTGATTAAAAAGTAGTAACTATAGTCTATAAATACTTTGATAACCCCGATTTATTTAGCCAAAATATGCAAATTTCTCATAACACTGAACTACTTTTACAATACACCACAATCAAACACTGGTGACAAACTCTGGATATAAGCAAGTCTCTGCAATAATGTAACAAATGTAAATAACAACAAACATGTCATTTAGATATTTAGGCATTAATTAGCTTGTGGGCAACCACTGTCTTTAATCAAGATGTATCTTCAACTACATGTCGCTGTTGTCGCATAAGAAAATATCAACACAATACTAACGTAACTGACAAATAGAAACAACTCACTTATATACAGTTTGGTCATTATATAAGACCATGATAAAATACGCATAGCTTCTAAGGTAAGAAATGATAATATAACAATGATAAATAATAAACAGTAGAGCTGTCAAACGATTAATTTTTTTAATCGCGTTAATCGCGCGATTAATTATTTTAATCGCGCGTTAACGCGTCAATTAACGTGTCAATTCGACAGATCTAGGGTAGTTTATGTTGTAGGTTGCCGTCAGCGAACGTCTGCACGTCTTGCTGTTCACGACTCATTTAAAAGATGCAAACACTGTCGAACGTGCCATAAAATAGTGATGCAAAACTGACAAATTAACCGACATTTGTTGTTAATAATTAATTGAGTATTATTTGATCGTCAAATAACCGCAGTTTAATTGCGTGTTGGAACTCCTGCTTCATAGAATTTACGTAGGTGCATTAATTTTTTTAACGGCGTTAATTTTTTTAATCGCGATTATTCTTTAACGCATTAACGCGATAATGAACGCGTTAATTCGACAGCTCTAATAAACAGACAAAATAATACAACAATACCTTCAGAATGTCGGCAGCAATATATTCCAACACAGCGACAATATACACTGTCACCTGATGGTCTACTTTGTACCCCAATACCTCCTATTAACAACAAACAGTTTGAAGCTTTTAGCACAGTAAAGCATCCCCAATATTCCTCACAGTTGTGCTATAAATGTGCAATTATCAACAGGACTATCAGAGTATACTTGTTAGTGTTATTTTTGCACAAACAACTGGCAGTCAATTAGATCTATCACAACTTATAGATTTAGCACAATTTATAACTACAGTATGTGGCCAAATGTTAGTAACCAGCATGGTGTCAGCAGACAAAACTTGAAAGTAGACGTCAACAATAAAAACCATAATATATTTCTATATACAAAAACGAACCAATTTTACCTTAGACAATATTTTGTGGGAAATCCTTTTCCAGCTATTAATGAACCCAGTCAACATGGAATAGATGCACACAGACTTCGAATATATACAATTAGCAGTGACCTCCAAATCTCGCAGACTGCACTATCAACTCTGTTCATGTTTTGATCTCGTCAGTTTCACTCTGCAGCTTCAGTTTAATTGTATGCCGTGCATTTTCTGTTACATTCAAGTCAAGAGATTGTGCTGGCCAGATCATACAAGGAATTTCCTTTTTAATCTTCCACTCTCGTATAAACATGGTAATATGTGCCAGTGTATTGACATCCAGGAATATAATGGGCTTTTCGGGTAATATTTTGCAAAAACTATCTTACATTTGCATCCAAAAAACTGCAAATACTTCAGGAAATTGAGGTTACCTTCAATTGGTATCAGACTTCCTAAGCTGAACATTTGCAGCCCAAAAATGTAGCATATATTCCTGAACAGCCTCCCGCATTTAGGCAGCCAAATGTGAAATTTCATCATCCAGTTCAAAGCAGATTTTCAACAATTTTACAAGTATGATATCTCTTTGAAAACATACCTTATTAATTCCTACATATTTGAAAACTTTAGCATGTTAAAGTATTCATTAAAAAATTATAACATGATAGTTCTCAGGTGTTAATCAGTGCCACAAATCAGTAGGTAATGAAAACTCAGTCGCCTGCTATGAAAATAGACAACAAATGACATCATAATGTGCGTCAAACTAAAAACTAAATCCCAGAAGTGACCCGATAACGTCAGGTAAGCTAACATGCTGTGGGAGTCGTTGTCAACTGCCGCTAATTTTTGCAGTTTGATAACTGACTTTTGGCCACTCACTGTATATGTGTCTGTTATCAAATACACATTACAACTTCAAAAGAGATACATGCTAACACTGACAGCATGACTGTTAGACTGTAATGAATACAGATATAAAATATATGATGATGTAATTATACCTTGATCAGAGTCTGATGCAACTTCTCAACTGGCAAGGCAAGATTTGAGGTCTTCTTGTTCTTTCTTTCTTTCTCGAGAGCTGTGTGGGCATCACTGATTGCCCAGCGATCTATCGGGTGCGGAATCTTCTTCTGTACTCGGTCCTCAACATCAGCTACTGTGTGAGGTTGGCCAGCACACAGCATCGACAGCATCTGTATGATGAACTGCTCGATGTAGGACAGTGCATCATCCTTAATCGCTATCGACGGATGCACATCCTGCTGAACCTGAATATGGAGAACAATAAATGACAACAGTGCTAACAAATAAATGCAACCAGTGACATTGAAACTGTGAAAATGAGTGTCATTCGTAACTATGCTATATATGATATGTTATATATGATGAAACCACAAAGAAACAACATATATAAACAGCATACATCTCATACGATGCAACCAAGAAGCATAACACACAGATCATTTCCAAATGACAATCAGCACACTACACTTCAAATCTGGCCTTAACAGACAGCAGAAGATTGAGAGCTTAACACAAACTTAGAACTTTTACTAGTATGCCATAAGACAACGACATCTAAGCCTAAAACATGCCGACTGGTTATCGACGAGTGAGGACACAGAAGCACGACAGGGTTCAGACACATGGATATATGCATAAAACCAACTGCATTTTGGAGTAAACCCGTCGAAAAAAACAGCAAAAAATCCGCGCCAAACTCAATCCAATTTCACTCCATCATGCCGGTAATAACTGAAGATACCTTTATGTTTAAAGCTTCTAAAGATCCAGCAGCAATGATTTTGCAAATTTTAAGATATTCTGAACCATTAGTGAAGCTAAATAAAAGCTTATCTGATGAGCTAAATCAACCAAGTTTTCCAAGTAAGTTTTTTTCTCACAAATCGTTCTAGCACTGCTTCTCAAATAAAAAAAACACAAAACCCAATAAAACCCAAACCCAATAAACCCCAAAAAACCAACTGGCCAAATTGGGCTTTTTCTGAACCCTTCCTCAAGATGTACGTTATTTAAATAAATTACGATAAAACAGATGTTGTTCGATTCTGTTAGAGAGAGTATATACACCATTTATTCGTTCTGTCTTCTCACTCTACTCATTCCTTCAAGTTTATAACCAATATTGCAGTGGTGCACTCATGCATAACTATGTGGTGTTTCATAAAATTGGGACCCCTTTGTATTTTTGCAATAATATTTTACCTTGTGGACCAATTTCAATAATAGATACATCAAACTGTTCAGCAGTAAACTGGCTTAAAACATGCGATACTTTTACTTACTTAACTTCTATATATTATTTAAAAATCTTGACGTCACATCCACGTCAATATCTACGAGTGGCAGATATTTAAAAGTTAATAACAATGCCATTTTCAGCTGAAGACAAGCACGCTACAAGCAGAGGACAGTTTGAACACAAGATGTTAACATTTATCATTTATGATATTTTGTATCGGAATTTTCAGACCCAACTCTTTGAAATACTGCTATTTTGGTAAGTAAAAACTGGTTGTTTTGTTGAGTATAATGCGTACATGTTATGTGCTACATTTTGTAACAGTATTTGTAACTGCAATTATATTATGCTATACAAAGAATATTTATAAAATATGCAATTGCAAACCACACTGCCTGAAAGCAAATTTCCTATCGATTACAGTGATGTAATTTTCATTCAAATCAATCAACATTTGAAAAAGTCATTGCAAAAATACTAAGGGGTCCCGATTTTATGAAACAGTGTATATCATCATAGTACTACAACTCTGCAAAGACAACTGTACCTTGCTGAGAGCACTGACAAACACATCCTTCCATTTGGAAGCATTCTCGTCTGAGAAGAAATCATATTGAGGGTGTTCCGAACTGGAACCAGAAGCCTGGAACATGTCGGAAACAACTAACTAGACTACTGATTCCTTGTCGTGGTCTTGTTTCGCAGGTGTATTGTACGTATGACTACAGCTTAATGGTGCTTTGTGATGCCATGCAGCTTGGTAGCTAACTGAGTGACTTCTGCACCCAATACAACATGGCAATTATCAGATACTGGCTTCAATACTGACAACCTGAAACATACACAAACCAACTTAAGACTTTGACAGCAAGTTGATCAAGTTTTCTACACAAATGTTTCATAAATGATTATCCAAATACAATATAGTACACACATTCCAGGATATTAGTTAGCAAGATACAAGTTAACAACTGTGTGAGTCAAACAGGGCATGCTGCCCAGACACTTAGGCACCAGCGATGACCAACACATTGGCAGCAGTAAGCTCAATTGTTAGTAGTTTGAGTGAAGTGACTGTAACATAATGTTCATGCAGTTCCACACTGTACACAACTGTTAAAAGTGTTTTCGTTATTGCCATTGATTTGATATGATGATTAATGATAATAACAGAAATCTTTACAGATTGCTATTCTGTGCTCACTCTTGCCTGTGATGGGTAAAAGCACAAGCAGACTTCTGACCTAACCCAGCAGAGGTCAGCAGGCTTAGCCTATAATCTTTCATGTACTGAGTAGTTTTCGGAAGTCAAAGACAGTGTGTTAATTATCCGTGAATAGACTAAGTGCAAACAATTATTGCAGTGTTCTCTCATTTATCTGATAAAGCAAGTGTCTGCTATAGGGATGTTAACCGGTTAACCA
>Ga0209679_1000449_pt1 | contig 15199 bp, 12 predicted proteins | sample WorMetHEROISLAND_4_FD_187408 | JGI IMG/M metagenome (GOLD analysis project Ga0209679, IMG submission 187408) | Marine gutless worms symbiont microbial communities from Max Planck institute for Marine Microbiology, Germany - Olavius sp. 2 HERON... ...
CCAGCACAGATAGCCATTTGGCTCCCTGGTAGCCTGCCAGATGTTAGATTATTTTTATTTTTCTTATATTGTGTTATGTTTCTGGCAAATAAAATTTGTTGTTGTTGTTGTAATTAGGTTTATACAGACAAATAACTTGAAAAACTGGCCTGTGAAAGTCCTGCTCCAGTAATTCCTGAAAATTCCCTTTGATGGGCTTGGAAGTAGCAGTACTGCGGATAGTGCTGCTGCTGCTGCTGGTACTGCTGATACTGCTGATACTGCATAATGTGCTTTCTTGGCATTACTAAAGTTCTGTCGAGTTTATGATGATGTAAGAAAGATAGCTAAATGTGTACTCATTTTGCTGTCTACGTTGTGTTCAGATAAACTAATCCGTACATATTACATGATAAAAGTCAGCGAATTTCCACTAAATTGAGTAATATTTGGTAGACAAATTTAGAATGTTTACTCAGTAATACTGGAAAATTTTGTCAGTAAATATTCAACACTGACAAAGATAAATCTGAATAGTTACTGAATAATTATAATTTTCTACATTTGTTTATATTTCTTTACCTGTGCACAAGCAGTGCAGGAAAACTGACATGTTGATTCTTTATAAACTGAATTAAATATTTTTGGATTTATGTCTTTAGATAATAACATTACTGCTGTATACTGCATCACTTACAAACTGAGAAAAAATATTATAAAAGTCTGAGGAGGTATACAAAAACTGTTGTGTTACCTTGGCTTCATTGTTGTGTGACATAGCTACCTGAAGCAGTGAGTAATGAAATGGTGGAAATAATGATTTTAGTCATTAAAATTTCCAGATTAGCAACTGCATTAATTTTCAGTATTTTGGATGAAATTTTTTATGTTGTATTTATTCAGTTTGGTTTAGATTGAATGATTTTATCACATACTGTGTAGTTTGTCAGTTTTTTCAGACACAGTGTCTTTGTTTGTATTTAGGGAGTTGTTTGGCAAGGAAGATAAAGATTATCGCAGTTTACCTTCTATTCCAAAACTCCGGCCACTGTCTCCGCGCCGTCAGCCTCTGTTGTGCTCTGCACCTCATGCTGGTCAGACATCCCCCCAGTCTGTTGGTTGGGCTAATTTTAAGGCAAGTCGGCCTGACGACTTTCCGTTGGATGATATGGACTTCAGGAAGAAAGCTCCGCTACTGCCGACTCCTTTTATGGAAAGCTGCAGGGATGGCATTGAAGAAAAACAGCAGTTTTCCAATGTCAAAGAGTCTGACATGCCAGTTGTAGTGAGCACCAAAGACAGATTCTTAAATGATCACGGTGAAGAACGCTGGCAGAGGGCTGGGGATCTGGATCACGGTTTGCATTATGTCGGTTCCAGTGGTCGGTCTCCTGTGCATCATCCGTACTACGATGATCGACCAGCCCGAGAGACAGTGGAAAGTAGCCTTCATGGTGATAATTCTCATGATATGGCTTTGAGGCATCATAGCTGGCGGCCACATTGCGAGCACGAAGAACAACGGATGATGTTGCCAAACGCAGCCAGTAACCAGCATCCTGCCAGTGAGAGATATGAGGGCAGGATGGAACAAGGTGCAGAAGTGGAATTATGGGAAGCACTGTTGAAACCGGTTTACAATGAAGATCGTTTCTACATGCCGGACTTTGACGTACGGTGGAGGATGCGAGCTCAGACTGTTGACAGTGCATCTAATACCTACACGGTTGTCATTGATGGGCGGCATTTTGAAATGAATCTGAACGACCGGCCGCGTTTCATTAAGTGCCATAACATGCCTATTAAAGTTGCACTAAATGGCTATGACAGTCAGCTTGTCGTTGACGGTTTTGACTGTTATCGCTTTGGCTCACCACCTTCTGGTGTCATAATACATGGAGCAATGCATAACGTATTTGTGCAGGGTCCGCAGAAGAAGTTATGGATTGATGATAATCTGTTTGAGATTAATGTCGATGCTCCACCAGAGGTGATCAACATTGGCGGACACAGACATGACATTCAGATCAACAGTGCTAGTGATAGTGTTATTGTTGACGGTCATCGTGTCTGTGAATGCAGCGCTGAGGGAGTTCAGCATGTGCAGTTGGCATTTATACTGCACAAAATCCAGTTTAGTCCGCCAAAGAAAGAAATACTCATTGACGGTCAGTTATGTACACTTGATATGACGGGCAAATATCCTGTGGTGTGGATAGACCGTCGACCACGTGGGATCCGGTTTGATGGACCCCCACGATACATAAATATTGATGACCGGCCATATCTTGTGCCAGTGGATCAGGCAAGAAAGTGCCGTATTGATGGTCCAAAACCTCGATTGCTGGCATTTGGTGGTCCAGGTCATGAAGTTATTGTTGATGATCAGTGGTTTGAGGTAAAGTTTGGCGGCGCTGAGAAATTGGTGAAGTTTGGAGGCCGTGTGCACAAAATCCAGTTACTAGGTAATCCACCAGAGGTAAAGATATTACCAGAAGTTGTCATGAAAGAGCAGCATGGTCTACACATGGCTGCAGCACCTGGAAGCTTTGCCGATAATGATTTTCGACGCCTGCATCACTTTCCAGTCATCCATGACAGTATGCCGCATTTCTGTGTTTGCTGTATAATTGTTCGTTTTAATTTACTGAGCAGCTATAAACTAGATAGGTTGCAATGAATCAAATTTGTAGCTGATAATCATTTTTTAAATTATAATCTAGATAATGTCTAAAAGTTAAAAGATAATACTGAGTTATATTTTGTCGCTTTTACTTTATTGAAGAACTGCGTCAGTGAATTGTTTGCGTTGTCTAGATGCTGATCCCAGGAGACTTGCAGTGGAACTTACTGATAGAGATACACATCGGAACTCACCAGGTCACAGTAACGAAGCACTGCGGGTAAGAGGATATACCGAGAACACACCATGGCCTGCTCAGAATCTGCTGGCACGACGTGCTGATCCTAGGCTCAGACCTGATGCTGGTCTATTGTATGGTAAATCTGCAGCACAGGGTGGGCAGTCTGTTGTGAATGTCCAGCCACTTGATATTGCCATTACTCGACCAGTGAATTGGACGACAGGCAGTGAAACATCCGTTCAGCCCAGTAGTACTGCTCAGCAGTCAACTGTAACTCCAGGTCTGTTTAGTGTTCTCATAGTTACTTCTCACTTTTGGCAGTATACAGTAGACAATACAAAAATAAGCTATTGCTTCTTTATGGTACCATGTTGATGACAGAGCAGGACATCGGTGCCACCATTTCGGCACTTCACTTACCAATTCGGTACCAGGACACATTGGTACTGGCATTTTGGCACCACACAAACATACCGTATATACTCGCATATAAGTCGATCCGCGTATAAGTCGACCCCTAAAAAACGAGCCTAGGCTTGGTCTAAAATGCTTGACCCGCGTATAAGTCGAGGGTAGTTTTTAAGGACTTCTAGGTAGGGATGTTAACGTGATGTTAACCGGTCCTTATGTCTAGGACCGGTCCTGGCCATAAGGACCGGTTAACCGTACAATGCTAACATTGCTACAACGTGGGTATTGAGGCGTCGTTGTCACATAATCGTCTGGGAATGAGACGCGATGTCGTTCATCTTTGCCGCCTGTCCGCCGATTCTCCGTCGTCCATTGAGGCGGCCGCCGTCGACCGTCGATGCTGCCGGTGTTTGATTACCCCTCCCCTCCTCATGTGTTCCTGCTGAAGTTGCCTTCCCCTCCACTAATCACCACCACGCACCTGTGCGTATGCGTGCGGGAAGGCGGTTCGCAAGAGCACTGACCTCTTAATAACTAATAACTAAGTTATGTATAGATGTCGACCTATAAAAATATTTTTTATGACCCGCCTATAAGTCGACCCCCAACTTTCAGGGCAAAAATTTGTCCAAAATTTTTCGACTTATACGCAAGTATATACGGTAATGCAATTGTGTTGTTTGCGCCCATGTCGAAAAGTTAAATAAAGGAACACTTGTCTGATACGAACACAGTACGCTGCACTGTTTTTGATATAATTATTAAAGATGAGTGATTAACATTGCATTAAATGTTATGTATACTGTAATACTATACGTGCATGCAGGAAACAGTAGAAACCAGCAACGATCGTCGTTATTTATGTATAAATGTTACTCTTAAAATCTCTGTCATTTGTGTTAATACTTTTATTCACATGACGGGTCTAGATGTGTATGACTTACGCAACAGTAACGTGCTTTTATCTTACAGCAATCATTCACTAGAAATGCCACAGTTATCGTTATGTGCAGCAAGGGAGTGAGGCAACCACCATAAGCAATTACCTCACACTGTCGGTAGTTATATCTGTCAGTTGATTTTCTGTCACTTGACAGTGGTGGTGCAATGTGAATGTGTGTCAGGTGGCAGCGTTGATGTGAACCTGTTGCTGACACAGCTCCTAGCAAAGGGTCTGATAGGACAGACAGATGCATCACAGTCATCCACTCCACCACCAGCTGCTGAAACCAGCAGTGCTGTGGCCGAAGTCACTGCCGCCAGTGATGTATCTGATGTATGTATGCATCCCTTTTTTAAGCCTCCGCCGCCGGTAGGCGCCGGCGGAGGCTATATGTTTTCGGGTCGTCCGTGCGTGCGTCCATGATTCACGTGGTAGTTTTATGTTTCCGCGATATCTCCAGTATCTGTTGACGGATTTTTGCCAAACTTTCGTCACTGGTGCATCTCGGGACAGAGATGAACTGATTAGATTTTGGGGTCAAAGGTCAAGGTCACAGCATGACCGAATACATCCCAGATTTTCATGTTTCCGCGATATCTCCAGTATCTGTTGACGGATTTTCGCCAAACTTTTGTCACTGGTGCATCTTGGAACACAGATGACCCGATTACGTTTTTGGGTCAAAAGGTCAAAGTTCAAGGTCACACCATTGCGGCGGAGGCGCACAGCACTCGACGCTACCGTCGAGTGCAATTTTTCTAGTTGACAACATGCACATACACACGGTTTTTATGGGTATTTTCCCAGTAAATGCAATTTAGCTCCGTTGACCCCTGCTTTTCTCGGGACAGTCCAATTCTTTTTTTCTGTCCTTGACAGCATCCCACAGAATGTCCTTAGTGTCACACCTATCTGGTTCCGTTTACCTCCATCGTCATATTATCGTCAGCATCATCTTATCCTTGACATCTCCAAACCACCTTGATTTACCGTTCTTGATCACCGCGCTGACTAGTTCCAGTGCCAACAGTTATGTTGGCTCTGCACTTTTCTGCATTTCTTTAAATGTACACCAAAATATCCATCTGATCATACTTATTTCTGACTCACTTGTTTTGGCTGATGAACCAGTCGTCATAGTGACAACCAGTTGCACCACTCAGGTTTTCATCGTACTTGTTATATGATTGATTTTGAGTGCTGCTGCTGAAATAAATGAAAATGAGTTCATGCGTATTCAGTCACTGCTGTTATTTTCTTAATGTACGGTCAGTATATAGGCGCAAGAAAAGTGGATTTTACCTGAGAGGGTTTGTTACACTTTCTGTGTTGTTTTTCACTGTGTAGATTGTTTGATGTGTATGTGTAACAGACTGATTTGACGAAAAACGATGAAGAAGATTCAGTCGAGCCCATTCCACAGATCTCTGATTTTGTGATAGATGACTTGAGAAAGTATGTTACATATATTAATGTATTTGTCGAGACCTGACTTTGACTGAATTTATGCAGTTTCTTGTTATGTAAAACACTGTGCATAAATTACACATTTAGTAAGAAGTTACGTTTTGATGATGATCTGTTGCATTTGTTGCGCTGTGATTTGTGTTAATGAGAATGAAATGTGCAAAAACGGATTTACAGATTTTCTGTTAATGGAAATGGAAACTCGTGTATGTCAGTGTGAACAGAAACAAAATGGTAACGAAAAAGGTCATAAAGCGATAATAAACAGAAAACGAAAATGCAAATGAATTGAAAACACGTTTAAAACTGGCAGTGGGCATAATGGGCAAAATGCAGATTTGCTGTCTTGGTGGGTAACTGTTGAAACGAGGATTCCAGAGTCCAGTTTCAACAATTACCAGTCATTGTGCTGTGACAGTGTTAGCTGCCTGCTGGGGTGATAAGTCCAGGCAAGGCTCTGTGGTGTCTGTAGTCTTGAGGATAAACATATGAGCAAGCAGTGTCGTAGCAGCACATGAGTGCACAGGAAGACCATTAACATTAGTAAGAAGTTGTAAATAGACTGGGACGATTGGAGGAGAGTGCTATGACAACAAAACAAACTTAATTACACTGGCATATCTGACTGGTAGCCATAGGACAGGAACAATTGTCTGGTGGTGGCAGTGTCTGAATGGTTGTAGCAAGAGAGCAACAGCTGTGATGTTGTTAGTTTGAGATTGAAACAGTGGCCGCGGAAGCTCTGAAAAAGTGTGATGTGGATGCGCCAAGGGGAGGGGTCTTGCCCTGTCCTCAGTTATGGGAGTCCGGGGGTGTCACCCCGCAAAAAATTTTTTGAAGATATAGGTGCAAATGTGTGCAATTTGCTTCATTTTGGCGACAGAAAATGTACAACTCAGTGTTTAATTTAGACTTTGGGAGATAATTTGATGACATCAGGTGATCGAAAGTGGGATGGAAAAAATCAACACTTTTCTGTGCCACTTTTAAAAGTGGCGCGGAATTTACTGTCCCTGCCATATAGGTTCTGTGGTCCCTGGATCGAAATTACAGTATGATGTAATATGAATAGTTAAATATGATATCAGTGGTATGTGATAGATACAATGATACTAGTTCTCAGTATTGGTAGACCTACATCTTTGTACGATGTGTATGTTTGACTATTTCTGCATTTATACAGCAGTGTCAATGAAAATGAAACTGAAACGAAAAAGACAGTCCTAAACAGAACTGAAAAGGAAAAACTGTTTCAAAACTGAAACGAAACTTGAAATTATGCAGCTGAAACAGAAGCAGAAATGTTAATAAAAGTTTAAAATTATAATCTCACTGATTTGTTATTGACAGGCGTTATCTTGGAGCCATTCAGCAGTTATATGTTGGCATCGGGTGTTCGTCATGCGGTCTTCGTTTCAAGTCGGATGCAGTTGACAAGTACACTGACCATCTTGACTGGCATTTCAGGCAGAATCGACGGGAGAAGGAAGAGATGAAAGTAGCGAAGTATCAGCAGTGGTATTATGACATAGTGGTATGTTTTCATTACTGAATTGCTTCTTAGTGTTTAAGCAGGGTTGGAAAAAATCATGATTTTTTAAAATCAAAAAATCAAATTTTTTTATTTAAATCAGGTTTTTTATTTAAATCAGATTTTTTTTAAAATTCGTATTTTTGCAGATTTTTTTTTTAAATTCGTATTTTTGCGCCAAGATTTTACCAAATTTTTGAAACTGGTCTGTCTGCTCAGTCACATAAACAACATGGGCTGCCATGCTTCTGCTATTTCTGGTTATACTGTTGCTGCGCAAAAAGTAAGTAAACCACAATTAGTCAAAGTTTCATTACCTTGGCTGTATATGTGATGCTTTGCAGCATAATATAAACTGAAAAACACGAAAATAAGCATGATTTAAATCACTTTGATTTTTTGACAAAAAAATCGATTTAAATCAGTGATTTAAATCGTATTGAGTTAAAAACGTTTTTAAAAATGTGTTTAAAATTGTGAGCATATTAAGCTACTAGTTCATTGTCACAATTTGACCAATGTGTGTACAGTTTTAAGGAAAGATAACTCCCATTGAACAACTTTCATTCTTAATACTTCCATTTACCATCTGTTCTGGTTGCATTCTCCGCTTTGCTGTTAACAAAATGTTATTGATGTGCGAATGCTTTGGACTGAAGTGTGTGTGTGTGTGTCCGCTAAAGGACTGGATTCAGTATGAAGAGGTGTCTTCTGAAGATGCATTGGCAAGTGATGTGTTTGAAACTGATGGGTTTAATTCGTCTCTGTATGCCACAAAGTCTTCTTTGTCGGACCATCTTGCCAACTTGCCAAATGTCGTCATTTGTCCTCAGGCGTCTGGTGATGAGAATGAAGATGTAAGTTCTCAATTTGTGACACAGTATTACTGCATTTAGCAATGATTCCAGGCTGTTAAATTCAGTTATAACAGCATTTGCTGTTGCAGTGGTTTTTACCCGAGCGACGCTATGCTAGCGCGGGTCTTTGCGATAGCGACGTGTCTGTCCGGACGTCTGTCCGTCTCTCCGTACGTCTGTCACACACCGGTATTGTGCCTGGCAGAGCGAAAGCAGGATCGTGAAATGTACACCATCTGATAGCCCCATGACTCTAGTTTCTGGGAAGGTATGAGTCGTCGAAAAATTCGCAAGGGGTCACCCCAAAAAAGGTGCCAAATGAGGGGGGTTGGGTTTTTTCCACGATTTTCAACCAATATGTCGTCATATCTCGAAAACGGTGCATTTTAGACACAAAGTTACTATGGAACGGTAATAGGAAACCATGTGCAGGCTATCGAATGGTGTCACTTTCGATGACCTTGAGTGACCCCTGACCCGGGTTTCAAGGTCACGGTAGTTTTAAAAGGCGAGTACCTCCAAAGCGACTCATTTTACAGACACAGTTACTACATAGGACGTAATAGGACACCATAGGCACGCTATTGATAGGCAAGCTAGCTATACAGCTTACAAACCCACTGCTCTTACGTAAACCGTGCAAACTTTTCACAAGCGTCGTGCGGGTTTGTCAGCGACAGCTGGGCTTTCTTGTCTTTGTCATGCAGCAATTTGCGTAAAACGTTATTTGTAATTATGGTAGCTGTTTGGTAACGAACGTGATATGCTATCTGCCAAGTTGCTTAAGTCAGAATTGTGAAGTTTACGATGGACTCAACAAATAACTTGAGTACTTGCTAAGAATTTATCAAAGTGATGTTACTTTTGAAGCCATATAGTGTTGAAGTGAGTTTTGTGTTAGAGAATGTAGAGCTGGAGGACTTAGAGCAACAGCTTGTCAAGAACAATTTGTAATTTATTTGTCATTCGTTGCAAGCTGTTGCTTGCCATCAGATGCCTGCACGTCACTGCAGCTAGTAGTACTACTAAAGCGGTCCGCACAAGTGCAATACAACTGTAGTACAAGTAATTTTTTCTTGTGTTGCAGTTGTATTGCACTTGTGCGGACCCCTGCATTACAACGCTGCAATAACAGTTCTACAACTTGCAGGCTACTTGCAGCAGTTGTAAAAAAACCTTGTATTGCAGTTGTATTGCACTTGTGCAGACTGCTGCAATGCAACAAAATTTTTGTGTTCTGTTATTGTAGTTGTATTGCACTTGTGCGGACCGCTTTAATGAATATGTGATCATGGTTTGTGAGCGGTTGTGTGTGTTTGGTTCAGATCTGTGACGTATGTCGTGAGTCATTTGAGCAATGCTGGAGCGAGGAGCGTGAATCTTGGCATCTCAAAGATGCCATCTCCGTTGATGGCAAGGTCGGTCAACTTGCATTTTATTGCTGTTTAACTTCAAAATTTTCTAGCTTCTGGTACGGTCAGTTTACCTAGTTTTTTCTGTTTTGTAATTAATACACCATGTCCAGAAAAAAGGCTACAGTATTCTATACATAACTTTAACAGATATAGACATATTTTCGCAATTGTTACCATGAATTGTACTGATGCTCCATTTTATTAAAGAAAATTTTTAAAAATTTGTTCCCAGTGTCATATCACACTCCTGACGTAATTGTGATGTTATTAAAAACGACAGTTTCAAGGGAGAGTCAGCAGTGTTCTGTATAGTGACTTCAGTAAATTGAAACACAAATTCAAACGAGTGATATGAGACTATTAGCTCAGTGAAAGTCCAACTCACCCAATCAGTGCTGCTACTTTATCTTGTTGTAAAATTGAATACTTTGTATTTGTCTTATTACTTACCATAACCACAGCAAAATGGACATAATTACAGAAAGTAGGCCAATTAACTTGTAGCTGCTTCAGTTGTCAACTGCAGTTATAAAACTTGCTGTTAACAATGTTGGAGTCAAAAACTTTATTCAAAATACACACTGCTGGACTTAATGCATGCTACAGAGAGACAACAACACCACTGCTAATGGCTGCTGTACAATCACGTTCATTCACTGTGGCATCCATGCCAATGCAACAGTCAACAAAACCAAACTCGTAACTTTTTGCCAAGAAGTGTTTTTTTCAATTTCTCCAATCTATCCAATTTCTATTGGGAAATTTTTTCAAAGATTCCTGCTCTGTAGTGTATACTCATGATTACACTAATATTGGGGGTAAATTGTTTTAAGTTTTTAGTAAAATGGAGTATCAGGATGATTTGTGGTAAATTTGTGAAAATACATGTAAATTTGTTAATGTTGTGTATAGAAAACTGTAGCCTCTTTTTTTTCATGTGAGCACGGTGTAGATGATACGGTGTGAGAAAGTATGCTTTTGATTATGAATACATTGAGATAGTGAGAATGTGTTTGTTGACAGATATATCATCCTGTTTGCTTTGAAGACGTGAAAGAGGTAATGTACATTTTTACTTACACTGTTTTTGCCCTGTTGTTCCTGATCACTGTTAGTGCTATTATTCGTTGTCCAGAAACTAACATTGAGGATGGTGGGTTTTTGTTGCCAGTGACTGATTCTGAGATAGTTTTGGAAGAAGTTGCAACAGTTTGAGATGTTATCACATTGAAGTGCAGGTGTAGGGTACATGTGGATAATATATTTATTGTGATCTTGTACACAAGGTACACAAGCCAGCTCCGAGAAGTTTGACCAAGTTGTTATATATTTTATGAACATATGTTAATGTTTAGTTGCCTCAAAGTGGCTTACTGCTATGATGTCATTTTTATGCCTACACCAGTGTAGTGCCCTGTTAAAGAGTAATGTTTTCTGTGCGTGTGTCCGTGCGTCTGGAACATTGTTAACACATTATATTGAAAAGTATTGGACATATTTTCACCAGACTTTCATCATTGATGCATTTAGGGACAAGGATGAACGGTTCACGTTTTGGGGTTAAAAGGTCAAAGTTCAAGGTCACTGTGGGGTCTAAGATGCTGGGAAATGCACTTTTGGCCATGTTAATGTGACATCTTGAACATTAGGCTACAGGACTGAATTTCACCAAACTTTCAGTGTTGTGCATATTTTGGGGCCGCAGTCAATGTCACGGCATGACAAGGGCCCAGTTGGCGGAGGCATACAGAGGTCGACACTGTGTGCTGAGTTCTAACTTCTAGTTGTTAACATTGTTAATACACACTGTAAGTCGAAATAAAACATACAGTCTTTTTGTGGTAACTTTGGCATATATGAACCAATTTTAATAATCCCTTTCACTGCTGCATTCCACAGTGAACTGTGGAAGAGGCTGTTTTATAATCTGCCACCTCTCCTCAAATCTGTTGCCGTGTTACCTTCAACTGTACAACTTTACACAATAGTTATTCAGATCAGAAGTGTGACAAATCATTTATTGACAGTAAGTGTCTACAGAGATGTCATGTTCTGGATCATATATCTGTACTAGTTAATTTGCAATATTATAGCATGTGTCCAAAATCCACAGTCAGCATGCACACGTGCTTTGCATCGTGCACGCCATTTTGTCAATGGATGCGTCAGTGGCATGTTATTGCAATGCTGTGCTAAGTATGTAGCATGCACTGTCGCAATGTATTGTGTGCTAACATGACGTCAGGTGATGTCATTGGCACTCAGAAAAGACAGTTGAGCTCAAATAAATCTGTCAAACAGAAATACCTGCTAGTTTATCATTCTTAAACTAAATTATCATCTGATGTGTCGATTATTCTGGTTAATGTCGATGAATAGTTGTACATTTGAACATTCCAGTTCTGCAAGGTAATGTGGTAACGTACTCAAGTCGAGGTGACAGATTTTACTCCAGCTTCTCTTGCAGTTCATCTCAGAGTACAATAGTGAAAGAATTATTAAAATGGGTCAAAGTTTGCCAAAGTTAACACAAAAAGTCTGCGTGGGTGTTTTTTTGATGCACGGTATAGGTTAAAGGTTTATGTGTGATAACTGTTCTCCAAAAATGCATGTAGTCATGTGCAACTGTTTTTTTTTATTTTCTGTCAAGATCAAGTAGCTGTGTGGTTTCTTGTGCTTAAGTCCAATGAATCTTGAGTTAATCTTTACGGTCTTGTGCTGCAGCAGAGAGAAGTTTGTTAATCTGTGTATAGGCAAACAGGTAATTGGCAGGTAAGATTACTAGTATGTGATGGCTGTGTCAGTTAGGTGTCCCTGAACATTGTCAAGCATCTGTTAGTGTCTTGTGTAGCGTCACCAAGCAATAATGCAAAAAAACAGATCAGACACAGCTCAGTGGTTAAAAGTATAGACTGGCTAACCTGGGTTTAATTCTAGCTGTCATATATACCATTGTTGACATCAAGGCATATCTGCTCCTATGCTCCAGAAAAGTCACACTCAAGGGTATCTATCCCCCAACAACCAAGGCGCTATTCCCCCCCAACTTACCCTTTTCCCCTCCGTTCCCCTTTCCCCTCCCTTCCCCTCTTCCCGAAGCGGCCCCCTTGAAACCAGCTACTGGGTTTGGGGGAGCGCTGTCAGCTACCCCAGCCGACATCGATTTTAGCGTATTCTGATAGGGAAAAAACTCATTTGAAGCAATTATTATATGGATTTTTGTATACACTGTACAGAAATTTGTTAAACTTTTAATAAAATCCCCCCCAAAAAATATTGTCCTTGACGCATTTGTCGCCAACGGTAGATAGGGATAGACGCCCCTGGTCGCACTTAATACTTGTGTGTGCCGGTGTGCCTCAAAAAAGAGGAGTGCACAACATTAACAAGACATCTGTCAGCAAACATGTGTCGCACTTAAAATGTTCCATATGCTGTCACTGAGGTCTTTGTCAGCTCAAGCTCGATGTAAGACTGTTTACTTTTTACTGTCACAGTCTGTAGTTAGTGATTAGGATGTAGATAGATTCACATTGTAAGTTGTTGTTTTGTATGTGTAGTCTCGGGCAAACGAAAGCTGCAGTGCTGATGATGTTTCGGAGCTAGTGAAAGTGAGTGATGATGTCACTGTAGCTGAGATGAATGAACTGGACAGCTGTAATGCTGACAGTCCACCTTCTGTGATAGGTCCTGATCATACGTCGGTTGTGTCTAGTGTAGATACATCTGCACAGCCCCCTAGTGATGATAGCAACGTTATAGTGTCAGCTGCTTCTGTTAATGACAGCGTTGAATGCACTGCTACGAAATCTGGCGTTGTGACTGAGTCGGAACTTATTAGCAGTAGTCCATCAAAACTAGTTATTGATAGTTCATCTGACGCTGGTGATCACTGCGATGTGCAGAATGCAGTTAAAGCTGAAAGCCTAGAGACAGTTAACACTGATACAGTCGCTGTATGTGAGACCGTTGATGAAATCGGTGCATTTGTCACTGTTGTCACTGAATCGATAGCAGATACATTCCCATCTCCACCAACTGAACCAGATACAGCCATCTCTGGGGATAATGCCACCCCTGATGCTACGCAGCTTCTTGCCGATTCTGTTGAAAAGGATGATGCTGCAGACTAAACAATGTTGCCTATAATTACTGCACCACATTCAGTGATCAGTGTAAAAAATATACACTTGAAGTTAAGTTTGTGCAAAGTGCAGACACTGAGCTGCGGAAACAGTATTTTTCACAATTATTTACTAATTAAACAACACACTACAGATGTGTACCAATAGTATTACAGGTTTAAATGCTTTGGTTTAATAAGTAAAGAACTAATGTGTGAACTACAAAATAAATGATAATGGGTTCAGGTAGCCGGTAGTCACTGTCGAGTGAAAATTATTTTTATGATCTAAACTTACAGGATGTGTTACTTTAAATATATATACACTACGAATTACAACCTTATAATGAGTTTATGAACACGCAGTTTGAGTTATTGATTCTGATGCTAGCCGAGTTTCATAACTGATGGGGTTTAAAGTGATTACCAAGGCCTATAATGACCTTTATAGGGAAGTCCTAATTAACCACAGCTATATCAACCACAGCTAACGGAGCATGGCGAGTGTTATTGAACATACTTGGATACTTCTGCTGATGTTTATTGGTTTATGTTTAATTGGTAATAAACAACATTTCTGTTTATTTGTGTTTGTTGTTTATTATCTTGGTGCTGCCATGAAATGGTGTTTGTACCATAATAGTAATAACAGTAATGGGTATGATATTGATATTGTTTATGGTGCTATCATAACCACTAGAATACGAAAAACTAGAAATTGTCATTACTGCTACAGTAATCACGTGCACACAGGTGTGAACGAAGGGGCACCTGCTCCTGGAAAATGCAGAGATGATAAGTACTCAGGAGAAGTGGAAAAATCAGACTCTGGGGAAGTTGGAAAATTTCTGCAGGTCCCAGTGCTAGGTTTGTGCAAATACACTACTGTACTAACAATCCCAATGCACAGAAACTACAAACGGGAGCGTTTCAGTCTTGACAATTAAAATAAATGTAAAAAGATAGAAGAATTTTTTTGCAAATTTTGCTTTTTCGTGTTTTGTGTGTATCAGTAAAATATGGACATTGAGGCACTAAGCCTGCGTCCGCTAAAACACGTAAAATTAGCTTGATAATACAAAGACAGCAAGGAACATGACAAGAACCAAGAAAGCCGTGCTGTCGCGAGATAACCGCGCGATGTCGCATCTGTTCTTTTCGGTTTAAAGTTCGCAAACAACATTCACTACAAGTTAAGAGTAGTCAAGCTTCGAAAGCCAGGCTTCAGAGCTCCAAACATACCGGCGCTAAACAGAGTTTAACGCACAATGGCCATTCTAGGTTGTTCAAGGTCACGTGTTTTGGAGTCAGTGGAAAGGCGATAAGGGACTAAGTAATGCTAATGTTGGTCTTCTTTGTTAAGATTCCGACGATGTAGCGTCTACGAAAGATGCGCAGTTTTTCAGCGGATTCCAAAAAATTCTGCGGATAACAGTCCGCTACTCCGCTTCCCACATCTCCGCTGGTCACGCCTATACTCGACTACTGGCGGTATCCCATGTAATTGTATTCTGTGTTTTACTATTAGCAGTGTTATCGTTCAGATAGGTCTATACAAAACTTTCACTGACAAGCACGTTATCCAGATATCAAGGGGGCTTTTGACCGG
>Ga0209679_1000450_pt1 | contig 15168 bp, 13 predicted proteins | sample WorMetHEROISLAND_4_FD_187408 | JGI IMG/M metagenome (GOLD analysis project Ga0209679, IMG submission 187408) | Marine gutless worms symbiont microbial communities from Max Planck institute for Marine Microbiology, Germany - Olavius sp. 2 HERON... ...
AGCATTATTCACCACTCAGACTCAGGCAACACTTACAAGGACAGACCACTACACAATGGAGAGAAATAATGTAATAGGATGGTTACACTGATTCTGAAAATCACTTGTTCGGTCACGGCGTTTTAGACAATCAAATTCAAGCACTTTCAAGGACCTTCAGACACAGATTCAAGGACTTTCAAGGACCATGTCTGTTTTCAAGAACTTTTCAGGCCTTGAAAATATGGAAAAAAATTTCAAGGACTTTCAAGGACCCGCAAGAGCCCTGGTTTGTGAGATGGGGTCGACGGAGTAGATCGAAGAAGATGGCTGCTAAAAGACAAATAGCTCAGACAAACATGAGAACACACCCTGGATCGCAGTAGATAAATTTCAGATCCAGCGCATGTCGACTAACATACGTCCACCTATTGAGTGCCAGTTCGCCACTCAATGCATTCAACATCGGCCGGCCAACCAGTACTGCACACTCTGACATGGTTCCCGAATTACCACTAAGGTCTAACAGGTCCAACGTTGGCAGCCGGTAGCCCACATTGCCAGTATAATGAATCACCTGTAAACACACACAAAAACAGCAATCCACCACATGAGAGTGATCCAGGCTTGAATGCTTAACAGTTCATAAATCTAAGAACAGTGAGTGAGTGAGTAGGGTTTAACAGCACATCAACGCACTATAGGTCATTAGTGCCGAGCTTAACCCGAAAAGCAGGCACAGAGTCCACTACAGTAAAGGAGAACCGACGCTATATAAATTTCGTGTAGCCCTAATACTGCATCACCTTTAAATTCAGCTCCATCCCCTAAGGGATAAGTGGGGTGGCAAGACCTACTTATAATTTACATCGGCACCTAAACATCATGGACTCATAAGCTATTTTGTGTAAATCAACAGCATGAATCAATACATCAACCAACACAACGTATATACATATAATAATGAATAAATGATGTTCCCTCATTAGCGTTAGAACAACAGCATGAGGAGCCGTGCTCCAACACACTGAGGAAGAACAGCTATCACACTCTACATTTCTATTTTTGCTTTTTCAAACAAACCTAGTAGTATACTGATATAAACAAAAAAGGGAGAAAAATAACAAGAAACTGGACAGCAATGAGCTCTGTAAGCCTCCACCTACTCTGCCCTTGGTCATGCTGTAACCATGACCTATGACCTTTTGACCCCAAACAATGACGCGTTCATCCTTGTCCTAAAATGCATCAATGCTAAAAGTTTGGTGAAACTCTGAGGAATGCAGTAATTTTCAGGATATCGCATTAGGCCAAAAGGTGCATTTTCACACATTTTGACCTAGAACTTTGACCTTTTGACCCTAAAACTTGATGCATTCATCCTTGTCCAAAAAATGAACCAATGCTGAAAGTTTGGTGAAAATACATGCAATTCTTTTCAAGATATTGTGTTAACAACGTTCGTGATGCACAGACAGAACAGACTTATGAACAGCCAGAATACAATACATGTTCATTGTTCACGACTCAACTAAGGCATCTGCAGTAATAATGGATTTGCCGTAGCAACATTGTTTTTTCTGTGCACTTATTTTGCCTCTTGACTTGACTCAAGTCATGCCATACATGGGTCAGCTTGTCATTTTATACACAGTACACTAGGTAATGTAGGCTAGTGGACTGATAAGCATATTAAAAGCACGCTCGAACTAGAACTAGCCTGCTGCTGCCTTGTCAAGTAATACTCAAGTTCAAGTTTGTAACATAATATTTATTTAATCATACCAGGGTTACTACCGAATGTGGGTGTGTCTTGGTTTTGATGTATACTAATGAAGTGTTTAGTCTTTTAATCTTCACCTTATAAAGAATAAATTTTACTCTAATGCAACACATTGCTCAATTTTTCACTGTGCCAATACAACAAAAAGTTAGTTAGCGATAGCATATAGGCTGTTACAATTTCCGAAATAGCATTAAGGTAGGCATATGTTAATACTGATGACTAGAATCGAATCGAATCAAAATCATGATTCTGAGCTAAAAATCGAATCGAGATCAATCGAAAACCAAAATTTATATATCGTAACATCCCTAGACATGAACTAGAGTATGGTGTCTCCCTTTTTTGACTCAGTGTACATAATAAGTCATCAGTTATTGACTGAAAATTATACAATGCATATTCTGCCTTTATCATACCTTATGTCATTCCTCCAGAGCTCTGATGCTTTTGAATGTACTAGACAACAGTAATGTATTATTGTGTCATACATACCCTGTAAGCTGCCGACTTGATATTGATGTTGCGTCCTTTGTTCGTTAGTGTACATTTCATACGGACAAACAGTGATCGATGCTTTGTCACTAGCATATCATTGATCAGCGATAAACTTGCATCTGCTACCGTCATATACGACTTGTCGTTTAACAATTCATGCACCTCTTCATGATCGCACGGATGAACAAAGTCCATAATGCTATAGCCCAGAAGATCAACCTGACCACATGACCGCACAAAAATGGCATCATTATGATTACGAAACTCCGTGGCAAAATATATGACAGCAAGAGCTCAGCTACCACAGAGAAACAGCGCACCAGCCATGCATTTTGTTGTAGGCTTCTATCCATAAGCGTCACTGAAACCTGCACCAATCAGACTTGGCAACTTATAACAAACAGCAAATAAAAATAAGCTACACTAGCATACACACATCTTACACGAGTGGCAGGACTGAAGAACCCCACTGTCCGTTGACGCCACATATATCCGCATAAACCTTACAGCAGAGTCACTGCACTGCATTTTTGACAGTATGGGGTCTATCATCATTCAAATTTCTTCAATCGTCGGAGATTTGTGGACGGACAGAGGTCCGTCCGTCCACAAAAAGTTTCTCCGATTCGAATGAAATTTGGTGTGTAGGTAGAGGTCGATGAGTGATGCACGATGGTATGCCATGTGGCCCGATCCAAGATCAAGGTCATGTGGCGGTGATAATTAGAAATTCTTCCATTTTCAGAATATATCTATCCACACTTTCATCGTCCTCGTCCTCGGCCATCTCATTACCTACCTCATTTTGAGCCCAGTCATTCTCCCGTAAGGCCTCTATATTACGAGGTTTAGTAAGACAGTCGTGATCTATATACGTACGTAGAGATAGACAGACATCGAGGCCAGCTTTATTAGGTTTCCGAGTCAATATAAAAATTCCACGACTGGTGAAGTCAGATAATGATCCACTAGATTACTAGTCCATAATAAAGTTGATCCCCAAAATTTTATTCATGGAATGTGGCTAATTAATTATGTAGGCCAGAATACCCCAGAATGAAGCAATTTGGCTGCCATAAGCATACAGAACTGCTCGTATAATAGCTATCACACAATCGTGCTTTGGGCGACATTTTTGGGGGAGGTAAAATTTCTGCATCAACTTAAAGTATACCTGTGTCAGACCAAGATATTTCTCAGCGTTTTCCGATACGTAGACGACATCTCCATTCTTTGCAATAACAATCAGGAAGCCATCCAATGACTTGTAGTACTGCTGGTTGAGCTTCTGTTCCAACTCTGCCGATACACTGCTATCGTCGACGTCATCGTCAGCTTTTGCAGCAAAAACACATGCTGTATTAGTGCATCCACCACTCATGCAATGATCATATTGTAAACAAGAAAATGGTGACTCTTCACTACCAAAGTTGTCAGTAAAGCTTCATGACTGGATATAGATTGAACAGATGACCTTTCTATCACCCCACCCAACAAATACTGAAGAAAACATTGAATTAAATCAAATCAAAATTACAGTTAGTCCGTTACTTAATATTAAGGTGACCATCTGTCCCGATTTGGTGTCTGGACTATTCGTACCTCGGACTACTCATACCCTGGACTATTCATACTACGGGTGGACTATTCGTACCTTGGACTATTCGTACGATGGACTTTTCGTACCACGGACGATTTCTGCTATGGACTATTGGTACCATTCACAAATATAACCTATGCAACTAAGGCAAATGTATATATGCGTCTCTGTCTGTCTCACTGTTTACATTGTGTACATGTACTGAAGTGATATGAGCATTACAGTTTACCAATGTTCATTGTCAATATTTCATGTGAATAAACGTGTTCACTCTGTAGTCTCATTGTTGCATGTTCGACGCAGTACTTCAGTACCCACACATTGCCGGTAATTGCTTGAGCAGACAACTTCTTCTGGGTGGTGGTATGCAGCGCTGTGGACGTGGGTGCTGCGCCAACTACCGCTAAACACCGCTAACTAGCCATAACTACTGGCCTGATTAAACAAACTCTTGTGGATGTCAGCAGCGTAGGACATAGCAGCTGTCAGCAGCCAAGACGTATTTGAGATTTCATCACATGTATGTACACAAAAACTAAAAAAATATGAAATAATAAACAACAAGTAGAAGTTGGTTTAGCCATTATAACTAAAAAGTGACCAACATGCCACAGCTGCACATACAGATAACTAGTCTTGCACCTAGGTCTACTTGCATTTGATAGACAGCCTGGAGGGTGAGCGCCTGGAGGAACTCCTTCGCATCAATTGCGAGAATATTTTACAAACGGTACGAACAGTCCCCAGATACCCAATTGGCTGGAGTAGGGAGTACCCCTTCTCCACCCCCTCCCCATATCCCTTTCTTCCATGCCTTTGGTGTCTCAATTTAGGCACTTCAAACAGTGTCCCGATTTTCTATCATAGATGGTCACCTTACTTTAATATCTAGGGACCTGCAAAGCTTCGAGATTCGATTCGAATTCGAATCGGCCATTCCGATTTGATTCGAACGTGATGGGCTGTGCCTGTCCATTGCTCATCATAGTCAAACGACTCAAACCATTAACGGCACTTAGTGGTACAGTACACAGACTCGCAAGCTCTGTGAGTTATCACTGATTAATGCATTTGAGGATAGGAATGAGGAATCTGTAGTTCCGCACATCTCTTTTGTTTCATTTGCAATTAATTATTGATTACTTAATTTACTATTCGTCGTCGAACACGTTAAGCAGTATACACTATACACGGCCGACTCGATTCGAGATTCGATATGAATTCGAATCGTAATGCCCGATTCGATTCATATTCGATTTGAACACAAACAGCAGATTCGCAGGTCCCTATTAATATCCTACTCCTTTTGTCAGAACAGAACAGCTTACCAGAGGCGAGCATACTGCGTAGTTTCAGGTGAGTGATAGCCAGCCGAATTATTGACGCTTTATCAAGTTGTGACAGCAGTGAATATGGCACTGGCAATTCATGCGCCAACTCGCAGAATATTTCAGTTTCCTGGCTGCGTCGACAACGTGCAGCATCTCTTGACTTCTCCTTCCGCTGTTCTGAATTCCTGTCAACAACAATTACATCTACTAACGAAGTGGCTATGCTCCCGAAAATTTGTGGGTGGTTAATTAGACCCCGGAACCGCCGCCATTAGCCGCCGCCGATAAGCTTCCAAGTCGAGTCAAGTCGATAAGCTAATGACCCGCCGCCGATAAGGAAGCCCGCCGCCGATAACTTTTCGACTGGAAACGACTTGGATTGCAAATTTGCAATTACGTTCTTCCGTGTTCGTTCAACTTCATGAATGTATTGAAGAAATAACATGTTTTATTGTAGAGCTGCCTGCCTGTGCTCAACTTTGCAAATCCAATATCCACTACCACACACCACAGACGATAATGCGCAATGTGCTGTGCACATAATGAACTAAGTAGGCCTACAATAACAAATACGATGTGTACGTCACTGCTCTGTTAGTGTTAGAATAACAACAATAGAAGTATGCTCAAGTTTATAACAAAAGAAAAAATCACTAAAAGTGTATGCAACAGCACTAGTACACTGAGTAGGCTACAGGACCACAGGTGTGATGTACGGTTACGGTTATACGGTATGATCTCTCTGCCTTCTGCGAGTGCGATGGATGTCAAGCTCCAGTCCCCTGTCCCCCAGCTGACGAGTGGCGAAAGACAGGCCCGTCGAGAGGGGGGACCGGGGAAGGGCCGGCGTATGGGAAGTTTTCCTGGTCGAAAGTTGGCGGGATGTTTCAGTCAGAATGAGATATGCGATAGAGCCCCGCGAGAATGCTTTCCCCACCCGGTCCCCCCCCCTGTGGCTCTCGACGGGGCGACGGGGCCTGGAAGTCGATAGCAAGTCGTTAAGTCAGTCGATAAGATTTGTCGACTTAGTCAGTCGTTAAGCTAACGGCTAATCGACTTAAGTCGACTAGCAGTCGATAACTCGCCAAGTCAGTCGTTAAGCTGACGGCTAGTCGACTCCGGGGTCTAGCACCATGTGTGGTAGTCAACAACTCAAGCACACCATTCTTAACACTGACTGTGGTTACATTTACTATTTGTGTGTCCTTCAGTGCTTTGATACTGTTGGTTTGGTGTCAGGAAGCGCTTCTGGCTTGTAAGCTGTGCTCCAGCAGTTCCAAAAAGTTCACTTTTGGAGACCATCCTGACATGGAGTGACTCTGGAAAAATTGGTCTGTTAAACAAAAACTGTGTGCATGTGTGTGCGTGTGCATAAACAAAAATTAAGACCAGTGGTGATAGTGGTGTTGGTGATGGTGTTCGTAGTCTTGAAATATCAACTTACAGTTCAGTAATCGTAAGTGGTCTAGACGGGTTTGATAAGTAGTAGCAGTAGTTGTTGTTGTATGCGTGCATTTGGAATTTCCTTGTTTTTTTGTTTTTGTTAGTACACTGAGGCTGAAGGCATCGGATTTCAGCCATGTATGGTGCAGTACATCGTCTTTCCTCCATCCAGTATAGCACTGAAGCAAAGGTATGTCTGTCTCTACATGAATTTGATCGTGCATTGCGTTATACATTGCACAGAGTGTGTTTTACAAGTTTGAAGAAGTAATACTGCCTTGTTTTGCAGCATTTGTGTGTGTGTGTGTGTTGTGCAAGCAGTTTCACAGAAGAGAACGGGGATTCATTTGAGGGAAATGAAGCATTAAGTGTGGATGACAAACTGGAAATTGCCACTGAGTGTTGGGTGGAGCCTGTTGATGGAACTGTGGTGAATTCCACAGCTGAGCTCAGTCACTTCACTGACTGCATCTACAGTCGTATTCCAGATGTGGTAAGTTGCTGTTCTCGACTGCCTTCATTTCCTTTGCATTCGTAACCTTTGTATTTCAGTGGTTTTCAAGATCTTTATACAGATTATTTGGTTTATACTTACTACTTTTGGTTTGTTTAGCTGGCATACTATTCCAAACTTACCCATGTTAGGCCGTGTCTCCAAGGAGGAATCTGGAATCTCCAACAGGCCTTGCTCAGCACGATTGTTTCCAGTGTCTGCACTGTCCGAGCTGTTGAAAAATGACCTAATTTGTAGAAACCTATTTTTGTGTTTCATTTTTGCTTGTATGTTTTGTTTAAACTGTGATGTAGGCCTCCTATCATTATGTGGTTGTTGCCTTGTTTGCTTTGTTTTTATCAGTTTTTGCACGAGTTTTGCATTTGTATAGTCAGTATTGTATGATGTTTGTAATGTATCATGTTTTATATTTGCATTTGTATATTTGTATATTTGTATTTAGTTTTTTGCAGTCGATGCAGAATGCATATCGATGCTGGTCTCATTTGAACATCTGTTTGCACTGTGCCAAAACGCCCGTATATCGGTTAATGTTCCAGTTGTCAACATGACTGCTCCTGGTGTCCAAGCCGTTGAAAGCTCAGACATAGTCAATGCTGCTTGCTGTGAATCAACTGCTATGAGAAAGTTCGTATACAAGGAAACAGTTGCTGTCATATGGCATGGGACTGCTTCTAGCATTGCTGTTTTATTTAATACTGATCTAGCTAGTGCTATGATATTGAGCAGGAATCATGCCATTAGTGCATTATTTAGACCAGTAAGTAGTTGTTAGTAAGCTTTAAAGTAGCAACTGTGGCATAGTGGACTCGTACTTGGTGGATGCAGGTTTGATTCTATATGAGTGACTGGCAGAATCAGGAAGGGCATCCCCGCTATATGTGTGGTACAGCTGAGCTCTTAAATGGGGTCTGTGTGCTGTTAAGAGGCATCACTCAGTGATCTTTATCTCTGTTTTTGTGCAAGTGACATCTAATTATTCTGCGAATTATATAGTTTAGTTTTTCTGACTGATGGTTATGCTGTATGATTCTGCATTGGCACAATGTTGTGGTTCTTATAGCAGTGACATGCTGTCAATCACTGCTGACTTTGTAGGGTGAAATGCAAAACAGTAACTGAAGCTTCCACACCTGCTGACAGTCGTATCGATGGAGTTCATTTTGATTTGGATGTGGTTAAGCTCTTACACGGATGTCAGTGTGTCAAGATGCTGTTTTCTGCACTGCAAGTTGACTGTGAGTAGCTTGATTTGTCACTTAATATTTGCAGCTCATTTTACACTGTATTTTTATATATTACCTGTTACAGTTTAAGAAACTTCATCGAGATTTTTTTAATCTTGTGCATTTAGAATGTGTACTGTCAGTTGGAGAAATCTGGGAATACGTGTAAAACAACTGCTGTTGAAGGCTATTATTACGTCATTTGTATATGAACGAACATGAACGATATAATCATCACATGTCCATCAACAAAATTTGCAGACGACCTGCACTCCGTCCACACGGCAAAAGACAATGCAGTCAACTGTCTGGAGAGATGGTGCGACTAAGCACTCATGAACTGGAACGAATTATATTCGTTTTTTATGTGTTAATAGGTTACAGGGCTAATGGGCTATTTTGATAAAATTGTGCTAGAATTGTCAGTCAGTTGGTAGAAGTTATTTGCTTACACTTGTTTGTATCAGCTGATTGCAAAGATGGCGGAGAAGATGCTGAATGTAACAATATTGCTGCAACAAACAGCATTCTGTTGTCACTGCTGACTGATCGTTTGAAGAAAATTCACGACATTGAGCTGCCTCTGTGTGACCACGATGCTGCTCACATTGTAAAACTGCTCTGCAGTCGCAACTCTAATAATACTGACTATGTTTTGCCGCCATCAGTTCCCACAAGATTTCGTTGCTACGTTCGAACACTGACGTCATCACATTTATTCCTGACCGTTGTTCCGGCAACGTATGATGACATGATTGCAATAATGTCGACGTTGGACTCAGTGGCTTCAGTAGTTGATTCAGCTGATGACAGTGCGACCAGATTGAGTGAGGATAAGAACTTCGAAGCTGTCACCGAGTCATTAGTTTGCAGTAGAATTCCTGCTGATCAGGCCTTGGACACGTCAAAAAATGTTACAGAATCTTCTGTTGATGTGAAGAACAGCAGTTGCCAAGCTAATGCCGAGGTTGATACGTCGACGCAGAATGTCGATGTGGCGACTGATGAGCATGTGACAACAAATCGTCTGCACAACATTCGGTTACCAGTGTTTGTCTTTGACTGCTTGTTGAACTCAATTAGCGACCAGTTGGTTCAGCACTCTAGCAGTGATAGACCGCCTGACATTGTTGAGGATTTTACCTATCAGGTAATGGTAGCAGTGTCAAACCAAGTTAACATGTAATGTACTTTTTATGCCTCCGCCTAATGTAGTGTGGCCGGAGGCATACTGGTTTTGTCCTGTTCGTTCGTGCATCTGTCCGTGTGTCCGTGTGTGCATCCCAAAACATTGTTAAGACGATATCTTGCAGAGTATTTGACGCATTTTCACTAAAAGTACATAGTGATGCATTATGGGACAGAGATGAACGCTTCTTTAAGTTCACAATTTGGGGTCAGAAGGTCAAAGGTCAAGATCACGGTGGAATAAAGTATGCTGAAAACAGCATTTTCTGGCTTGTTAACACGATATCTTGAAAAGTATGTTGGATTTTCACCAACCTTACACCAATGATATATTATGGTACAGAGATGAACGCATTAAATTTTTGGGTCAAAAGGTCAAAGTTCAAGGTCACAGTGGAATAACATATGCTGGAACTGTCACTGCACAGGCAGAGGCATACAGTACTCGATGTCTTGTGTTGAGTTGGACTTTCTAGTTTTACCCAAGTAACAATTGTGTGAATAACTTTACCACTCATCTTGTGTCATGTAGACTAGATGTAATTTGTTTCGTTGCTGAAGGTCATATGAGCTGACTAACTCGTGTTTCAATTTTGTTAGTCCCAGGATGTTTGGGTTGTTTGTGTATTTATTTCTCGATTGATTCACTGTTTTTTTTCATTTTATTGATGATAAACCTGTTCTTTCAAATTACCTATAAATTTTTCTAGGGGATGTATAGCCCTTCTGTCGTCGCATTCACTGTGTGTCATGTTAATTAATGCTGCATATGAGCGTTTAAGCTCGGTCTGTAGGCTGAGATGACTTAGTTATAAACCCAGTGGTAAGCCACTGCAGTTATGTTTCCAGCTACAGAGCATTACCACCATTCAGCGAGTACCAAATTATACTGCTTGATGACAAGAGGCATGCGTGCATGAGAATAACTTGCTCATAGTCGTTTTCTGTCAGCAAAGTGGCAGGAAATCACGTCCACAACCTCTCCTCTTTACACCACCAAGCCAAAGTACACCACCGAGCCAGAAACTTTGTAAACATATCGCTCATTTTACATGTTATTGCTATTTGTGTAGTCTTTTTGGTTAGCATGCAGGTGTGTGATGTTGTCAGTTGCAGTGCCGTGCTGAGGATGAGATGCATGTTGTCAGTGGTGAGCGACGACAACAGACAGATAGAGCAAAACGCTGCAGTATGAGTGACTTGTACGGCGACAACGACGGATTGCGGCAACACTGCGAGCTTGTTACTGATGCATACACCCGTTCTTTTGTGATTGGTCCGTAACTGCTTCCCATCTTAGTGTTTGCTAATTATTAACTCTTATATGTAGTAAAATGTTAAATTGGCCAATTAAATCAGAACACGTATTGTTTACTTAATGTTTTTTTCATCAATTTGCATTTGCTTTACTTGTTGTTGTTGTTCTTATTGTGACAAGCCCACCAGGCAGTGCCTGTGTGTGGAGGTAGATGCCCTGAAGAGGCAAAGTCTTTGCAGCAGCATAACGTTATGGGGAATTTTGGGGAATTTATAGCTAAACTGGGCACAGACTTGGTATTCTGGCAACGAACTGTATGCACAGACATTGTTTGTTGTCCAGGGGTCTATCAGAGCCTCACTGCCGGTTGGTGCATCAGCAGACAGGATGTTGATGAGGCTGTGAATAATGTCTGTGAGGAGTTGGCACCGATTGAGATTGACATTACAAACTTTATTCTCAGTTCTTGCCGTTTGACTCACCAGATGCTGGATATAAGCGCCCTTCGACACGCATTGCAGCTGTGTGACAGTGTGTCTCGGTCGCCGTCGACCGTATTGTCATCTTGTGATGATGAACATAATGCTGAAGAATCTGCAACCAAGTCTGAAAGGTTAGCGCACACCTAATTGTATTAACGGCTTTTTTGGATTTACCTGAGTTAGCAGGTGATCCTTACAAGTCTCCAATGAAATCTGTTAAAATTGCTGAAACTGTATTCTCTGCAGACCAAATGAATGGTGTCAAAGCGCTGAAGGCTGAAATCTGAAAGAATCCCATCAGTTTGTATTAGTATTCAGTTTGTGATACATTGTCTTTTTCAAGTATAGGTCCAATTTTCAACATTATAGTTCCACTAATTTCTTACAAGAGCAGCTAAATAGACTTGCTGTGTTTAACAGTAGGCTTAAATAACTGCTTTGCTTCGTTCTTTGTTCATATATTACTGTTTTGCTACATCTAACAGGCGGCAGTGGTCTAGCACTGTCCTGCCTGACTGCTGTGTGTAAGATCAAACCTACTTCGGCTACTGGGCAGTTGTATGTTTATCACAGAAGCCACTGCGATATATAGCCTCAGTCACTGGCTATACAATGGTGCCTATACTTCTGCCGCCTTGGGATGGTAAAATGAGTATCGGCTTGTGGGCTGAGAAATAATAGTAAATGGCAACTAGAGAGCACTGGATACAGCGCATTACCTTCACCGCCAAGATTAATGCGGCATGAAGTCGATACGTGATATAGGCAGCTCAGCATACACACACACACAGCGTGAGAGCATGATGCTGAGTGCCACAATACCTTCGCTCACTAAGTGGCGGCAAAGGTAGTGATGGGTGTAGGTGATAATACTGGCAGACTTTGCCCAATTTGTTCATCAAATGGATGAACTCCTCCATTGGCTTTGGGATGATAGCGCCATGAAATTGTCCTCCTCCTCTTTCTCCTTCTCGATGATCATGGCAATCTGGAAGGAGATTGTGTTTCCCCTTTGAAGAGCTATGGAGGGGTATTGTTATTATTATTTAGTTGGCATGCTGTACATATTTCTATCACATTTGTTGGCATGTTAACACCGCATAAACTGACATTTTTATTTATTTGATTCATGCAGAGCACAGTCAAGCCGGACAATTTCACTGTCAGCGATCAGCAGTACACATGCATGTGAATTTACAGCTGGTGTACATCACCACGTACACAGCAGATTCATGAACATTCTTGGTCAATCATTCAGACCAGTTCCATCAAGCAGTGAATATTTTTACTTCTACAACTCTGCACGTCGGCAGATCACGGTACTTGCTGCATTGTTGATTTTATTTGCTTCTTGTGTCTCGGTACTGCAAATTTTTGTCCTCGTAGTCTTAGTGTGGTCTGTTAACTGAATGCTCGTCACAGTGCAGTTTCCACATTTGTTACGTTTTTGTCGGATGTAAATAATTGGTGTGTATGTGTGTATGCATGTTCGCGTGTGTGTGTGTTTGTGTTTGGTCAGTTGTAAGTGTTAATTAAGCCTTGCTGTCCCTCCAGCATAGTGTCTGTGCTTTTTTTGCTATGTTGGAAAATAAAATGTATGTAAATGTATGTATGTACTGTGAGACGCCATTTCCCGTCTGTTGCAAAACAAAACGGTTTTCTGGTTTCTGTTCTGCAGTATTTTCATTCATTGTGTCAAATAAAAGTAGCAAAAACGGTGTGTATTTATTTGTCACTCCGGGTGATTAAGTTTGTAATAATTGTGGCAGCTACAGACTGCAGTGTGGGACATCAGCAGTTGTCTGAAAGTGTGTTAATAATTTATGTTGTATATTTTGAAGAGTCGTAGCACTGTTGAGGAAGACCTGCTGTTGAGTACATCTGCCAATGAACCACGTATGTGTGAACACTATTGCAGTATCTTTAAAGTGCACTTAATTAATTTAGTTATCTGTATTTAGTTTTAACTGATAATTCATAAACGTCTGTTGTATACTGTGCATCTTGTATGTGTATTTGAGCAACGTACTTAAAAATCTAATAATAATATATAATACTAACAAGAACAACAGTGGCAACAACAACAACACCGACAGTGTTTTTGCTGCTGTCATTGTGGGAAAGCAGTCATGAGGTGTTCCCCAAGATGACTTGGTGAATATACTCCGTGTCTATAAAAAGAGGCTACAATATTCTATGCAAACTTTAACAAATGTACATGTATTTTTTATATATTTTGACATAAATCATCCTGATACTCCGTTATACTAAAAAATTAGGAAATTTATTCCAAGTATTATGATATCACTATGTAGTGCTGACATAATTGTGACATCGTTAAAAATGACGCTTTCACCATGTCCGGATAAAAAAGTCAACAATCCTATATAACAAGTTACTTTAGTAAATTAAAACACTGTCGTATTCTTAGCCAAGCAGCATCAAAAAAGTAACATGAAACTATTAGTTACAGATATCCACCTAATCAATGCTGCTACTTTACCTTGTGTATTATTACTTTACCACACCAATATAGTCAAAATTATAAAAAGATAGGCCTGTTAGCTTGTAGCTGTTTGATTTGTTGACACAGTAACAAAACTTGCTCTTAATGCAGTGTTGGAGTCAAAAACTTTGTTCAGAATGTGAACTGCAGGCCTTAACGCATGCTTCAGAGAGACAGTGACACCACTGACTAATGGCTGCTGCACAGTGACATTTGCATACGACGCCCAGTGCCAACATGGCAATAACAGAACCAAATTTATTAATTTTCGCCAAAAAGTTATTTACTTCAATTTGTTATGAATAATTTATTCAGTTTTTTGATGCTGTTGGTTGGGTGACAGGAATGGCATCTGGCCTGTAAAAGCCAGCTCCGATAATGACCAAGCCCAGCCTGGAGTAACTCCAGAAGAATTGTCAGTTAAACAAAACTGATAGCAGCATTATTACAACTGCCATGACGATGTCATGTTTAATATGATCTACAACTTTATGTATTATTTCAGTCCCGAGCTCTTAGATTATTTTTGTTGAGTTAGCAGGTAGGTTAGGGTAGTGTGGACATGTTGAATGTAAAGATGATGCTGTTTTGATCAAGTGTTGTATAATGGCAGAGATTAAGGGGAACGTGCTAGGGAAGACTTTAGTATTGTTTGTCAAGGACGGTATGATGAGTGTTGGCCTGACCTGAGAGGATGCTAGGTTAGGAGAAAGTAAAGAAGGAGAGTTGGAGGCCAACCAGCTAACGTAAAATACGATATGTGTGTGTGTGTGTGCATGCATGTGTATGTGTGTGTGTACTGTATTTTCATAGAGAGTATCAGTGGTAACATGCGGGGCAGCTGTTCATCCAGTGGATCGTCAGACACTTCAGCATCGTTGTCGGAACATAACGCGTTAACGCCGCTGTTCGTGCATCTTGTGTGCTCTGTTCGATTCTCGTCTTCTCTGCTCAGCAGCACTTCTGTTCTTCACCTTCCTATGTGCCTTGGTAAACTGGCCGTTTGTACATGTGTATATGTTGTGGCTGAAGTTCTGGTCTTTGAGATGTGTAATGTACATTTTTCGTCATTTTTAGCGATCTTTTTTCTGCTTTTGTTAATATTTGATTATCATATTTTATACTCATAAGGAATATGCCTCCCGTGTCAGTTTTTTGGAATTCTCTTTCTCTTCTGGTATTCTACCGTTCCTGAAAAACAGCAGGTCAATGACTCCCATCATTTGGCAGGCGTCAGTCGACGATGAAGAACAGCGGCCACTGCTGCAAGACATCCTTGAAGCAGCCGTCGATGACCGGCGGCAGGCGGCAGTTGACGTCGAAGAACAGCGGCCACAGTTGCAAGACATCTTCGAAGCAG